>Ga0123352_10018161_pt1 | contig 11213 bp, 4 predicted proteins | sample TergutLab28metaG_FD_89700 | JGI IMG/M metagenome (GOLD analysis project Ga0123352, IMG submission 89700) | Labiotermes labralis P1 segment gut microbial communities from Petit-Saut dam, French Guiana - Lab288 P1 | ecosystem: Host-associated > Arthropoda: Insects > Digestive system > Gut ... | reverse complement strand
TGCTGAAGAATACATTCCTTAGGATAGGACGAAGAATGGTGCTGAAGAATACATTCCTTAGGATAGGACGAAGAATGGTGCTGAAGAATACATTCCTTAGGATAGAACGAAGAATGGTGATGAAGAATACATTCCTTAGGATAGAAAGAAGAATGGTGCTGAAGAATACATTCCTTAGGATAGGACGAAGAATGGTGCTGAAGAATACATTCCTTAGGATAGAATGAAGAATGGTGCTGAAGAATACATTCCTTAGGATAGAATGAAGAATGGTGCTGAAGAATACATTCTTTAGGATAGAATGAAGAATGGTGCTGAAGAATACATTCTTTAGGATAGAACGAAGAATGGTGCTGAAGAATACATTCCTTAGGATAATACGAAGAATGGTGCTGAAGAATACATTCCTTAGGATAGGACGAAGAATGGTGCTGAAGAATACATTCCTTAGGATAGAACGAAGAATGGTGTTGAAGAATACGTTCCTTAGGATAGGACGAAGAATGGTGCTGAAGAATACATTCCTTAGGATAGGACGAAGAATGGTGCTGACGAATACATTCCTTAGAACAGAACGAAGAATGGTGCTGAAGAATACATTCCTTAGGATAGGACGAAGAATGGTGCTGAAGAATACATTCCTTAGGATAGAACGAAGAATGGTGCTGAAGAATATATTTCGTCAGATAGGATGAAGAATGGCACTGGAGAAGATACTATACTCCTTCTTTCCTTCTCCTATAAAAGGATAAGCTGTCTACCTTTTCCTTGGTCGCAACAAGACGCGGCCTTTCGTCAGTTACTGTTTCCGTAATTCTGTCGCCCTCCATGTTCCTTACACGTGTTGCAGTTTGCCTCTCTGCTCTTCTACCATTGCATTTACACTTTTAACTTTCCGTGCGCTTCTAACGTCACTTCTTTCCTCAGACAGTCTCCACCCAGCTCCGTTTACACATTGGCAATACGAGAAAAAATAAATTCACACGGGCAAAAATGGACACAGGTGTACAGTATGCCGAAAAATGATAAAAATCATGGGGTGGGCACATTTCCCAAAAAATCTAGCAGCCACGTCAAAATTTTAGGCGCCAGAAGGATGACAAGAAGCAATTTTCATACTGATGATCCACAAATATTAGTCGCCACGGTGACCTGACGCCCGAAATTAGTTGTATCCCCTGATCAAAATTATCATATACTATAAGATTTGGACCCTATCGGTCTGTTGTGGCTTCTAAATCTGGTCCTAATATCTCTTCATCGTTCTCCCAATAATGCTATTTCCTCGTCACGCCCATTTAAGTATTCGATAGCCTTCCGCTCCTTGCAGATTCTGCAAATAATTATTTTTGCAATTGTAACTTTCCCCTGATCCACGTATTGCGTTGATGGTCTGTACGCACATCTGCGTCAAAGTTCACCCTAGAACAGGCCACGAAGGCCCAGAGGGGGAGTATAGGCATAGCTATACTCTTTCTTTAACCTCGGCGCTAGATGGGGGTGGGTGACCAACGCCACGCCCCGGTCGCTTTAACTCCGGGAAAGACCCGGTACCCATTGTATAGGAGGCTGGGTGGACACCAGGGCCGGTCTGGACAGGCGCGGAAAATTTCGCCCCCACCGGGATTCGATCCCCGGACCGTCCAGCCCGTAGCGAGTCCCTATGCTGACTGAACTATTCCAGCCCCTCTGCGTCAAACACAGAAGCAAATTCTCGCATGTGCTGTCTGTATCGCTGTTTCATGATCAAAATTTTAAGTTACCACTCGAGAAGAAGAAAAGATAATATGGAGCTCGCCAACGCCCTATCGGGGCCAGTTAAACACTACCCACATCTTCGTGTCCATCTTCTCTGCACACATCCAAGGCGCTTAATCCTCTGGTGTTTTCCAGCCACACTCCTTTCGATGACTCGTTACATTTACCGTTGTAATAACCTCAAATACCACAAACTTCAAGCCTCAGTGCTTGAAAGGGAAGTGCAATAAGCATGGGGTTATCATCGACGGCTACACGTGTCTCAAAGGGTGCTACATAGATGTTTAAGGGTTTACAGACGTGACAGCGACTTATTGCACGACTGTTAGGGATATCTGCTATATACGGCATTTCGAGAGCTGGTTTTACTTCCTTCTTCAGGTAACTGGTGTGTTGGTTTTTAATGAGAGATTTTTATATACTGCTGTAATTTCGATACTGGTAACTGTGGTTGATATTAAACCACGGACCTTCCGAATATTAGGATAATATGTCAAATACTGGTCCAAATAATGCACTACATTAAAATAATATGTTGGTATTACCGGGCTGCAAGGCGTCATGTTACCGAACACCCTTCAGCCCGCGTCTTTCAGAAACCTGAAAAATTAAATGAATACATACGTGTATAGTGTTATGATCATAAATGAGGATAAGAAGATGATGAAAATAATAATAATAGTTCGATACCAGCCCAATCTATGTGTGATTTGTAGTGGACACAGTGGCACTGGGACAGGTTTTTGTCCAGTTTGTACTTCGATATTTTCCTGTCACTAACACTCCGTCAGACTTCCACCCTCTTCAACCATCAATGACGCTATGTAATCTAAGCAACTGACAGTGTCCTTAAATGACATATTTTAATAATAATAATAATAATAATATACTGGGATTGGGTTGTTACCCGGTGGCAGTGGTTATTTTACATGTAAACAAAACAACAACAACAATAATGTTTTGTTTAATTCATAAAATAATTTAAAACGATTCAAAACTATATTTAAAATGTTTACCATATACAGACTCTTCTTACAGTAAGTTATTTTAGAGTGGGGGTACATTTAAATGTCCACCGCAACCCCCTCTCCCCCCTCAAATAACGCTATACACACGACTAACATGTGCCGTGACTCAGAAGCTTGACGGAACTCTTAAAACGTATTATTTCCCACGATTCAAAAATTTTCCCAGGTGATTCCCAGCCTCCCCCTCCCCTTTTTCTCGTTCTGTCACAGAAAGGTGCACAGTCGCAGTCCCTCCTCGCTCTCACCCCTCAGGCACCTTCCCCTTCACCTGCATCAAAACAATGCGTTCCTCCCCACCGCCCCTACCGTCATTCCGACAGACAGGCACGTCTACAATACGCATAGCCACGGTTCCCACAGAGCATTCTCCCACTCCACTGCCCTGCACACGCATGCACACGCGTATTGTGTGCTCGGAGTGTGTAGTAATGCACAAATCGCCCCACCACTGCTACTTCCAGCTGCTAACTTGTTACGGAACTGTTTGGTGGGGAGGTAACAACGACATTCCTTGATTGCTGAGTCTGCTTGTATCAGTTCCTGAAGACCATCGTACGAGAGAGGCTGAAGAGTTGTCAGTGTTCACTGGAGTGCACGTGTAATGTGTCTTAAGTGTAATTATAGTGAGGAAAAATTTATTCATTTCAATGTTCAATTTACAACGTTTACAAGAAGAAGGAATATAACAAGTTGTCAGATTCTGACTGACTTCTGTACAAGGTGTACTGACATTTCTCTGTTTACCTGATTAAATGTGTGTTTTGTGTCGTAAAATGGAACTGTAGTGAGAAAGAATTTAAATTCTGTTAATCTGAATATGACATTTAATTTGTCGTCGAGATGAATCTATTCTCGAATAACTTCCACGCAAGATGAACTCAGATGTTTGTATTGCGTTGATGGAAACTGCACATTGGGCAGGAAACGTGAACTATAGCTTAACGAATTTAATTAATGCGTTACTTACAGTATTCTTATTTATTAAAAAGAATAAGTAAGACTCGCCGGTGTATTTCAACACAACGATCGCATTCTATTGAATTTTTTTTAACGGCAAACAAGGTAGACTGATTTATTTATTTACCCAGTTTCTAAAACTTTCTTTATTAACGTATAATATCACATCATCAAGATACTTCTGTCAGCAGTGACGTTTATGACGTCATAAATTAGAAGCTGTTTGTTCAGCGACATGTGACTGGCGTTCATTGTAGTGTGTTGTAATTCTTGTTTTCATCATGCCAATCAGCGAGGATGAGTTCGACCACAAACCCCAGCACCACGGGATGTCCAAGGCGGAACAGCGCAGGGTAAGGCTTTGCTGTTCTTCATTAGGCTTATTTGCATGGTTCAGACATGTTAAGAAAACCAGTAGTCGCTTAGCTAGTCAGTAATTTCCTTGTGCACATAGTCAAGCTTTCATGGTGGTCAATTCGAGGTGTCGTCGTTCGAATCGTGAAACCGTGCAATCTTATAGATAGATAGCCGGTTTCGGAGGGACATACTGCCTCCATCTTCAGGGTAGAATGGAACTTGAGAATGGGAAGGAATACCCAAAGCATTGGTGTCCAACCACAGGACGCTCCAACTCTGAAGGCCACATTTTGAAAGAAACTCCTTTGCATAACATTACAAGATTCGTTCTATCCTGACCCAGATGAATCTGATCCACGTACAGGACCATATGAATATTATCCTCACATTTGCGGGGGGATTCCTAAGTTCAGTTCCGGTTCCAGGTTCAATTATTCAACATTCTGTACGCAGTATGTGCCAAGACAGTTGAAAGACTGTTCTGTGGAAATGCAAGACAACATGAAAGTTTGCCTGATAGTTTAGTGTATACATTTTTGAAGAGTTCTGCAGTGCCATGTGAGTTGTAATTGTATTTACCGTTCCAAAATAGACAAACCTAACATATATTTCTACACTGAATATGGGGCAAGCAGATTCTTTCGAGTCTTAGGTTCTTATTCACCAAGCTACACGGCGTCATGCCCTATAAAACCACGACCTTAACAACTGTTTAAACTCCATTTAAATATGTCACTAATATAATCTTGATTTAGGGCAGCTAATCCACATAGAAAAATGTAAAAAAGGTCAAGGCATGGGGGGGGGGGGAAGGGGAAAGATTCCATTAATTTTAAATTTTTCACAAATATAATTTGGTTTTGGGGGGGTTAACCCACAAAAAAAAATTAAAAAAAGGTAAGGGGAGGGGGGGGGGGGTAAGGGTATAGTTCCACTCATTCTAAATCTCGATGCTCGTGATTTGGAGAAGAGGATAATCACTTGTTCCTGTTGGGATTCGAACCCCGAACCGTCTAGTCCGGTATCCAAATCCATAAGTTATCTAACTTGTAGTCCTTACATAAAACTACAATCGGAGACAAAGAGCCATTCTTCACCAGTTCGTGGCACCAGTGATTCATGCCAGGTCCTCTACACCAGTGTTTCTCAACCTCTGTCAGACCGCGGTCCGGTAAATTCTTTTTTCATAAGACGAGGGCCCGGTCCCAACAAATTTACTCGTAAATACCTTTCCATTCTTTTAAGCTCATACATTAAACTAACATAAGTATTAATAATTAATTGTGGTATAGTCATAAAGAGTATTAGTACACTTATGTATATGGTGTGGCATGTTGACAAATATAAAATTACATTTAAATTAGTTACCAATCACTGCACTAATGAAATCTTGTAGCATATTGTATTTCCTCAGGCCAACATCTGGGTCTGAGTTTTTCGACACATTCACGAATATTTTTCTCTTCAGAATATTTCCACTATAAAACATTTATTCATGAAAAATGCTTAGAAAACTAAAATGACAAATTACAGGAGAACCTCTCGCGGCCCGGTATTATTGATGCAAGGACCCGGTACCGGGCCGGCGGACCCAACACACTAGGCGCCTCTCTGCCCCCTGACCTGTCGATAGGAACAGATCCCTTAACGCTTGGGATGGGTTACCTTCTGTGCAGGATACCGAAAGACTGACGAAATTCGGAAGTGGAGTGCAGTAAGCACGCGGTTTCTCTCTGCTGTCTCTACCGACACAAAAAGTTATCATTTTGGCATTCGCAGTGATTAAATCGTTACAAGATTTTGCTGCAATAAAAGTGTTCTAAATCAGAGAGCATTACAATATCCATCAAATGAAAGAACTCAAAACTGAACAACCAAAGCATCTGAGTTTGTTTTCCTGCAGAGGTAGGACATTTCTGTGCGAGGTTTCGGGTTCACACGGTGGTGTTGGTAGAGGTTCAACCCTGCTGGCATGTTACGCCGTACCGAATGGTAAACAGTCACTGGCACTGAAGATTAAGGCATTACGAAACCTCAGAAAATACCTAACTTTGCCGTTACGCACGGAGACACAGCCCTAAAGACGAATATTCAAGTATATCGTCTCCTCAGCGTCCAAACTTGCTCTAGGGCTCGCCCAGCCTCGTACCCAGTGGGTGCCGGGGGTCTTTCCTTGGAGGCAAAACCGAGGAGGTGTGAAAATGACAGCTGACTTTGATCTGGTGTTGAGGTCAGGAATGCATGGAGCAATACCTCCACTCTTTAATTGTTAACGACATTGTGTTTAATTTAGCACATGGGGCAACTTGTACGTGTACAGTAAATCGGCATTCATTAAATTCCATCGACTACTGAGAGCGCAGTTAATAAACCATGAATAAATAATAACTGGGTCAGCTGACGCCTTGTGACACATTAGTCAGGCACATCGGATCTCTGTAACATTCGGAATTGTCCCGTCTGATCGAATTTATTTCAAATAAGCCGGTTTATTTGTTTGAATCGTCGGCCACGACCTCCTAATCCAGGTGTGTCAACCCGCGGCCCGCCAGCTTGTGTTATGCGGCCCGCGGCTATATTTGTAAAGGATATATATATATATATATATACACACACACACACACACACGCAAACCCCACCCCCACACTCACACGCGCGCACGCACACACACCACATCTTATTCGTGAGGAGCAGTGCCAAGTCTCGCACTGACACGTGGGTATACATGTAAAATGAAATATCTGAATTTCGGATAAAGCACTATTAAAATATACTACTACTACTAATCATAATAATAATTGTTATTGGGTTCAGCTAATTGTTTATTTGGGGCTACCTACCGATTAACGTCGGGTTGTCACGTTGGTAGCCCTGTCACAAGTAGTTTAATATTCCGAAATGAGTATTTTATCTTTTTAAACAAAATTTTACCTTGTTAGAACAGTCAATTGTTAGATAGTATTACATTTTCATAACATAAATAGATCCTATGTATAACGTTTAATCTGAGGCAGTTAGGTGTACCACTAACTGTAATTTTTTAGCGTGCGGCTCGCAAACCAGCCTACAATAACGGTCCTGGCCCTCTGACAGAAAAGTTGGGACATCCATGTCTTAAACCCTTGTCCAATCATTTTAACCACCTTCCACATCGACGCTATAAACCGGTGCAGTTTGACAGCGTTGTTCAAGTCACGTTCAATATAGACAAATTCGAAGCAAGCTATTCCTGACAAACGCCTGTGTCCACTGGCTGTCTGTGTGTCACATACTCGTAAATAAGAATTTTATGAACATGGCTCCTTTTGAAATCCGTGTAATTACTGAAAAAATAAGCCACATTTCTTCAGCACAAACATAGTACTCTATGGTGACATCTGGGGTTCTCATGGCTGCCAGTATGAAAATGGTGTCTTGAGGTGTGACATTGTGTCTCATCATTGGGGTCAGGAGAAGTACCCAGAAGACAGCAGCAGCAGATGCCAGAAGACCGCCATTTTCATGACATTCGTAATTACGCCAACCGAATAACTGGTCATTAGTAGTTAGCCTATACGTAAGGACCGAATTAATGCGTTGAATCAGAGGATGGCTGGGTTACCGACAGAACTACCTGCCGACTGAGATCTCTGCAGTTCTGAGATGCTACACAGCGTTGATTGGTAGTTAGTTACCAACCTTTCGGTACAGCCTATCGGTCCCAGCTTCAAGGGTCAAGCAATCAAAGAACACTGACCCTCGAAGATGGGATAAATAGGTTGTCCCGAAACGTCGGTAACGACCAATCGACGCGGCGTAACATCCCAGAAGAATAAAGACATCTACACTGCGACGGATACCTCAAATCACGCAAGATGTGCGATTTGTTGCCGGGTGAAGTTGCAATAGATTCATTTGCACTCGTTCGGCAATGTGGACATGACAGATAAATTACAACCAAAGTTAATATCGAAACAAACACGAAACAACGTGACAGGTGAATGAGGTACAGCGCAAAGTGTGTTTGTTCGTCCGTGGAAATGGGTGGATAAAGTACAATCAGGACTTTAGTGGGAGAAGACATAGGTGATGGGAAGATATGCTACAAGTTAGGAAAAATACAGCAGAAGTAATTGCACGAAGTCCCCAACTTCAGGTGCTGGTACCGTTACCGAGCCCAGACTGACGTCACACGTCAGGAGAGTGCGCGAAGTCGTGTGCTTCTGCAATTAGAGCGGTTGAGGTGCCAGTGTGCGTCTGCGTACGTAACAGCGGCAAACATGTGACTCGGGTAGGAGTACCGTACGGTTTGTGAGCGTCGCGCTGAAGGTTGCCATGCAAAATGACGGGGATTTTGTGGATGTAATCCTGCTATACGGCAAGGCGTAACACTTGTGGCGTTGTCACTGTTGTTGTCCGTATTACTCGTGCAGCCTAGACGAAGTCCCTGCTTCCTTCTCTTTTTCGCTTGAGATGATCGTCAACTTTTTCTACGACTCCAGTATGTCTGAATGTCCTGTTTTTTTTATCCACGACGCTGCAAACATAAAGGATGATATAGCGTAGAATAGTAGGATGATTGATGAGTGATCAACTGGCAGGGATCTGAAAGGAAACTCGTGGTTTAATCGTGGCAGTATCTTCCACGAAGCCGTCTTTCAAGGAGCTGCCAAGTTCACGGGAAAACATTCAGTGAATGTGAGGTGTCACTGTGTCAGTCAAGGACTGAAATGTGAAAGATCGGGTTAATGGAAGGGTTATGCAATGTAATTACGGTTTCAGATGGGAGCTGTCTCATTCAGAAGGATTGTGTGCTAGTTGTAACTTACACCATAACACAACGGCATGATGCAATCGGAAGCCAACTATTTCGTTAGCCTGTACGTTGGTTGTCAAAAGCTTTGCCCGAGGTATATGCATAATGATTAACACACATTACACACCGTGATACAAGTCAGGGGAGGAGCAACAGCTACCTTCTGTTCCCTATCACCCCTTTGTCGGTTGTAAAGCAGGTTTTCATTTTCGAACTAGAGCGGTTGGCAGCTGGGGCGGGGGTTGGACTAAACGTTTTACCCAGAACCTTCCAACTGCGTTTTTGTGCCACGAATTTCATTCCCATGAGACAAAAATGAATGACATGTAATAATACGCAGGGGACCGTGGTAGCACAGTGGTTAAGGTGCTGTGCTACAAATCGGAAGGTCGCTGGTTCGATTCCATATGCTTTCATTGGAATTTTTCATTGACATAATCCTTCCGATCGCACTACTGCCCTGGGGTCGACTCAGCCTCTAACAGAAATGAGTACCAGGAGTATTTCCTGGGGGTAAAAGCAACCGGCGCGTAAGGCTGACAACCTTACCACCATCCTGGGCCACTGTCACGTAATCTTGGAACATTAACTTCCTGGAACCCTCTGGGCACGTCGGGCCTGTAATGGGACTGAATAATACGCTACTTGAGTTCGGCCATTTATATGCAGGTAGTATTTAGCGTGTGTTTCATAGTAATAAAGATTGGCCAAGTGTAATGAACCCTGTAAGGACTAATATTAACCGGAATTATATTTAAATATGCCGGTCGTACTGTCGGAAACGCTCTCCGTTTGTTGTGGTATCCACAAAAAACACATCGACGCACTCTGTGGACAAAAAGTAGATTCTTAAATGTCAAACCCGGTGGTATATACAGTAACCACTAAGCTTTAAAAGGTTACTTCTGAATATTCAGTTCTTCATACAAGCTGGGCGCACATCTTGCTTCGTTCATTTAACCATTTTAAGCAGAGTGCTTACTGTGTATGCCTGCTCATTTAACCCTAAACAGCTGTGGATTTTGCCTACAGTGTTATGTGTTTAATATGAGTCCCACAATAGGCAGAAATCTTTCATCCTTCCCTCCCATGGTGCAACAACCCCCTAGTAGGCCGGGGTCTCATTATCTAGGCCTCAAGATCACACCCCGACGCACACTTGGTAGGAATCCTCTGGACGAGTGATCAGCCCGACGCAGAGACATCTACCTGGCAACGCAGGACATTCACAAGAGACAAACATCTATGACCCAGGCGGGATTCGAACCCACAATACCAGCAGGCGAGCGGCCGCAGACCCACGCGTTAGGCTGCGCGGTCACTGGGATCGACTCAGTAGCAACATTACCTTGTTTGCTTTCGTAATGCAGGCGGTGTTAATTTGTGAGGCGGGAAGTGATTTTCTATGAGCAATAGTTAAAAGAATCTAAGTTTGTAAAGGTTTACTACAAACGGACGTACCGCGATTGAAGATGGATGCATTTCATAGTCTTGGACGACTGCGAAATGGAAAAGACGGAAGAAAGCGGTCACAACACATTTTAAGTTACCATGTCAGATGGAGAGGAAACCACCGAAGTTATTTTTTTAAGGCGTTTCGACCCCATTGGTGTTGTGTCATCACAATGAAACCAACAAATCATCCGCCAACACAACACATCGCTCACCGAACTGCAATTTGTCGCAATCCACCGCTACACGATTTTACGGGAGACAGAAAATACTTGACCGATCCTCAGTAGACCAACACTTCGGCATGTTACGTTTTTATGAAAATATAAGGACAGGCAATTTTCTGTGGACACAACATTTTGACAGAAGGTGTGTTTGTAACGCAGCTGTCTGGTAATGTGGGAAATCTCAGTTTCACGATCAGTGTGGTTTATGCCAGACTGCCGTTTCATGAGCGGTATAATCTATTGTTGGTTTTATTGCGATACGAGACCACGGTGGGGATGAATCGCTTTAAAATTGTAAATGCTAATCTAAGACTCTAAAATGGAGAATACACAACTGCAGTGCATACATTCATTGTGATCAGCAATGTCTTCGGAACAACTTAATTCCAAATTATGCCAAAATTAAAATCTCTCAAAAGAAAGTTCAGTCATTGAGAAAACAAGATGAAATTAAATTCTTACATGATAAAAAATCTCAAGGGGGCCGGGTAGCTCAGTCGATATACCGACTGACTACAGGCTGGAAGGTCCGGTATCGAATCCCGGTGTGGACGAGATTTTCTGCCCGTCCAGACCGGCCCTGGGGCCCACCCAGCCTCCTGTAAAATGGGTACCGGGCCTTTCCCAGGGGTAGAGGAG
>Ga0123352_10018160_pt1 | contig 11213 bp, 11 predicted proteins | sample TergutLab28metaG_FD_89700 | JGI IMG/M metagenome (GOLD analysis project Ga0123352, IMG submission 89700) | Labiotermes labralis P1 segment gut microbial communities from Petit-Saut dam, French Guiana - Lab288 P1 | ecosystem: Host-associated > Arthropoda: Insects > Digestive system > Gut ... | reverse complement strand
TGTTTTGTTTTTTTTTCTTGGGTGGTGTGGTTGGTTGTGTGGGGGTTGGGGTGGTGTTGAGGGTGTGGGGCGTGGGGGGGGGGGGGGGGGGGGTGGGGGGGGATGATGTTGGAAGAATAAGGAACACAGCTGAAAATATTACCAGTGTAGTAGCTAAAGTGTTTGGAGAATATCTGCCCCATTGTTATGGGTTTGAACTTGGGCTTCCATGGTGTAGAGGCTGCATGTATTTCTCCAGCTATGGTACAGCCAATCTGCATTGAGTTTATCCAAAACTTCACACTGTCAAGATCTATATTGTGTCCACTTGATTTTCAATTTTTTGTTTCTAGAAAATGGTTTACCTAAGAGAAAAGAAGTGTCTGAAAATTATGTGTAGTCATTCATATGCTATCAATTTGAGGAGTAGGAAGGAGTATACTTACAAGTTGTTGCACTTAAATATGCTTATGAAACTAATTACACCTAAAACATTCATTGAACATCAAATTGTGCAAAGATCTTGTATGTTCTGCCCCCCCCCCCCTCCCTCACACACCCATGTCTCATTAGATATATGTTTTCCAGAATGATAATTTAATATATTGTATTGTTCAGGTAGCTGTTTCTAAAGGTCAGTGTCAGCAGTGGACACATGAAGAAATCTTGAGTAAAATCAAAGAAAATGCTGAATTTAATGTTACACTTAAAAATATGGTGGCAACTATGCAGAAAGAGCTGAAAGGATTTGGTCATCAGAGAAATAAGGCAGTGAGAGAAATCCCAAGACACATAACAAATATCACTATGAGAAATAAGGTGAGATCACTGTGAGTTACTGGATCTCCTGTATATATTAATAGTAGGAAAATAGTAGTCGATGAAAGTACAAAAGGAAACACAGTAAATTAGACCATGAATTCTGACAGTTTGAAGCCATTTTCTAACTAAAATATATGAGTTTAAAGATCCTTTGAGATAAGTTAAATTATGCAGGATGCTGGATAGATCTTACAGCCAGATTTCATATTATTGATTTGCATGCATAATGAGTAGCTGATGTTTATGAACTGCAAACATATTAAAGTGCTTGGGTTTGAGTATTAAAATATCTACAGTTCAAAATATGTCAGTAACTTTGCTTTTAATGTGGAATGGTATTAAGCACAATGAACTTGGTTAAACAACAAATGGCATATTCTCATATGACCTAAATTGGCAGAGAGAGAGAGAAGGGGAGGGATGATCATTTTCTTTCACTGGGAGAATTTTGGATTTGAAGCTTTATCGGTGATTTATAGACATATCAGGAATTGTAGAGTTTGTTACATTTTTCTTTTAATCCTGTTTTTATATTCTGTTAAATATCTTTAAAATTTCTTGATTTAAAATGTAGGCCATGTTCTGAACATTGTATTCTTGGTGGCGATGATTGCTAGGCATCTGAATTTTATGTTGCAATGTTTCAGAACACTGTCTTTTCCATCTTTCTAGGTGTTGTAAGCAGGAAGAATAACTGGGTTGTTTTGTTTCCTCGTTCTTCTGTTTACAGCACCCAAGACAGAGTGATCCAGAATGTTGGCACAAAATTAAGAGGCCAGGGATTCAGCATCTTCAAAATTGTTTACTATACTGATTTCTTGACTCAATTAGTGCAAAATGACTAATACTGCGTTTTTAAACTAACAGTTGTGAGGACTTAGTTTCTCATATAGAAAACATTTAAAACAGATGTGTACAAATCCCAGGCAACTGAACTTGGTATGGTGGTGTCTGGTATTTGTGGGCACTAAGAATGGAACTTACTTTATATCTCCCTTCTGGTACCTAGAATTTTGAGGTGGTTCCTAGAATTTTCGAGAATTTGTGGACCCCTGGTTTAAGAATGTCAGTTAATGAAAATATGATTTGGTTGTTTACTGTTAGAGGAGATGTAATTTGCTGTGATTTATGTAAATTGGTGATTGATGTGCAGTAGTACAAGGGGATACTGTGCTTAGCAATGATGTTGTTTTGTTAGAGTCGTGCAGATTACAGGTTTCTTGCTAGAAAGCAAGTGGTGTAATTGTTAATATTGTATATATATTGTACTGAAATGTTTACAAGTCAGACTGGTTTCAAATAAGCCCTGATAGATAAGGCCACATAACGAGCCATTTGTAGGATTGGTTTTGTTCAAGAAATACTTATATGAAACGTTGTGAGTTAAATAAAGTCACAGAAACACTCAGGAGCCCTGGCTTATAAACAGATATACACAGTGATGCCACTAAATTGCAGAAGCGAATGCCAGTGGAAGTTGTTAATAACATAGCAGTATAGTTTGTAATGTTTAGTAGAATTTAAAGCAGAAATGTGGCTGTAGACCCACAAAAGAAAAACAATTTCGAGTGAGAGCCTCTGTAGATACGAATTTATTCTTATTTCTGATGTAAGGTATTATAAATTTGGACAGTATATCTGTAAATATTGGATGGCATGTTTTAACACACCCACACCTGCGTGCTCATACGCGCATGCGTTTTGGTTTTTTTATGTGTGTGTGCGTGCGTGCGTTTTTTTTTTTCACATTATTACTTCTTCCTTTTCTTAGGATTCAATGGTTTCCTCAGAGCAGTTGGTTCCTAATTCTGGTGATTTGAGCAGTAAACAGGATCAATTAAAGAAGGTGGGACCGCAGAAAGAGTCTCATATGGATATTTGTCGAAATGATTCCATACCAGAAGCACTGCCTTATCATATTGGTTTGGAACCAGTGGTTCCATTACTTGCAAAAGAAGGTGAAGGATGTTTTTCTTACAGTTCTCTCCAAACTTATAATTTGAAGAAACAGCCATCTTATGGAGGTAAGTCTAATATATTTTTTTTTGACATCTTCATGACAAAGGGGCATGTCTGACTGGACATAAAGTTATCATTTTTATCATACAACTTAAATAAATAATTAATTAAATAAATATATGTGAAGGACTTACCCTGTCATATGGAGAAAATCTTGAAGCAAAATTGTGAAAAACAGAGTAAATGGACTAGTTTGAAGGGGGGTGTAATATGTCAAATAACATGAGATATTTTATTGACAGGTACACTAAGAGAAAAATTTTGGTACTTGAATGCACCAAACATATCATGTGTCATGGTTTCAATAATTAATCTGTTCCTGAAATGAGATACATAATATAATACACAACACTAGATAAATTATAAGATACATAGTGTAGTACACATAACACTTGATAAATTGTGAGATATATAATGTAGCATACATAACACTGGTTAAATGGTGGTATGTAATGTAGTACACACAACAGTGGATAAACTATGAGAGCTCCCATTTTTAATTTTGTATGTGGTGTGTCATGGACAGTTAATTAATTCTGTTCATATTCCATTATTCTGTAAAACTGTTCCAACAACAGTCATAACTAAAAAAAAAAAAAGGGAAAGAAAGAAAGAAAGAAATATTCCATGAAATTGAATGACTTGCAGATTGTCAATATATCTTATCCTGCCATCCTTAACTGTTCCACTTGCATGTATGGTGATTGAGCATTAAACCCAAACTTTGTGATATAGAAGACAGGCATATTTGCATGTCTCTGAACTGTTTACAAATGAGATTGCTTCTTTCTTTCTTAGACTCTGATGAAAAATTTGTTATTCTAGTACATGCCTTAATGTATAATTTCTCTTATCATCATTAACTTGTTTGGTCATATCTCTCTTGCAAAGTATTAAACATTTTTTATTAAAATTTCTATAAACAGTGAAAAAGGGTGTTACCATGACACTGAAGGAGTATTTTGAAGCTTCAAAAAGGAAGCACTTGGCAGCTGTAAAAATTCAGGCTGCTTTTCGTGGTTATCAAGTTAGGAAAATGATGAAGAACATTAGTGAACTACCGCTGAAGAATAATAACTATGCAGATACTGAAACTGTTGATGGCCTTCGCATAAAATGTCTGCCTGCAACATCTGCTGAACTTGAAACTGGTTCTGCATCCTTAATACATGAAAAATTCAGAAGCCGTGATCCTCAGCAACTTGACATCATAGGTAAATATTTGATTTTCCTCTGTTTCTAGGAAACAGTGGGGTACAATCAAGCTTCCCCCCCCCCCACAGAACAAAGGACTTGTTTGGAAAAGAAGAATTTGTTTTTTAAAATAAATTTGTTTTTAATTGGTATCACATTGCTGGATGCAAAAACATCTTGTATTACTGTAGCAAAAGTTTTTGTTAGTTATGTTAGTTTTAACAATGCCATTGAATCTGTAATCTGTATTTGAGAAGAAAAAGGTTCAAATTTCAGATGCTTTCATAGCATCTGTGTCACAAACCTGATGGTGGCGATGGAGCTGGTCTCTGAAATGTTGGTTTCCTTGAAGCTTCTGATGCAGTTGTCAGCCCAGGAGGAATTTTATTGTGTTTACTAACTGTTGCTTAACTTCCTTTTTGGTGTCAGAATATTTCATTTTCAGTTTCGTTGCAGTTATCTGTTCTGATACCAAATCTTAACACATCTGTTTCATTTTTACAGTGAAAAAAGAGGTGACCAAAATTTTGAAGGATATGGATTTGAAGTTTTCCATAGATTCTGACAGTAAGCTGGAGTCCCCAATGACTCTTCAGCCTAAGATTTCAATTGCAGCAAAAGAGCATGTTAAACCCAAAGCAAATGATATCAAGAAAACTGATATAATGGGTAAACATTCTTTACTTCAGAGTTTGATTGTGTCTCTCTAGTTGATTAATATTATTTTCATTTGGATGTTGGAATTTGTACATGCAAACTGATGCTTTAATTCTTCATGCAGTGAGAAAGGAAGTGGCCAAAACTTTGAAGGAATTTATGGAAACTAGAAAGAAGCAAGAACTGGCAGCCACAAAGATACAAGCTGCCTTCCGAGGTTACCGGACACGGAAGTTGCGTAAGGTGGAAACAAAAACGACTGATCAATACATATTGTTTAAAGGCTTTATACAAGAAGTGAAAGACACCGTGTCTCCAAACACACAGTCCATCAGTGTAAGCATATATTTGTTAATATTACATTTAAATATATGGCACAAATGGCATCTCATGTCTACAATATGATGGTCATAAAAGAATTTGTATGAAATTTCCTATTTTGAGCATGAAATGTTGATGTCATGAGTTTTCAAAACATATGTATATTATCATCATAAAGTCAATAGTTTTAACAATGCCATTGAATCTGTAATCTGTATTTGAGAGGTAAAAGGTTCAAATTTCAGATGCTTTTTGCCACCCTGCAGAGTTTCCTCCTAGGTAATTGTCATTATATCGCTTGAAGACAGGTCCTTATCCTAGTCCTTTCCTTCATTTTATGGAACCTGATACTGTACATGAACCTACATATGTCTGAGTCAAATTAATCCAGTGCATTCCCATAGGCCATATTCATTTAGGATCCATTTTAATATTTTTCCTCCTCCAGAGTGCTCTCCTCCTATCAGGTTGTCCCAAATAGCATACGCATGTGTGCCACATGTCCAACCCACGAAGACTCAAATTATAAAGCTCCTCAATATGCAGTTTTGTCCATCCCCTGTTCCTTCTGTTTGCGTTTGAATATACTCTGCAATTCTGAGTCATCAACACCTGTAATCAGTATGTCCTCTCCTTAGGGTGAGTCAGCCAGTGGTTCTGAAGTTAATAAGGGAAATATACAAATCATATGTAAGTCACTGGCATCAGCGTCTTTATCAAATTAGTCTACACAGCGCATTGTTTGTCAGCTTGTCATTTGTTTGTATGGAGACTAACTGAAAATCTCAGTTACTTATAATAGAGCCCCTAAATAGTAGCAATAGATGGCACTGAAAGACATTCTTCAATTGATATTATAGTGTTGACCATTGGTGTAAAAAGATTTACCCCTGGATCACATAGCAACACTGCTTATACAGTCAGATTGTTTTTACACTGCTTGAGGGAGTCTGTGTTCATTGTTATATGTATGTACAGTATATGCTTAGTTTGTATCGAGGGCATGAGCTGGGAATAAACTTAAATATTATGTTAACTGAACAGCAGTGTTTCTGTGCCTCCTCCTCCTTCGACTACTCCTACTACTAATACTGCTGCTATGACCACCAACACCACCATTACTACACTTATTCTATCAAGCCGTATTTGCAGAACCTTTTGAGTTAACAGCATGCATAATCGGTGAATTTGTGACACCACAGTGTCCCTCAAAGGCTATAATTAATGTACACAAATGGAGCAGTGGAACAGGTGTCTGTGGAAACCATGGATAGACATGGGAATTGTCAAACATTTCTCTTTAAATATTCAGTGACTGCTGCACTAGTCAGTATGAAACTGAAGTAAGTTAAACAATTCAAAATATTACGTGTAATGTACCTGAACATGTTTCATGTGTAAAGAAATATTACATGCTCATGTAAAAATTTATATTGGCCTGCACTGTTGTTAAATGTTAAATTTGCAATACTTTAAAGTTAGATTATCAAAAACTACATCAAGCAGTGACTGTCATTTGCAGTAATACATCATGTGCACTACAGTCAATCCAAATGATCCACTATGTACACACATATGCTATTTTTGGGGGTGGGGGGGCTGCTGTCTTCCAGTCTCCCTGTCTGCCTTTGAAAATGCAGGCTTTAATCTGTATGATTTCTGTTTCAGGTCAGAAGTGATAAGTCAAAAGATGGTGATGGATATTTGAAGAGAGCAGAGCTCTCTTCTTGTCTTGCCTATGGAAAAGGAGCTGACCCTTTATTAGAATGGCTGAAACCAATGTATATTGAACCATGTCCTTATAATGTGATGACTGCAATTCAAAACACCATGTTGTCAAGGTCTGGACCAAGGCAACCATACTGGGTACAAGCAAACCGTGAACATATGAATGAACAATCAAAAGCAGCACAGACAAGTTTGAGGTGTGAGTCAGGGCAGGCACTTCCAGTTATAGATGCTTCGAAGGAGAAGACTAGAAAGCAGTCAGCTGTTCATCAGTTTGTTCAAAGGGATTATGAACCAAACCTTGCTACTGATTATGAGAGCATGCAGTGTGAAGATGGCCTATCAGTCAATTCCTCAGCCCTTGAGGCTGAACACAATTCTAGCTCAGATGAGAGCAGAGTGAGGTGGAAGAAACGTCTGAGTGTTACTTCACCCCAAGAAGTTTTACCTAGTAGAGTTAAACCAGTGCACTGGAGCAAATCTGATTCCGAAATTATTATTAAACCTTCCTTTTCTGCAAAGTTACAAAAGAATTTTGAAAAAATAAACATGGAAAGAAACATGAGATCCTTCACTTCTGTAGGGAGACCTGCAGTAATGCCAAAGAAGGTGAAATACAGGCATTATGGACTGGTTCCTCCTGATGTGGAATTAAGACGTAAGAAAGAAAGAATTTTGATGGTGTCAGCTGACTCCTCTTGCCAGGCAGAGAGCTCTGGCTCAGACACCTGGAATAGTCATAGTGTTCAGCATCAACATGGAGATCAGCCTTTTCACTCTGCTGGCATTGTACATAAACCCCACAAGAAAGGACTGACTTCTAGAGAAACTGTTGAATTCAGACGTACAGATAAGAAGCAAGATGGTGAGCTGCACCGCATCATGCAGTCGGGGGACAAACAACAGGAGAATATATTGGGTTTTCAAGATAAAGTCAGATCTGGTGCGAAGGACACGCATGAAGAAAAGGTAGATACTCCGACAGGGGACACCTCAAGACTACCTGCAAGTGGTGGCAGAAGTATATCTGACATTATAAAGGCTGGAAGAATGGTATGTTAGTTGAACCATCTAATATTACACTGGAATTCTAACTTCATGGTCCTCAGTTTTAAATGTTCACTAATAAAAATTTTTGTATGGTCCCAGGCCCTTCATTTAAATTCTCTTAATTTAACTCTTACCTCAGTTTTGTTTTCTCTCAGATAGCATTGAATGGTAGTTAATTAATACTGTAAGATGTATTTGTAAGTAAATTGCCATTAACATCCTTACAAAATGGTATTGAAGGAATGTAATTTTAGTTTATATTGAGCAATTTGAAATTTCACTTTATGTGAAATCTGGAATTTGGCTGAAGTAATTTTTATGTTACTCTTAAATATCTTGGTGAGATTTATTATTGCCACTTTCACATAAAATTAAGTTCTTCCTGTATTCTGAATGCATAAAGTTGCTGGATCCTTTTCTGAATTTTGGAGCCTTTTCTTGAATTGTGGGAAATATTAAATGTTGTTTCCCTGTTTTATCCATTTTTATCAATTGTGTTTTGAAGACACAAAATGAAAGCACTGCTTCGGTAAAACATACGTGACAGCCACAGGACAAACTCAGTTCCAATGACTGTTTTAAATAAAACTGCTGAATCGTCATTCAAATGATACAGTGCATGCCAACAAACTAGTATTGCCAAGTGATGCTTAAAAAACATTATTTTTTTGTCCAGTTAGTTATTTTATGCAGTGAATTTAAGTTGTAGGTCACTAACCAAATATATTTAACTTTTATTAATTTCATCTCTTTATAACATTGTTTCTCAACCAGGGTTCTGTGGAATACTACAGTTCTGTAGAATATAGTTAGGAGTTCTGTGAGAAAGTGCGCAGTGAATTAATACAAATTTTTTAATACCAAAAAAAATTCCAAATATTCCTCCCACAATGTTTGCTGGCTTATATATATTATAGCAACTCTTTACATTCAAATTTTCTTGACAGTAATTTAGCTGTAACTGAATTGTTCTCCAACTGTCAACTTTTTTGGCCTGTAAACATTTTCATAGGCACAGACTTGAGGAATTATTTTAGGGGTTCTTCCCTGGAAGAAAGATTGGGAAACACTGGTTTATAGAATATAAAGGAACAATATATCCATGCAAAAACTTTTCCTTACAGTTTTGGTTTGATGACTGTAACCACTTGAAGAAACATTGGAGCTAGGCATGTTACAGGTCATGATGTAACTGCATAGGCTTGTATGAAATATGGGTATGGTTTATAAGTTAGCAGTTAAACATGGCAGCAGGATGAAACTTTGAATTTGTAGCAGATATGTTTAGTATAGATGGAACAAGTACTGAAAAATGAGAGGAAATGGAACTGAAGTTGTTGTTGTTGTTGGTGGTGGTGGTGGTGGTGGTGATGGTGATGATCATGGTGGTGGTGGTGTTGTTGTTGTTGTTGTTGTTGTTCATTTTATTGTCGGTGAGTATGCAGGGTATTTACAATTACATACCTGAAACAAACCATGTTCCTAGGGTATATAGTTTTGCAGGTATTCTTTGTTTATGATTTATGCTACATGTAATGTTATTTCCCATGTTAAATGTTTTGTACTTTTACATTAGTAGTGCCCAAATTATTATTATTATTATTATTACTATCATCATCATCTTCTTCTTTATGCACGGTATTTATACTTATATTCCTGAGACAAACTGTGTCCGTAGGGAATACAGTGTTGCAGCTCTTCTGTTGTTACTATACATGGTGCTTATATCGTTAGTTTCATTGTTGAATCTATTGTACTTTTACATTAGTACTTTCTGAAGTATGTGTGCAGTGCCCAATATGGCTGTTTTCTGGAGTTCCTTGACTTCATGTTTTCCTGGTATGTTGCTCACGTATTTTCTGTATGATTGTGAAATAGTCCCATTCGCTCCTAGTATTACTGGTATCACCTTTGTTTTTACATTCCACATGTACTGTTTTTCTATTATAAGGTCTTTATATTTTAGAATCTTCTTGGCTTCTTTTTTAATCACATTTCTGTCTCCTGAGATTGCAATGTCTATTAACATACATGTTCCCTTTTCATTATCATGGATTATAATGTCTGGTTTGTTGTTGGGGATAGTTCTGTCAGTTTGTATTTGTTGGTTCCCCAGTATGGTTACCTTGCCTCCTTGACTTGTTTCTACTGATTTTGGCACATGTTCATACCAGTGCTTTTTATTCAATTGTACCCCTGTTCTTTTTCCATTATTGGGCATGCTGATATTATGTGGTCTATTGTCTCGTCAAATTGTTGGCAAAGTTTGCACTTGCTATCTGTCTCTGTGTTCAATATTTTTGTCACATAATATTTCATTTGTAGCGCCTGGTCTTGTGCTGCCAATATTTCACTTTCAGTTTCTGCTTTTAGGTCTGCCTTCGATAGCCAGAGGAACATGTCTTCTTCACTAATAAGCTGTCTATCTCTATTTCTAATGTACTGCCCATGCATTACCCTTTTTTTTTCCATTTTTTCTTTAGGGACTCTCCCAATCTTGACTTTGTGTGTTGTATTCCTCCTGTTTTGCATCACTCTTCTCATTTGGTTGACTTAATTCTTCTTTAAACTTTGCTGCTGTCTTAATTATTGAGTTCATATTTGGTTGAGTGCTTTCGTGGCTTTTAACAATATTTAAAAACTGGTCTCCTTTATAATTTGTGTTAAGGTATTCTGCAATATTAATTAATTCTGCTTTATATACCACTTCGATTTGTACCAGGCCTCTCCCTCCTTCTTTCCTCTTTACATATAGCCTGTCTATGTCAGCTTTTGGGTGATGCATTTTATACATTGTTAGCATCTTTCTAGTTTTCTTGTCAATCTTTCTTATTTCTTCAGTTCTCCAGTTAATTATACCAAAACTGTATCTCAACACTGGGACAACTAGTGCTCCAATTGCTGTAATTTTATTCCTGGCATTCAGTTCAGATTTCAGTATCATTCTTAATCTCCTGCTGTATTCCTGTTTCAATCTTTCTTTCATATGTTGATGTTGTATGCCTTCACTTTCCTCAGTCCGGAGGTACTTGTATGTTTTTCCCTGTTCTAGCTCTTGTATTTCTCTGTTGATGTTGATCACTAAATTTTGCGAGTGAACTAGTTTGCCTCGTTTAAATGCAATCTTGGCACATTTTTCAAGTCCAAATTCCATGTGGATAACATCACTGAAGGTTTTAACTGTTTTTATTTGTTTTTGGAGCTCTTCCTCTGATTTAGCGATCAACTTCAAATCATCTATGTAAAGTAAGTGTGATATTTTTGTCTTTGTTGTGTGCTCTTCGTATCCTGTGTTCAACCTATTCAGTTGTTCAGTGAGAGGGATTAAGCAAATGCAAAATAGCAGTGGTGATAGTGAGTCTTCTTGAAATATTCCACGTTGTATTTTTATGTCTTCTGTTTCTATTAGCTTATTTTCTGTGTTTAGGTGCATACATGTTCTC
>Ga0123352_10018155_pt1 | contig 11214 bp, 6 predicted proteins | sample TergutLab28metaG_FD_89700 | JGI IMG/M metagenome (GOLD analysis project Ga0123352, IMG submission 89700) | Labiotermes labralis P1 segment gut microbial communities from Petit-Saut dam, French Guiana - Lab288 P1 | ecosystem: Host-associated > Arthropoda: Insects > Digestive system > Gut ... | reverse complement strand
TTGATGATACCAGATTCTGTATAATACAATTTTGACCTCCTGATGATGAGCACATAGTGCTCAAAACATGTAGAGGCATATAATAAACTTATTATAAAACAAGATTTTGTGCATCAAGTTGGTTAATTACTAAGATTGTACTGAGATGCATGGTCAGCAAAACATAAAAAAAAAGGATGTGCAATATTGAGAAATAAAAACGATATGAGCATCATGTGGGGTTCCACTACTTTCTAGGGTGGCACTGACTCACTGGACACTCGGTCTTAAAGACGTGTAAATGTGCGTCCTTCCACGTGCTACACCGTGCTGTTATTTCTTTCTATCAACACCACTACGACTGGATAAAGCAATGAGAAGGAAAATAAATATACGTACATCAGTAGCGACTTTGGAATCAGCATTTAAGAATCTTCTGAAATGCTTGTTGAGAGAAGTAAAGGTAATAGAGTGAAGGGGAGAGTATCAATAAGCGGTTAATCGTGGCATTGTCTCTATATTGTGAGGCATCAGTAAAAGATACCATAAATGTATTAGCTATCTTTGTGGGGTAGCTCAGTCGGTATAGCGACTGAGCTACGGGCTGGACGGTGCGGGATCGAATCCCGGTGGGGACGAGATTTTCCGCCCGTCCAGACCGGCCCAGGGGACCACCCAGCCTCCTGTAAAATGGGTACCGGGTCTTTCCCGGGGGTAAAATGCGGCCGGGGCGTGCTGCTGATCACTCACCACCTTCTAGTACCGCGGTCATGGAAGAGTAGAGCTATACCTCTACCCACCCTCTGGGCCACACCGGGCCTGCAACGGGATCACTTTACCTATAAGCTGTCTTTGGCATTCGTGCGCTATACTGCTGAGTACTCACAACTTTCCATCTGCAGTTTGCATTCTTGGGTGTCATGGGGGTAAATCACGAAGTTCATGGCGCAAGAGAGCGTCAGGGTCAGTCTACAAGGAATAAAGAAACCGAGTAAATAAAGCCCATTTCATTAAGGTCACACAGTATCGTTATTATCGTTAGGCTTAGGATTTTGTGTACTTCGCATATTTTATATGTAAAATGCATATTTCAAAATGTCTGCAGCAAAAATACGTATTTTTTCAGTCAGTACATTTAATTATTTGTAGGAATGGCCTTAAGTTAAAATATGAATTTTATGTATTTTTTTCTTCTTCGTCGTCGTCTTCTTCTTCTTCTTCTTCTTCTCCTCCTCCTACTCCTCCTCCTTCTTCTTCTTCTCCTCCTCCTCCTTATTCTTCTTCTCCTTCTTCGTCTTCTTCTCTTTCTTCTTCTCCTTATTCTCTTTCTCCTCCTCCTCCTCCTTCTTCCCCTCCTCCTCCTCCTCCTTCTTCTTCTTCCCCTCCTCCATCTTCTTCTTCGTCTTCTTCTTCTTCTGCTTCTTCTTCCCCCTCCTCCTCCTCCTTCTCCTTCTTCTTCGTTTTCATATACAGCACTACAGTCCAATGCCGACCTCCACTTCCTTGATGAACTTCTCCCTGTCAGCTCTGTTTCTGGACCTCTGTTTCCAGTTTTCAATTTTTGCATCTATAAATATCTGTCTGTACACAACTCCACCATCCGTTTTTTGGTCGTCCTCTTTGTCGACATCCCTGGGGATTATTATTAGATACTCGACTTACTTTTCTCCTACCATCCATTCTGTTAACATGACCAATCCAGTCATAGTAATTGACGAACTTAATGCGCAAATTCTTGTTTTATAATAAGTTTATTGTATTCCTCTACATGTTTCGAGCACTATTGTGCTCATCATCAAGAGGTCAAAATTGTATTATACAGCATCTGGTATCATCACACCTGTAGGTGGCCGTCCCGTGCACATGTTGAGAGAGGACCAATCTAATTCAAAAGATATATTCTGAAAAATGAAAGTATATCTAAATCTCTAAACAGCCATATTAATTATTTATTAAATCGCTTTCTCCAATTTTCATTTATTTAATTCCCTGAAACATTCTTCTTAAAAGCACTCTACGTATACAATATGCAAAATGCCTATAATCCTAAGCCTGGTCACTATTATTATCACCAATATACCACCAGCTACATCACCGTCTAATCACTACCCGCATACAATGCTACAATAGTGAGAGGAGATGTACTTCTGTTGTCAGTACAATTTCTATAAGCAGCGGTACATCTAAGTAGCTCCCCATATCTCTCTCAGTGATGTGCTCAGATATTTCATAAGCCAGTAATTCCTTTCATGAAGAAAAAGTGTGTTTTACTTACTTCACCATGTACAAGATAGTCTTGTCTTTGTACAGCCACATGTAATGATTGGGAACTGTCATTGTTTGAAACGTTACCGACTTCGCATTCTTGAAGAAGGAGTCTGGCCTCCACATATCCTTCAGCCAATCAACTTCAAGTAGTCTGCAATAGAATGCAAGTTTTATTTCCTCTTAATTTTTTAAATGGTTATCTGTTGTTGAACAACACCATAAATTTGAGAGAAGCCATCCCGTTGTGTATATCCAAATTTGTATAATATATTATGCACCGTCAATACACAACATACATCAAACAAGATACAATAATTGCAATTAGGTGATATTTGGCTACATGTTTCGGCCGTGACCGGCCATCTTTAGGCCAACTAAGAACAACGTTAAGATACAGTAAAAAACAGTACTCAGTATACCTTAACGTCGTTCTTATTTGGCCTAAAGATGGCCGGTCACGGCCTAAACATGTAGCCAAATATCACCTAATTGCAATTATTGTATCTTGTTTGATGTATGTTGTGTATTGACGGTGCATAATATATTATACAAACCCGTAAATGTAATTCTGCACAGCTGTCAATTGCATAAACAATATTGAACTTCGATTTTGTAAGTAAACTCTCCTTTGGCTAAGAAAGACTGATCTTTGAGATAAGTTTGGTCGGAAAAGGTGCTATATATTGAAGTTTTGCAAATAAAGTACGCAATAATACTGACGGTTATAAAAACGTGGCAGTCCGGAAGGATCTAATGGGCTAAGTGGTATTTAAACTTCAGAATGTTTATTACATTCCGTGTGTAGAAAAAATCCTTTTTACGAAGTTTAAGATTCTGTTATGGCGGTCGCATGACTCCTTTCATTGCCTGTAAAGCACCTGCGTTGTTTTATGATGTTCATGGTAAGTAAATTTTGTGAGTCGATATTCTCACTTTGGTGAGTTACTGCGAAGCACGCAGCCTTCTTGGACATCATAACGTGCAGTTCTGTAGGTCTGCACCGGTGTTTCGAAAGAAATTGGCACCTCCAGTTTTATGCCCAAGTGCCCTGTTTCTTCTTCAATTCCTTTTGATGATGGCTCGTGTTTCCACAGAAAAAAAATGTGTAATTCAGTTTATTAATATTTAATGAATCCAAGTTTTCTTTTTCTTTTGGCGCAACGGCCCCCAGTGGCCCAGGACCTCCTCATTTACGAGTTTTCTAGATCACACATAACGACACGCCACAGTCGATAGGACTCCTCTGGACAAGTGATCAGCTCGTGGCATAGACCTCCGCCTGACAGCACACAATACTCACAACAGACAGACATCGATGCCTCCAGTGGGATTCGAACCCGTAATCTCAGCAGGTGAGCGGCCGCAGACCCACACTTTAGACAGCGCGGCGACTGGGACCGGCCCAATGAATGGAAATTCTATTATTATTAAATGGAACACTTAATGAGTGTGTCTAATTGCAAGAACAACGCGGAATCCCTGAAGGGCAGTACGAGGACTTGCTGTTGTGGTGGATAATAATAATAATAATGATACACTATAAGGTTTGTACACATTTGCACTACTCAATATGCAAAGCCTTATGCATTGAACCCTCAGATAAATGGTACACACACATGCCCAAGCCAGTGTGTGAAGAGGGAGATGACACAGTGTTGTGGAATCGAGCAGTACACACTGACAGAGAAGTTACAGCAAATAGGCCAGATATAATAATTAAAAACAAAAAAGAGAAAACATGCACACCGATAGTTGTGGCAATACCTGCAGACAGAAACGTTGTGCAAAAGGCAGCGTAAAAGAAGTTAAAATACAAGAGTTTATGTATAGAGATACAACGAATGTGGAACCTGAAATGTACGATTATACCAGTAATAATTGGAGCCACTGGAATAGTAACGAGAAGCTTAAGAAAAAATTTGGAAGCTGTACCAGGAAAACACTCGATAGATTCACTACAAAGGACACCTATACTTGGAACATCACACGTAATACGGAAAGTACTGAAGTGTGAAGCTTGAAGCCTGAGCGGTGGGGATCACAGCTGGTTCAAGAGAAGTACCAGGAAGAAAAGGCCTTTGATAAGAGACTTCCATATTGTATAATAATAATAATAATAATTGTTTTCCTAACGACTGCGGTTGGAAACTTCCCCAGTGTATGCAAAAACCTCTCCGATCCAATGCGAAGTTTCTTACCCCGATCTTCGTCGCCATTTTCTAGTGAGACACTTCGCATTGACTGGGATTTGAACTAGTGACTTCTGAATACAAAACCTGAGCTCAGCCACTGGGGTGCACTGTCTGTCCCTAAACAACGGATTTACCTAAGTTCTCTAAAAGTCAACCTACCTGTATTCTGCGGTCATGTTTTCCGGGAGTCTCAGACGATCGTCTTTCCAGGTCTGTGCGAAGAAAATGTCTGCAGCGTAAGTCTGAAAGGGATACAACCTTTGTACTGGGCTGACACGACACTGCGAGTGTAGCTAACTTTATGGGTCAGTCCCCCTTCTTGAGAAGCTGACACTTTCTCACCTAGTCAAGGAATTATCTGCATTTGATAGTAACCCAAGTTTCGCTACTTATTCACAAGGCCACACCACTAGCTCACATCCTGAGCCAGACGGATCCACTAAATACCGTCCATTCCTGTATTTCAAATTCACGTCTACATTACCTTTCCATTTATGCATAGGCCACCCAGGCGGTCCCCTTCTTTCAAGTCTAAACCAAAATCTTATAAGCCTTTCTCTGTTCTACCATTTCGTTGTATTTGTACTAAAATTAACACACACACACACACACACACACACACACACACATATATATATATATATATATATAATATACATATGTTATAGAACGATATGGACTGCAGTCATGTCGTTTTTGATGTTTTTTTATACTTTATGTTCGGTTATACTAAGGCCACATCCATTTTATTTATAACATTTTATGTTCCGCTGTAGGCCTACTAAGGCCACATTACTTGCGTGTCTGATATTTAGTGTTATAAGATAGGCCACATTATCTAGACACCTGATGGTCTTATAATATTTTACGTTGTACGCAACAGTGAGAGCAGCTGATCAGAAAGTGCTTCAATCTCGTTAGTGAAAGATTTCATTTTTTTCAATTTTTTTCATGTTTGATTCGTCAAAGTCCATTAACATTAGTACTTGCTCCATGGAGTAGAGTCCTTCCTGAGAATTATTTTTTATAGGGCCCATCCCGTTGTGCAGTAGCAAATATATATATAAGCGTGCACTGTATGGGATCCCATAGAGTTCACGCTTGTATTGTACCTTGTATATGTTCTGTATTGGCCTGATGATGGCTGTTTTACGGCCGAAACGTGTAGCCATGATGCAATTGATATTTCATCAATGTGTTGATGTACATATGTTGTATTGTAGACGGTACAATACTTATATCCATCCTGAGAAGCTAGCCGGTTTTCAGCTAGTCAAGAAATTTCCCGCATGTTATGGAACCCGGAGGTTCATTACCGCATTCACAAGTGCCCGCCGCCTGTCCCTGTCCTGAGCCAGATCAATTCAGTCCATACCCCACGTCCCACTTCCTGAAGATCCATCTTAATATTATACTCCCATCTATGACTGGTTCTTCCAAGTGGTCTTTTCCCCTCAGGTTTCCACACCAAAACCCTGTATACACCTCCCCCCTCCCAACCCATACGTGCTACATGCCCCGCCCTTCTCATTCTTCTCAATTTTATCACCCGAACAATATTGGGGGAGGAGTAATAGATCAAAGTCCATTAACATTACTAATATTCAATCCTAATCACCTTTGTACAGCGTTAGATATGATGCTGCATTCAGTACACTGCAGTCTGGGTTCATTAGTTTTCTACTTACAACGCGAACTCAGTTACCGTATACGTACCAACTACTACCTACCACAAAACATCTCTCACCATTATACCCTCTAGAACAGTATTTCTCAACCTTTGTGAGACCGCGGCCCGGTAAATTCTTTTTTCATAAGACGAGGGTCCGGTCCCAACAGATTTAATCGTAAATACATTTCCATTTTTTTTAAGTTCATACATTAAACTGACATAAGTATTAATAATTAATTATGGCATAATCATAAAGAGTATTAGTACAATTATGTGTACGGTGTGGCATGTTGACAAATATAAAATTACATTTAAATTAGTTATCAATTCCAGGAGAACCTCTCGCGGCCCGGTAAAATTGATGCCAGGGCCCGGTACCGGGCCGCGTCCCGGAGGCTGAGAAACACTGCACTAGTGTCCCAATTACTGACAGGGTCACTTAATAAGCCATACACAACACTAAATGAATTACCATAGCGTTTTCGTCGATGGAGTCGAGTCCCATAACTGTGACATGGAAGTGTACTACCGTTGGCCTGCCGTCCTTCTTGGGCGGTCGCATTTTGTCGTAAAGCTTCGGGTCCTCTGGCAAGATGTCTTTGAATGCCAAGCTGGTGACTCTGTGAGGTCGGAAGTAAAGGTTAGTATCTTCTAGAATGTATTCTACTGTGAATTGCTGGTGGAATGGGACTGTATCTGTATTTTTATTTAGTCGTAATGGGTTATTTGATCCTCGTTGGTGGAGGAATGGTAGACGGACTGTTGTTATTGCTACTATGCCAAACAACTGCAAATAGTAAAATAATATAAACAGCCAACTAGATGCAACAATAATAATTTTATTAATAATTTCAATCAGCTCAACATGTTTCGGGCGATAATTTTGCCCATCCTCAGGAGCACTAGACTGTGTTTACAGCTTGTGGTATAATGCACCGATGATGCTGGCTGCAGGCAGCATCGTCGGTGCTTTATACCACAAGCTGTAAACACAGTCTAGTGCTCCTGAGGATGGGCAAAATTATCGCTCGAAACATACTGAGCTGATTGAAATTATTAATAAAATTATTATTGTTGCATCTAGTTGGCTGTTTATATTATTGTATGAATGATACACGGTCACACAAACATTAAATTGCAATTGGTATTAGGAAGTGTAATGCGAAGAATCGTGTTAGATTTGTGTTGTCTACAGCGAACCCTTCTCATAGTCACTGGACTATATCTTTTCCTAAGTGTGGGATTTCTGACAGCAGATCTTTAATTACGGTTGCTACTCAAAATGACATTTGTCCTCACGGTAGGACATATCCCATGAACTTTGTTGCTACATTTAGAATAAAATCACTACTCCTACTGATCATGTGTGCTCACGTCTACATGATCCGTAGTAAATATTTCTTCCGGTGTGTTTATAGCGCATTCGGTATATCGAATCGCTACGGGCTGGGCGGTCCGGGTTCGGATCTCGTTGAGAGCGAGATTTTCCGCACCCCTCCAGATCGATCCCCAGCCTTCTATAAAATAGTTACCGGTTCTCTTTCCCGGGGGTAAAGCGGCCGGGCCGTGGCGTTGACCACCTACCCCATCTAGTGCTGAGGTTAAAGAAAAAGTAGAACTATAAATCTACTCCCCCTCAGGGCCTACGTGGCCCCTCCTAGGGTGAAATTTACCTTACTCACAGTACTTTCCACATTTTATAATTTACCACTGTGATCACTCTGGCTGTATAACCTACTTAATATTATGTTCAGGATTAATGTTTATTTCCTTCGTGTTCTGCAGCTCCTCTGTGGAATCGTCAAAGTAAATCTAATGTTGAATTTGTTGCCTTGCTCGCTACGAAGGCACAAGAATATTAATTGCGTCACATACACTTCGGAACGTTATTCAGACAATGGACGGGGACCCCAAATTGGTACATCTGTATCACATCACAGAAGGAACAGTGTTATGGTATCTCGAAAGGGCTTTAAGAACTCTAAAATATTTTCTTATTTTGTGCCAGATGTAAGGTGTCTAGAATGGTGCTGATAAGGAGCCATTTGGGCTGTCACGCCACGTCGCCTGGTGAGCAATTACCGACGTCTTGGAGAGTTCTTGTGCCTCCATCTTCAGGGCCAAACACTCTTTTATTTAACATTTAGACGCCTAACGTCAACTACAGTTGACGTACCGCACCGCTAACCTCCAAAGTTGCATTTTATAAATTTATTCAACAAATATAGTTACTGAATATTTTAAACATCGCATATACTCTCCGTTTTTGTCTCTTAAAAATGCAGTTTGTTTCATAATTCTAACGTATTTGGTTCCTGTATTATTCACATTTTATATACAGGGTGTGCTAAAATTTAAAAAATAATTTCGGCGCCAAACGGTTAATATTTCCCATCCCTAAGTGTTTAACACATATATAAATATACAATAATGTATCAGTCAAACACAACAAAACTTTATTATGTTTATTATTGTATTAGGGCGACATGTTTCGATTCTTACAGAATCATCCTGAGACCCTTCTAAGAATACAGATCCTTACTTAGTTTCCACAGGCCCTTCTAAGAATACAGATCCTTACTTAGCTAAGTAAGGATCTGTATTCTTAGAAGGGCCTGAAGATGATTCTATAAGAGTCGAAACATGTTGCCCTAATACTATAATAAACATAATAAAGTTATGTTGCGTTTGACTGATACATCATAGTATGTTCATATACCAAACACTCTTACTGGACTGCTGAAAATTGGAGACATGTCTACCATGGTCCGCCGAAACGTCGACATGACGTAACATCCACGCCAGTCCTCTCTCTGTATTCACACAAATGTTGCCAAGCAGGTTAACGCGGCGGTAAATCTCTGGACTTGTATTTCTGATCCACTGTCCTTCGATTTTTCTTTATTTTTCTGAGTCATTCCAGGCACATTTAGGCCACGATCTCTCCCTACCGATCTATCAGTCCTCCATCATTCGACGGCATATCTGTTCTGATACAGAAAACAACGTCAACGTACACACACATGAAAATCGTTGATATTGAAGTAAAAATTTTGTTATGAATTTCGACTTTTTACGAAGACAAAATTTTGACTTATCCTCTAACTGCCTTCCCTCTTTTCAGCATTGATTTTATCCGATTCCAAGAACTTAGAGCAATATACTGGCTAAGAATCAACCAAGAACCGGACGAAGGGGAGTAAATACAATGGTTGAAACAAGAAAAGATATAACTTATTTTGCTATACGTTTTTATATATGATTTCCAAATTTGACTTCACTGGAGTTATATTTATATAGAGAATTTAGGATAGTACGAACAGATGTCAGCACGGTTTGTGTGTCGTGTCCCTGTAAAGAAGAAGGTGTTCAAGAAGTCAGAACCTAATCCTAATATGATTTCTGCCAATTGTCATGTTACTCAATGCACAAATCTCCCGTTACTGTATCACTACCAAGAAACCTGGAAAAACTAAACTACATATCGTTAAAAGTACAGTGGTCAATATATGTACCACACACTTCAACATTAAGTAGCCCTCTCTTTTCTACCACAGGGTAAATTTATTATGATTCTACAAGGAAGCAACGAACATTTCTTTAAGCAGTTTCAACAGACTTGTTTTGGAATGCAAATTCGGGATGTTTTCTGTCATGTAGAACGTGGACTTGTAAATATAATTTAGATAAACTTCAGGCTTGTTGACGGTGATGCCGATAAATTGATCATGGCACCGGAAGGAGTGGGGCGTTGAACTCACTCTGCCGAGTGCGCTGGGCACGTCGCCATTAGCAGGAACAGCAGCAGCCGAGGCCAGCAGGGGGCAGTCTTGCAGGGTCTCAGCATCACTGCAAACACCGTCAGTACTTGGTCACTTCACCTTAACCTAATGCGTGTCTAAATATATGTAACACACACAGATATTTACGTACAAAGATCTGTCAAGACCCTCACGTGGCTGGGAGGATATTATTAAAGTATGTCTCAAAGAAGTAGGGCGAAAGGGAGTGAAGTGGATTCGTCTGGTTAGGACTACCTGCAAGTGGCGGGCTTCTTTGAATGCTTTAATAAGTTTTAATACAGCGGTATTATTTGTTATGACAACGTGCAGTCTTGCATATTTAATATCGACCAGGAGGAGGAATACACTGCTACCATTTTCAGCGGAGATAAAAAATCTCAAATATTGTGCATTTTTGAAATTTTGGTTTCCATAAAAGCGTCTGATCCCTTAAGTATCTGGGCAAATGTTAGCTTCTCAAAAGGGATATACTAAAAACAGTATGCACCTAGTTGGCTTCATTTAAAGAAGATCGTTCAGTACAGTGTTATGCTTGGAATTTATTTCACACTTCCATCTAAAACCCATTTTCCGATATATTTGTAGCATTGCTCTTCACATAGTAGATACTTATGCCAGTAAACCTATATATTCGTATTCGGGGGGGGAGGGGGGGGAGGCGCACAGCTCGAATTCCGGCCGATGTACAACTCTCATCATGAATTTTTCGTGCTTGTCCTCAGTTCACCATGAAAATTGCGGAACTGCGCCGTGAAATATGCAACACGCGTAACACAATCAACCCAAAATAATGGTGACCTTTCCATTTCATTCAGTACTCGTTAAGGGCTGGAAGGTTCGGGGATCAAATCCCGGTGAGGGCGAGTTTTTCCGCACCCATCCAGACCGACCCTGGTGCTCACACGGCCTCCTATACAATGGGTACCGGGTCTCTTTCCCGGGGGTAAAGCGGCCAGGGCGTGGCGTTGACCATCCACCCCAATCTATCGCCGAGGTTAAAGAAAGAGTAGAGCTGTACTACCCTTCTGGACCTTAGTGAACTGTTCTATGGTGAAATTACTTTATCTCAGTAATTAGCGAACTTGGTGCACAAATTTTTTGTTTTACAATAAGTTTATTTCATGCCTCTACATATTTCGAGCACATGTGCTCATCATCAGGAGGTCAAAATTGCATTACACTGCCTCTGGTATCATCACACCTACAGATGGCCGTCTCGTGCACAGTTGGTTAATTATTGAGATAAATATACTGAGATGCACGGTCAGCAAAACGTCAAAAATTACTTTACTTACTTACT
>Ga0123352_10018153_pt1 | contig 11215 bp, 6 predicted proteins | sample TergutLab28metaG_FD_89700 | JGI IMG/M metagenome (GOLD analysis project Ga0123352, IMG submission 89700) | Labiotermes labralis P1 segment gut microbial communities from Petit-Saut dam, French Guiana - Lab288 P1 | ecosystem: Host-associated > Arthropoda: Insects > Digestive system > Gut ... | reverse complement strand
CCCCCCCCACCCAATCACAGGCTAGGCAACGACAAACTGACGTATCAACGCACGTGTGTAGTTTGATTTTACGCAAGACATCCCCTGTGGCAATGAACATACAACGAATCATTATATTGCCGTCAGACACACCCAAGTTATTGTATTCAGGAATGATGACATGTTTAGGTCTAAAAAAAGACCTTCATCAGGGCAACATTATAAAAGCTTTAAAATATTGTACAATAAAGTGCAAATTATGTTCGTTAATGGGATCCCATGCGACTTACAAAGCAAAGGTAAAGGCAAAGTTCACCAAGGAACAGGCCACGAAGACCCTGAAGGGGAGTAAAGGTATAGCTCTACTCTTTCTTTGACCTCGGCGCTAAGTGGGAGTGCTTGGTCAACGCCGCTGCCCCTGCCACTTTACCCCGGGGAAGGACCTGGTACCCATTGAATAGGGGGCTGGGTGGGCCACAGGGCCGGTCTGGACGGGTGCGGAAAATATCGTCAACACCGGGATTCGATCCGCGGACCGTCCAGCCAGTAGCGTGTCGCTATACCGACTGAGCTATCCCTGCCCATATGAATTACCAAGTATTATATAAAACTACACAAATCGTTGGGTTGGTAACACCCTGGCCACTGATCGTGTCCAGTTGTGCAAAAAAAAAAAAGTTAAATATAGTTAGAAAAATTGTCAATAGTTTGAAATAAGGTTTTTTTGTGATTAAAAATGACTGAGTCACAAGTGTTGACCACGTGACGTAAAACACGTTTAAAATGTTACAATGTAACACACCTAGTTTATAGACAGGCAGCAAACATGTCTTGATATTTATTCAAAAGATGTTATTTACGTTCAGATGGCTGCCTTGACAGAGAATGTCGTGTTCTGTAATTCGACTTGTTCGAAGTCCGCTGTCTCGTTACTTAACAAAGCGTATCGGCGGGTAGGCGTCATGTAGACATACGCGTGGCGCTAGACATCTTGTGCCTCTAACATGTGACGTTTTTATGCAAAACTTAGCGCGATCGCCGGCCAGGTTACTCCCAACCCAACGACTTTAATATATTTTCATACAACATTTGGTAAGTCATGTGGGATCCCACATAACAAGCATACTTTGCACTGCACTGTACCTTAATTTAAACGTTGTTGCACTGCGATCTACACAGGGCATGCTCGTGTAAGGAGGTACCTGTACACTATGGGCCTGTTTGATGGGGATCCAATCTGCAGATTTTGCGGCATGGAGACCGCAACAGTGCAGCACATTATTTGCTGTTGCAAGGCGTTGGATCGTCAGCGCTCTAATGTCTTTGGGAGGCTGTCGAACCAAGAGACATAAATAAGCACAGCCTCAATAAGGGACCTTTGCCTCTTTATACGAGGCGCAGGGCTATTGAGGCTGTGCTGAATGAAATATTAGGGCTGCACAATAAGCCTAAGGCTGCGGTGCATAAGCTTACGGGCCAGAAGAAGAAGAAGAAGAAGAAACGTTGTTGTAACATTGCTCTGATAAAGGTCTTTTTAGATCCAAACACTAGACATTCCTTAACAAAATAACTTGGTTGTGTCTGAAACACTGTAACGGAATGTTTTAAGTATGTGCCTAGATACGTCAGGGCGATCTGATTTCCTTATCAGCTGTTTCTGACAGTACTGATTTCAGCTCAATTCCTTGTTGTTCCTCTTTCTGTGTACAAGAAAATGATAAAAAATATCTCAGAATTCCATGAAGGCGTAACTTGGTACTCCACCCCCCAAAGATGTCCGCAACGCGGCAGCCAACTGCCAAGTAATCGCAGGGACGAACGAGTGGATTTACGGGTACCTGTCATCGCGAGAACAAAGTGAGACAGACTAAAGGCTTGAATTCAGAACGACGAGCAAGTAAATGCGAATTTTAGGTGATGCTAATGTAGTAGACGACCGATCATTCGGATGTGCGACCTAAGTCGTTGGTCTGTTGGAGTCGCGGGTTCGAATTCCATTGATGGCATGAATGTTCGTCCGGTGGGTTTGTTGTGTGTTGTGTAGGTTGCGGCATCTGCGACGGGCTGATCACTGGTTCAGAGGATTCCTACCGGGTGTCTGTGTATGTCTAATTGTGTGTGATCTAGTAACTTCAACAGTGAGGCGGCCTACGGCCAAGTTGGGCTGTAGCACCACACGAAAAAAATGGGACAGGAATTTCTGAGACTTTAAAAATTATATCTGGTATCCGTTTTGCGGGGGTATACATACATAAGTATTCGTAACTGAAACTAAAGTCGAGCCAAGTAGATAAATAAAACGATAATTTAACGTAGTTAGTCCCACGAGCTTCAGTTCAATCTGACGGACGGACTTACTTTCTGTCCGTTTTTCAATCCATCATTACACGCACGCGCCCACTTACCCACCCATCCATCACGTCATACCTATTTCTATGTAAAATTCCCCATGCTAGTTTGACTTGTTTGCTTTTTCGATTTAAAATGAATTTCTTGTGTTGTAATTGTAACTGTCCACGTGTGAAACACTAACCTTCGGCCCACCACTGGTGTAGAATATGTTTTACAACCAAATTCCAGCCGTGTATAGCAAAATAATAGTGCACGTCAGGTACGGAGGATCATTCTGATCGATGGTGGCATTTTCCCTACCGCGAGGATAAAATATGTGGGAATTTTAAGATTTAATAACAACAAAATATCTGGGAATTTCAATAATTAAGAATGCAATATCTAGAAATTTTAAGATTTAAGGACAATAAAATATTTGGAAATTTTAAGATTTAAAATAATAAAAAATATGGGAATTTTAAGATTTAAGGACTATAAAATATATGGGAATTTTAATATTTAAGAACGGTAACGTAACTGGAAATTTTAAGTTTCAAAGAAAATAAAATATCTGGGTATTTTAAGATTTAAGAACAACAGAATATCTGGGAATTTTAAGATTTAAGAACAGCAGAATACCTGGGAATTTTAGGATTTAAGAACAATAAAATATTTGGAAATTTTAAGATTTAAGGACGAAACAATGTTTGGGAATTTTAAGATTTAAGAACAATAAAATTTCTGGAAATTTTAAGATTTAAGGACAATACAATATTTGGGAATTTTAAGATTTAAGAACAATAAAATTTCTGGAAATTTTAAGATGTAAGGACAATACAGTGTTTGGGAATTTTAAGATTTAAGAACAATAAAATTTCTGGAAATTTTAAGATTTAAGGACAATACAATATTTGGGAATTTTAAGATTTAAGAACAATAAATTTTCCGGGAAGTTTAAGATTTAAGGACAATAAAATATTTGGGAATTTTAAGATTTAAGAGCAATAAAAATCTGGGAATTTTATAGATTTAAAGACAATGAAATATATGGAAATTTTAAAATTTAAGAACGATAAAATATCTGGAAATTTTAAGATTTAAGGACAATAAATATGGGAATTTTAAGATAGAAGAACAATAAAAACACAACAATAATGAACGTTTACATTGCAGTTTCCAAAGCAGCAAAATAAAGAAACAGGCTGTGTGACGTGGTGGTTCAGTTTCGAAATAACGGAATGTTATCGTCCGTCTTCTTAACTTGATGGAGCTGAACTTTGTACGGTCGGTCATGCAGTGTGACTCACACACTGCCTACCCTGCGGATGTCTTATCACTCAGGCGCTTCCGTTAGGAAACGATTCCAACTGCACTCTGAACAACGGGGCCTTCCAGAGACATTTACTGTTACTGTCACTAAATACAGACAATCTGAATGTCTGACGAAAAGCTGCGCCTAAATACGAAAGCCCATCACACGAAAAATTCAAATGACGAAGAAAATCGAGATCCGTCTGTCGGCACGGCAACTCATCAGCATGGGTTATCAGCATGTCTTCTGTGCTGTGTGTAAGAAAGATCGGGCAACGAACAGTTACATAAAAACTGATCTGAAAAAATGACACAACTGTACCAATCATAGAGTCCTCCTTGGGGGCAGAAGAGGTATAATTATACTCTTTCTTTAAACTCGGCGCTAGATAGCGTGGATGGTCAACGCCGCGCCCCGGCCGCTTTACCCCCGAGAAAGACCCGGTACCCACTGTATAGGAGGCTGGGTGGACCCCAGGGCCGGTCTGGACGGGTACGAAAAATATCGCCACCACCGGCATTCGATCCCCGGACCGTCAAGCACGTAGCGAGTCGTAATACCGACTGAGCTATCCCGGCCCAACGCCGTACCGATGGTATCTACACTAAATCGGCTCGTAAAAAGTATTTCTACGGTTCCCACATGAATCGTCTAAATGGAAAGAAATTAAGATCCTACCGCACGCAAGACAGACGGGGTCTCAATTGCAAACGATAATCGGGAATAATTCCCCCAACGACACAGCAGAACGTCCCGAAAATAACTTCTCTCTGCTACAATGCAGTTCTGAGAACCTCATGTGGCACATTAGGCTGGCTAACGCCTGGTATGCATGCAACACTTCTAACAGCGTAACACTGCAGTCTGCCGGAACCCAGGATACCGAGGATGATCGAGACAGCCTGTCAAAACGTATTGGAGGGCATTTTTTGTTGACATCTGAAGTACTTTGGGACACTGTGCACCGTCGAACTGCGGTTGTGACAACCTGAAAAGAAGGCTTGGTTTGACTAAGAGTTACAACTCTATCAATAGCTACTACTGCACAGCGTAGAATGGTAATATTATTAACCCTTTAAAGCCCAGTGGTCACTATATGTACCGCCAGTTTAACATTCAACAACTCTACGTTCTGCCCACACAGTTTATTTATGTGTTTTGTGTGAATCTGAGAACAAACAGCGATTATTTCCCTATACAACACTGACTGACTGGTTTGTATAGCCGAGACGGGGTGTTTACTGCGCGGTACGGACCTGATCTTTATATGTAATTCAATACCAAAAGTTTAACTTTCAGAAATTCTACGTTCTGCCCACACAGTGCACTATTTATGTGTTTTGTGTGGATCTGAGAACAAACAGCGATTATCTCCCTATACAGCATTAACTGACTTGTTTTTATAACCGAGACGGAGTGTGTTTACTGCGCGGTACGGGCTGGATCTTTATATATATATATAATTCAGGTTAATGTTAGTCTCTACAGAGTTAATGAATAATGAATGTGACATGAGGAAGCCAGCTGTGGACTGATTTCCGGCACACCGTCACGGGCTGAACAGAAATACAGAACATTTCAAACAGGACAGACGGCTGACAGGCCGTGATTTGAACCAGGGAACTTCCGAATACAAACCAGAAGTTCTGACGTTCGGCTGTTAGTTTCCGAAGATTTGGAGGAGCAACTTTTTTCTTGTTCTGCGAAGAAAGGGGACCACATTACTTTCTTTTACGTTTTAAAGTGCTGACAGCAATGACAGCACAAATACACTATCGCTCACTAAAAGCACTGAAAACCCAAGTCAGGGCCCGAAGTTATTTAACCGTCATGCGGCATTTATTTCTTCGAAGCCTCCCACTCATCAGTTCTTGTTCAAATATGCTTGCCACTACGTACGCCATTCACAGGCGACGTTATCTTCAGTGAGTCATCGCAGGGAGCAGAGAACTGCAACATGATACATCGACATTCATCTCACAGTTTATCATTCCCATTGTAACTTTCTTCTCTTTACCATTATCATCAAACACCAATAATCATACCGCATATCCCAGTACAGTAAAATGGCAAAGGATAAGCTGGTTAGGTCACCTAGAGAGAATGCCCGAAAAAGATCTTCGTTCAAGAACTGGAAGCGTCGAGAAGAAGGGGAAGACCCAGGAAAAGATGGAAAGAGGAAGTAGAAAGAGATCTTCAAGTGCTGGGAGTGAGAAGATGGAGAGAGTTGGTAGCAGATAGGAAAAAATGGAAGGACATTGTTCGACAGGCCAAAGCCCACAGTGGGCTGTAGTGCCAATGGAAGAAGAAGAAGAAGAAGAAGAAGAAGAAGAAGATATCCCAGTACAGTGAACGGCGCGCCTCGTTACTATTCGGGAGCTGAATAAGATAGTTTCCCCATACGAACCATAAAGGCGTATAGGGGGAGTGAAGATACAACTACACTCACTCTCATCCTCGGCATTAGATGGAGATGAAAGGTCAGCTTCAAGCTCCGGCCGCTTTACTTCCGGGGTGGGCCCGAGAGCTGGTATTAACGTTCTGGAGATAAATCTCTTGCCTCTGTCGGAATTCGAACCCCGGATGGTCTATCCCACAGCCCAGTCACTATACTGACTGAGTTACCCTGGCTACTGCTTATTCGGGAGATCCCGGGTTTAAATTCCAGCTCAGAGAACCGCTATTCCTCATATGATGTTGTCTTCCTCAGGCCCTCCACGCAAATGCCGGTCTGATACTTCAAATAGGCCATGACCGCCGTCTCCCACATCTCTTCCAGTTCATTAGCACCGACCATTCGACGCTGCATTGACTGATATACTGTCAGCTTCGTCAAAACAACTAATCATCGCCAGGGGTGTTCCTGCCCCGGTCTTTACATCATTGCCCGTCAATGCCACAGCAATATGAACGCTGTCGGTCCACATCACAAGCTGGCCACTCTGATAAGGCAACCTCAAATGACCACACACTACCAATCCAAGATCGCCAGCCCTTTGGATGGGAAAGTCAGTTACAAATAAAAAGATCTGAAACAGTAATTGAGAAGTGATGGAACTTTCTAGTGGCTGTGTGGGAATGATGTAAAGAGGGCTGCCCGTTATCGCCCGCACAGTTCCTTGAGGATGTGGCGGGCGGGCAAGGGGGTGGCGTTCTTTGCTGCACAGTCGGATACACTATCACAAGGGAACATCCTGTGAACGAAACGAATGAAGCGCTGCTGTAGTTACTGTTTACATCTAGGCTCACCAAAGTGTCCTAGTTTGTGTGTGCCACGTGTGGCCACTTGCGTATCCTGTGCGTTATCGATTCTGTCCCACTATTACCTGTAACTCTGCTCACAGCTCCCTGAGTCACGTAAGATCAGGAACGTGGTATAATATTTTCTTATTTTCCTCTTACACTTCTTCCCTCCCCTTTCTTTCCATCTTTCCTATCTTTGACACTTTCGTTTCCTTCGTCCTTCGTTTATACGTTCATCCTTTTCTTTCTTCCCTCATCAGTTTATTTATCCTTCCTAAGGGGCAAGGCAAAAGCAAGTCGTTTCTACTTTTGTTTACAGAGAAGCTCAGTTGGTCACCACGACAGACGGCCTGCCGAGGACTCACAAAGAATTACGAAAAAACAGAGGCGGATACATAACAAAATACACAAATAAATAATGAATTAAATAAACAAGGACAAGTATAAATGAAGGAAGAAACAAATAAAAAAATTCCTGTGCGTGCGCAGGCGCGTGTGTGTGTGTACACAAGAGATAGGGACGGCGGCAGCACAATGGTTAGCCCTTTAAACGCCGAATTAAATCCCACCTGCCATTTGCTGCCATTATTTGGAGCTCACCATATTCTCCGCGTTAGCAGGATAAGGGTTAAGGTGCCGTGCTACAAATCGGAAGGTCGCTGGTTCGATCCCCGCTGGTGTCATTGGAATTTTTCATTGACATGAAATCCTTCCGATCGCACTATGGCCCCGGTGTCGACTCAGCCTCTAACATAAATGAGTACCGGGAACATATGCTGGGGGTAAAGGCGGCCGGTGAGTAGGGCTGACAACCTTACCACCATTCTGTGCCGTTGTCATGAAATCTGGGAACCTTAACTTCCTGGAACCCTCTGGGCCACTCCAGGCCTGTAACGGGACTGCTTTACCTTTATATATACAGGAACTCAAGTTTCCTGGCCTGTTTCAAAGAAAGCTGCATAATAAGGAGCTTAATGATCTGTACTCCTCGCCCAATATTGTTCGGGTTATCAAATGGAGAAGAATGAGATGAGCGGGGCAAGTAGCATGTATGGGGGAGAGAAGAGGCGATACAGGGTTTTGGTGTGGGAACATAAGGGAAAGGGACCACTTGGGAGATGGGAGAATAATATTAAGATGGATCTTGACCAAGCAGGATGTGGGGGCGTGGACTGGGTAGAGCTGGCTCAGGATAGGGACAGGTGGCCGGCACTTGTGTATGCGGTAGTGAACTTTCGGGTTCCATAAAATGCGGGGAATTTCTTGATTAGCTGAGAACCGGTCAGCTTCTCAAGAAGGACTGCACTTCATGGAGTAAGTAAGTAAGTTTCAAATTCTAGAAGTGCCTTCGAAACGTCGGGAACTATTTAACCAGTGACACAACGTAAAACCCCGTAAGACCAGAATCTGTCAGAAGATCGAATGTCACACAATACAGGACTGTTGAGGCGCCAGCTGGCTGCCTGCCTGCCTCTCACACCGGATGTCCCTTACACTACTCTTGCATTCCGAACAGCAAACCCGCGGCTACTGAATGACAACGAAGCCGAGACGAGATGCACAAAAGTGAGTCATGTGAGTCACGCGCCATACTTACACGTACTGTACATGCTGCAAATAATTATGAAGGGGCTGCCCAAAAGTTGAAATGTATTTACAGTTACATTACCAGGAGTTCAGGGCGTAAAATCACAAAAATATTAGAAAGGTACAGCATTTCACTTAAAACGCTGATTATTTGATATTGGTAATAGTTGAGAGTGCGTTTTCTGTGAGGTAACGAATGGCATTTTAGATGTTGTTTAGATGAGACGAACAGCCGCGGACAGCTGAATGCTCTCTACTGGTATGTGTTGTTATTGCACTATCGACCTCTAAATATGAAAAGTGTGTGTTTTATACTGTATAAAGACCCAGCTCGTACCGCGCAGTAAACACTCCGTCTCTGTTACACAAGCCAGTCAGTTAATGCTGTATAGGGAAATAATCGCTGTTTGTTCCGAGATCCATACAAAACACATTAGTATAGTGTGTGGGCAGAACGTAGAGTTGTTGAATGTAAAACTGGTGGTACATATAGTGACCACTGGGCTCATAATTGGCAAATTCAGCTTGGCTATACCTTAACCCTTTAAACGCAATGAATAGCCTGAATTATACATAAAGACTCAGTCCGTACCGTGCAGTAAACACTCCGTCTCGGTTATACAAACCAGTCAGTTAATGCTATTTAGGGAAATAATCGCTATTTGTTCTCAGATCCACACAAAACACATAAATACACTGTGTGGGCAGAACGTAGAATTGTTGAATGTTAAACTGGCGGTACATATAGTGACCACTGGCCTTTATAGGGTGAATTAGAGTTATACAGAATCGAATGGTAGAATAATTATTGAATAATGAATTCGACAGTACGTGGAAGGAAGCGGTCGTGACGTAGTACGAAGTACGAACCTGGTATTTGCTTGGAAGGGCTGAGTAAACCACAAAATGGCTCAGAACATTCGGTGACCCGAACAAAATTCCAAATGAACATCCCAGAATACAAGTTAAGAGACTTAACGCCTGAGCCAACGTGCTCGGTCCAAAGTGGATTAAGCTGCAAAACACACACACATGAAAACGTCAAAATGCCCTCGGTGCAGTGTACGGATCTCTACATTCTCTATATTTTGACGGTCTCGGTGCACCGCACGGTCGTAAATGCATTTAAAGGCACTGCCAATCAAGTATGTACACATATGCTGTGGGCCAGATCGCAGTGGCGGCTAAATTTGGAACGGTGGCGCCCAATTTGTGTAGATCCTCAGTACTGAACGCGCTTCTTGTCACCAGTCTAGCGCCTACAATTTTGAAGCGGCTGCAAGCTAAAGCAAATTAGTGCACGCCTGCTGTAAATTAATAATCCTTCAGTTTTGGGCGTCAATTTCACAAATGGATGTGTTTTCACGTACAGCGTAAATGTGAATGCGCCGGTCCCAGTGGCCGCGCGGTCTAAGGCGTAGGTCTGCGGCCAGTCGCCTGCTGAGATTGTGGGCTCGAATCCCACCGGGGGCATGTCTGTCTGTCTGTTGTGAGCGTTGTGTGTTTTCAGCCGGAGGTCTCTGCGACGAACTGATCACTCGTCCAGAGGAGTCCTACCAACTGTGGTGCGTCGGTGTGTGTGATCTAGAAACCTCGTGAATGAGGAGGCCTTGGCCCAGTGGGGGCTGTTGCGCCAAATAAACAAAAAAGGTGACTACACTCTCTGTGGAGAAACTAGTGCCAGAGCAGAATTTACCTAACATCTTTATGATCTTGCGTCAATGTCATGCCATACCTCATTTGCAACGCAGTAGGACATGGGGAAGGGTTACAGTTCACTGCAGACAACACCTCACTTTATGGAGATCTCTGAGAGTCGTGCAAAGAAATAGGGTAGGTGTGTCAGAAAAATGGGGAATGATTATTGGCTGGCCGAAGTTCGTTGCTGGCGACAGCGGTCTACTGTCGCAGAACTGTCACTGCACACACCACGTTACGTCATATTCAGCAATGGCGGAGTCTAGCACCACATCGAATGGCGGAGTCTAGCACCACATCGAACGTAAGAGTTACCAGTATTTCAAAATATATATTTCACGTCATGAACCAATTTCTTTGTAGAACGAGCAGATAGATATTTTGTTAAAGAGATTTTAATTCCTCGGACGAAATATTCAGCGCCACTCTGCTTCCGTCGCAAAGTAGCAGAGAACTGCGCTCTTCTGGGTTCTTACACAGCGAACAGTGGTAATATCTTACCGACGTTTCGAGACAACCCGTCGATCCCCATCCTCAGAGGATTCTTGAACCCTGAGGATAGGACCGATAGATGGTTCCGAAACGTCGGTAAGAAATTACGACTACTCGCTGCGTAACAACCCAGAAGAGCGCAGTTCTCAGTTGACACTTCTGCCACTCACCATTGTACAGTGCTGCTATCTCCAGTATTGCGGTGGGAAGCCGCAATCTACAGATCGAACATTTCAAACCTTAAGATGCAGACCAACAGAACGAACCTCTGCTAAGTTTAATTTAATGTTTTATTCAGTTTTTCACAATATCTTCTGCCTGTACATGTTTCTGACCGGAGGGTTCATCTTCAGGCAGACAGCTGTAGCCACTACAGGTACAGTACAGTATATGTCTACCTGTGCGGTACACCCTGGTTCATCATATTATGGTTTTGCAACCGTTCAGCCCGTAGCTCAGTCGGTATAGCGACTGAGCTACGGGCTGGACGGTCCGGGATCGAATCCCGGTGGGGACGAGATTTTCCGGCCGTCCAGACCGGCCCTGGGGCCCACCCAGCCTCCTGTAAAATGG
>Ga0123352_10018150_pt1 | contig 11215 bp, 5 predicted proteins | sample TergutLab28metaG_FD_89700 | JGI IMG/M metagenome (GOLD analysis project Ga0123352, IMG submission 89700) | Labiotermes labralis P1 segment gut microbial communities from Petit-Saut dam, French Guiana - Lab288 P1 | ecosystem: Host-associated > Arthropoda: Insects > Digestive system > Gut ... | reverse complement strand
GTGCGGTGGGTGGGCGCATTCTTTTTTCCGGGGGGGGTGGGTTTGTGGTGTGAATCCCGAAAAAGGGGGCCCGGGGCCTTAGGGGGGTTGGGGGGGACCGGGGGGGGGGGGGGGAGACCTCTCATTCAATTTTTATGACCGAGAAAACTTTATTTACTGAACAGCGCTCTTGTTTCTTTAGTCTACCACCGACGCTATACGGCCCCATCATAGCAATTGACAGCGTCTTCAAAGAAAACACGTCCCTCCCTTGTAACAACAACAGGCGGCAACGGTAAATCAATTGAGAATTTTAACTGACAGATGGCAAAACACTGTATAATAACTGTGTTATTTTTTATTGCAGTCAAATGAATGTCTTTTTTTAAACAACAATGGTGGTCTCCAGACTGCTACTGTTTATTGATATAAGGCTATAGGTTCTGGTAAATGCCCCTAAAAAACGTATCTCTTTTGTGAGCGGATGATATGGGAGAAAACCGCGTTCTAATGTGGAGTCAGGTCCTTCAATTGCTGCCTCTGTCACCGCACCCACACATCCAGTGAACAAACAGTCCAGTCGCCGCCCACAAAGGAAGAATTCGATCAGTATGTCCATGTAGGACGCGAAGCATGTGAGTGATAATCCCACCGAGAAAAGATAACTTTCATAGTTGAGTGATTTACCAGATATTACGTTCGTCCACAGACCTCAATCCGTTTCGGTGTGAGGGTGAAGGTACTCAAAGCTTTTGTCAGTGCAGACTATCAGGAATGAATTATTACCCCCAACGGTCCCGTGGACTGCGTCCACATTATTGGACTTAATGAGGTACAGCTCTAAATGTCGCCGTCTCATATACTGTATTTAAGGAAAGTTATTGGTTTACCGCAGGTTTTCTCAACCCACATTTGGATTTATGTCATGTAGGTAGGTTTCACCCTTGTTGTAGGCTACGAAGGCCCTTAGGGTGAGTAGAGGACCTCGGCACTACCTGGGTTGGGGGTTCAGCCCCACGCCCCGGCTGCCTCTACCCCCGGCAAAGACCCGGTACCCATTGTAAAGGAGGCTGGGTGGGCCCCAGGGCAGGTCTGGACGGGCGGAAAATCTCGTCCCCACCGGGATTCGATCCCGAACCGTCCAGCCCGTAGTCAGTCATACCGACTGAGCTACCCGGCCCATTTATGCCATGTACAAAATGTAAATAAGTACTGTTCTTAGTAATGCTGAGTTTAGTTTATGCAGACGATCGGAAGGAACCTGTTGCAAGTTTGTTGGCTACAAAAAGAATCAGTAAGGCTGATTTATTCAAAATTAAAATCGTTGGCGCAAAATTTGTTATTTCTTTATGAATTCAAGTATTAATGCACTCTTGACATCCTTATTAACTTTATGCTTTTTCTGTTCGAAGATGCGGCAATATTTAGACGAAGTGGAAACCGTGTTTTTCCGACCAGTAAAGACTTTGATACGTAGAAGCCCTTCTGTTTGTCTACAACAGGTCACCTAAACCGTTCGTGGTTACGGGAAACTTCGACAAAATTTGACCCGCAGGCGGGCAACGTGCAATTTAGTACACAGCATGAAGGAAGAATAAGGATGCATATAATTATGTGTATAATCTTACCTGTGTATTTTTCTGTACGTCATGCACAATATAAAACGTACTGATAAAAAGTACAAAAAGGTGCAATTCACAACCTAGGAGATGGTGTTCCTACTTCTAGCACATTAAAAAAAAAAAAGAATTAGTAATGGGATGTATGTCTCCATAAGTAAAAAGCTTATAAGTTTTCAAAACTGCTTCACATTATGTCTTGGGTTTGCCAGGAAAGCGGTTAAATGACATTTTCTCGTTTCACGCTTCTGCGCGGTCAACACAATGTTGTGTCGCGTGCGACACGTTGCCTGCGAGCTACGGATTGAGCGGAATTAATCTTTAATATAGCTACTGGCGTACATAGATGTGTATGTCATAGTGCTTTAATTTCATCGTTGAGGTAGTGTCGCTTGCCTGTGCAAAGTTAAAATGTTTCATTTGTTATCATCTTTTACTGTACTCGCAGGAAATTATGAAAACGAAGTGGCTAGAGTAGGTGTTGAAAGCGAGAACTGTATTTACTGACACCTGTCTTCTTTTAAGATTAACAAGCTTCCTTCACTTTGGGCAAGAAGTTCGTGGGACGATAATTTTGAAACAAACACTCTTGCGTAGGTTTATTGTCAGTAACCATAATTTCATCTTTCAAAATCGGCTTACATACAATGCATACTTTGAACGTTTCTGTGTGCGATGCCAGTTAAGATGTCAGCATTGCCTGCCATCATCCTCTGTGTAGGCAGTAAGATGGGGAGACCAGACAATCTGATTGCTCATCGCGTCACGTATGTAAAATTATGCTAATATAAAATAGTGCGGTGTTTATTAAAATTCAGAAACTGCTGTTGCAGAACATAGGGTCTCAACTTTTATATGATTAGCCTATATACACAGGGTGGTCCTGACACACAAATAACAAACCATACGATAAGGTGTCCCATTGAAAAACAAAACCCGTTGTAATAAATTTTCTTTCAAACATTCATTTCGGCTGTACGCCCTGTTCCTTTCCTACACAATTTTCTTCTCCCATCCCATTCCCCTCATTTGTTTCTCTCGCCCTCGTTTTCTACTCCCCTTGTTGTCTTTCCACTTCGTTTTCCCTCATTCTCTTTTCTTCTTATACGACGTTTCTCTTCCGTCCTCCTCATCTTCCTAATTTCTCGCCATCCGTTTTTCTTCGTTTCACCACTTTCTCTTCTTCCACCTGTCGTTCGGCACAAGGAGAAATAAAACGGAAAAAGGGAAATAAGGGAGGAGTGAAGAAAAGGAGAGGTGGGAAGTGACGAGGTGAGAAACCAGGGGCATATAACCGAAATAAATGCAGTTAAAGAAGCTTTATTATGATTTTTGGCATTGTTGCAGTGGGGAATGCCATCATATAATTTGTTTCATGCTTTTCAGGAAATTCTATATACTTTAAGCATGCCAGTTGCAAAGCACAACATTGTCTGTTTAAAGGACAGTAGAGCACAAGCATGTGCATCGCCTGTTTCACCATGCAAGATCTGTGCCTGGATTCGTAAAAGCCTAAGAATAGACGGCTATTTGTTGCTGCACAGATTTAGCCGATTGTATTTGCAATGAGGACGTAGTATGTTTTCTGATAGGTAGTAAGTGGGCACATTATTTAGAAACATTTCTTGCTTAAAAGGGAATGTGGAAAACAGACTGTAAATTCTTATGACCCCACTCTACTGCATGTAATGTACATGTTTTATAGAGAAACGCAGTCAACAGGATAACAGCCGTTAAAATGAGAAACTCGGCCGTTGGAAAAAGCAAATTTCCCTCATGCGTAGAGGAAACAAAAGACAAATTTCTAAACAAACTTGAAAATCCAACCTCCATAGTTGAATTTTGATGCTTGGCATCCCGTTGTTCTTTCTGTAGACCTGTTAATAAATACCAATTTTACATATTCAACAAACTTTTATTATTATTATTATGAATTAGTCATTTATCGCATTATAAGTACTATTTATCTACGTCCCTAGACTTTGTTGAGCGTCTGTTTGTTGATGATCTGTAACTGGACAGCATACTATATAAGTTCACTTACCGCACATTTTTTGATTCAGTGTCACTGGTACAACCTCTAATTCATCAGATGAAGGGCGCAATATTCATTTCAGTTTCGTGTCAAGCGGCGTTCCACTTCCACAACATACATCCTCCCGTGACTATTTAATTAGATTTATCCTCTTCATAAATATTGTTTACATTTCTTCTTCTTATGCTTTGAATCATGAGCATACAAAACTTGCGATGGATAATTGAGTACTCATTTCCTTCGCAGCATAAAAATTCGCGTCTACACAGAGTTTACCCCGAACAACAAAATGGTTAGGACTGCTTCTGACATGGATGTTTGTTTGCATTTGAACAACAAAAAGTATCACGATACTTATGAATACATGTAGTATGTTCCTAGTTATAAACATTTTACCATGTAATTTAATTAACACATGCATTTTAGCTTTTTATCTGCACATCTGTAATAAATTAGCCTTAACTACTTTTGTCCTTTGTTAACCACCTTCCTGAGGATGGTCATTGTGGGCCGAAACATATAGGAGGAGTGTCATATATTTGCAAGCTATTATCGTCCTATTTTTTGAAGTTGTTGGAATAAATACAATGTGTATAATGACTGTTTCGATGTCTTTTAAACCCGTTGTATTATTTAAAATTAGACGAACAGGCGGAAACTGTATATTAGTAGAACTGGAACTGAGTCGAAATTAGCACATACTTTAGATAAGGAAGGACATAGGTAGACCCACACATGCTTATTTCGTTTTTAAAGGAACAAAAATGCAATCTTCCGAAAAGAACTTCCCGGTTTGTAAAGCCTGTAACGTTTTAAATAAAGGAAACACATGTAAATGTATATATATGCATATATGTCCGCATATTACACACGTACTGTGATAAGTTCACTTTTTTCTGACATTTCATAGCGTAGCAGTGATGGAAGTTAGGACTGAAATGGACCGTCACAGAAAAAATATATATATCTGCTTTTCAATTTTTTCGTATAGTGTAGGGCTGATATTTTTTTTTCGTGATGGATCAGTTGCCTTAAAATAACGAAATTTCTTTTTTGGTCTGGACTGCAGCATCTGACATTTGTATTTTCACGACGATGAGTGTGAAGAACACTGACTTCTGGTAAGTGATGCCGTACAGTCTGGTATAAATTTACATACCTTTCGGAGGAATGTGCTGCGTCCACCTTCACGAATAGAGTGAGCTCATACGCCTGAAACATCTGTAAATTTCTAACCTACACGGTGTCACACCCTAGAATACACTTTTTTTTTTCACAAATACTTGGCTGTGTGTAGAGAATCAGCGTTACTAACTTATGGACAGTACCAGGAAACTTATTGTCTTGTTGTGTGGCTGTGTTACTAAGGTTCCCTTTACCGAGGTTGTTAGGTGAACTACCGCCTTTATGGCGTTCACTTGTTACGCCTGTCGCGTGTATTGTCGCTTAACCCAGTCATTAGATTCACGTCATCATTATTTCTCACTTTGAGGACGTCGCCTCTTGTTCGAACAACGCGCAGTTTCTGAGGCCATCATTACGCGATGTATCACAATCAAAGTGGCGTTTTCTAGTTGTTGTAGCAAGTAGCACATGTGTTCCCGCTGCTTGCCTGTTCGGTGTGCGCACAGATGAGGGTGTTCTGCTTGCTGACACGTAAATCTTATTGTTTAATAAGTACATAACCGGATGTGGGTTTCGGAATTTGCGAAGGAAGAAACTTCAAACATCACACGCGAAAATATGCGGGAACAAATAACCCCTGTGAATGTATGAGAATGTATAAACCGTGTTGGTAAAGCAGAAGAGTACCTGTTGAAATTGCAGTGGGATATTGTTCAACTCACTCTTAAATTGGACAAGTAAATAAATAAACAGGCATGAATTTGTTGAACATATTTAATTTCGCCTACTTTGGGATTCACGCAATGCGTGTTTATTGCAGTACAGTTTTAATGGAGAGCACTGGGTTGTCACGGAAAACATATTTCACTCCGCCTTGTTTACGAGTGTTATATTTAATTTTCTCTCTCACCAAACTACACACGCATTAAACTACTTACAACATTGTTCTTTCTTTCTTTTTTTTTAACAAAATGCATAGAAACACATTCCGTTGGTAACGTAACTAACGGCGACTGTGCTGGTATGTTTTGATTTGAAGACTGACCTCGTGGTACGCCTTTGTGTACTGAACACCGTGTGTTTTATACTGTATTTCAAGTTAAATGAAGATATACGCGTCAGTAGGGTTGACAGACATTGAAATATGAATTGTGGGCTCTGACAACCTTAGCACTTTCCCGTTCTTGTCTCTAAATTTATAGTTATAGTTGGTAACATTTCTTGACTTAGAATTATGACTGGGAGTCTAGACACAGCGTCTAGTGTTCGCGTCCAGGACTGTCTCGTGTTCGATAACTTATGTGGAGTCTTCTTACACGACTGTATGGTTTTTTTTAAGTGTTGACCTAGGAGTGTGTGTTATTCAACACAAAGTGTATTTTCAGTTCTTTTCACTTCAGTGGGTACAGAGCGGTACAGATTATGCAGTGACTGGAAAGAATTAAAAAACGATGTTGATAGGCACAGAAAAAGTTTACTGGCACAAGTGAAAAGATGATTTAAGAAAAATAATTTACGAGTAGTACAATAAGAGCAATATTTGTTTGGGTTTTTTATATTTGTTATTTATTTATTCTTAGATGTAGAAAAGAACGTCTTCAGAATGAGGTTACTGTTTCGTGCGAGAGGTTAATTCTTCGAGCCATAATACTTATTCTTATGGGCTACGAACGACAACTGTGATTGTTTAAAATATCCGCATATTTTGCAGTATGATTGAGCTACTCGTGCTTATGATGAGGAGGATTAGTCACTGACGTATAATTAGATGTAAATTGTAATAAAACACAGCAAGAACACAAAATAGAGATGTTGAACACAGAGGTTAATGGTGTTTGCAAAATGAGCGTTTTGGAAGTTATGAACTTTTCGAGTCAGCACGGGGTAAAATATTAAGTCAAAGAAAATGGTTTCGATGCCTATTTTACTTGTAGCCGATCACTTTTAGTATAGTTGTTTATTAGGATTGCTGGTGTCAGTTACGGACGGTTCAGGGCATGCGTTGTAAGTTAATCTGTCAGCGTATATTCGGGACCGTTGATGATAGGTAGGAAAGGAGAGATTTAAATGAGAAAGCGTTAGGAGCTGATAACGGACGTTAGCAATCCAGTAAGGAAGTCAGTCGCGTTCGAGAGGTGGTGTAGCTGAGAGTACAAGTGACTGTCTTATGTTGATAAAATAAGATTTAGTTGTTTAACTTGATACAGCACGACTTTTTATTCATTTTATCTACAATAAATTGAGTAAATAAAACAAGTAAAAAAATAAATAATTAAAATTATATGTGATTCGGTGAACCACACCCGTTTCCCGAAACAGGATCACCTACAAGACTGAGCACGTCGGGACAACATAGTTACGAAGTTTGATGGTGTAGATGCTGTATTTGGAGTGCGTAATGTAACTTGAGAGCATACATAGCCACCGAGGACTTGGGTGATAACTGGAAGTGAGACTGAAGAGGAGTAATTGCAAGTCAAAAGACACAGCTATGGAATGAAGCATGGTTTCTTCAAGAGTGACTGCCACGTATGAAGGAGGGGAGTAGATCGACGGTTCAAACGTCGTGTAAATGACGAAAGATTGTAGATCGCAGAACAAAGATTACTGCATGCTGCTTAATTTTGCAATGAGATGAAAACGGCCGAAACAGAAGTGTGTGCGAGGTCGAACTTAAGCCGTTTCAACTTCTGCAGAAGTCTGCTCCGCACTGCGTTCCTTTTACTTTGTAATTCTAAATAAAGAACAGTAAAGCATAAAATCGTGTACACCGATTTTGTTCAAAGGACTATACAACAGTTCTATGTTTTCTGTGTAATAATGGTGGGGAGGACCGCAGAGCATGTATCCGTGGGGCGTGACGTTATAAGAGAATAACCATGACGTCAGCACTGGATGAAACGTGCAAGGGCTGCTAAAGGCAACACCACGGGTCAGCACACAGGGAAATATGTTACCATTTCGTTACGCCTTTCTATACGGAGGGGGGAAATATCTAAATCAAGGAGGGAAAGAAAGAATTTTTGTTGTTAAAACATGAGTTGCGCAAATGTCCTGTTGATGAAAAGGAATGTACCACTTTTGTTCAGTACTGGATCGGCGCTCTTTGCAAAATATGTTCCCATGTTGGATTATCATCTCAGATACATTAGGCCTACATTGTTCATTTTTTAATTCATAGCCCCCATTAACGCCTGTGTATTAACGTATGAAAATTACTTTTATAATTTTAACGTATTTAATATTCGACTTACAAAATTAATTGTAATTTATCAAGTCAATCTTGAAGAATTACGGAATTTTAAGGGTGTACCAAAGATTTTACGACATGTCTGGAGCGATAAAGATAATGGTTTTGGTATGTCACAGCCTTAGAAAATTCATCAGTAATTAAACATAATCAGTATTAACAAGTAATATTGCATAGGTCATATTGACAAGCTGGGTGATCAATGTCAGACTAGTTCAATCTGTAGCCGTGGGTTCGAATCCCTTTCGGAGAATTGGTAGATTTATTTGGGTTTCGTGTGTCACCGTTTGATTTAGGTTTCTATGACCGTGCATCGTGAGCAAATTGTGAATTGAGATAGAAAACCAACAAGATGCAACAGTTAGATGTTTATTATCAATGCTTTCTCAACACACGTCTTGTTCTCCTGAAGATGGGCATAATGATGCCCGAAACATGTTGAGAAAGTATTGATAATAAACATCTAACTGTTGCATCTTGTTGGTTTTCTATCTCACTTCACCGTTTGATTTCTTTCAGACGGTTGATCCCACAACCATTGATGAATTCAGAAGACAAAGAAAAAGAAAAAAGAAAAAGACAACGATAATTGTATGTTCATTTCCACATTAATAGTCTGGTCTTTTAATGAAAAGAGGTAATTCGTTCGTTATTTAGTATTTAATTCGTCTCAAGGTCACTGGTCACTTTATGGGTCAGTCGTAAGAGTTCTAAATGAAGGTTGTAAGACCTCCGACTCAAACGTCCATTTCCTGACAACTTGACGGAAACACCAAAATTTTTATATGCTGGGACGTCATGGATAACATTTTTTCCTCTTCGTTATTATGTTTTATTGACTAATTCTTGGACTGTTCTACAATTCATTGCCACTGCATTAGGTGTGTGGCGTTACACGGTAGTATTCTTGTGATTGTGTGATTTTAAAGAATGCTGAAGAAAGTGGCTTTGACTTATTTTCAAGTACTTAACGTACATTTCTGGGAGAGACAAAATAAATTCACCAAAACCCAGTCAGAAGAAACGCTGTCCGAGTATAATGCAAACGGGAAATAATTGGATTCGAAGGGGAAATGGTAATCACAGAACGTCGTCCTTCGGATCAAAGTCTTTGGAACTGATCCCGGAAGTACTGTTATGTTTTTACTTACGTTACGCCCCTTTTGTCAAGTGGTGTGTAAAACTGTGCACACAGCTGCATTATTCCACTACATGACACGTGTAGAAACAGCTGAACTAGTGCAGACAAGACATAAGTGAATCAAACTGAGAAGCAAATAAAATGTATTGCTGTTACGAATTAGAGAACATAATCACAAAAAAAAAGTAACTCCTCGATTGCGACCCTCTCCCGAAAAACGCGCATAATAGGTTCTCTGTCGATAGCTTTCCCATAAACGTCAAGCTTGGCATATAAAAATAACAAACGTAGATTACACCTATTGCTTGTCATCAGTCATCATACATCAACGCCCCTGACACTTCCCGTATGCCGCCATTTGCATTATCTGCATGCAACTAACATTGCCGCTCATAGGAAGAACTAGCAGAAACTCACCTCCTGCACACTGCCTAATATAATGGTCTATTAGCCGCGCCTTTTTCATAACCATTTCCTAAGTTTAACAAGTCATATATCTGAAATATGTAACAGTGTGCATCAAAGTACCATGGTCCAAGATAATACTGCCATTTCTTCTGTTTTTCTGTTTACATTTTTCCATTATTCCCAGCAAATATTCAAACGGTTTAAAGTGTTATTTTCTCAGTAACGTAAAAATGATATCTATTTGCAACTCGTACTCGCTTAGGTTACGATCATACTGCATATATATATACAGTGATACCTCGGCTAACGAGTGACCCTGCTAACGAATTTTTCGGCTAAAGAAGATTTTTTTTAGCTTTTTTTCGGACTCGGCTAACAAATGTTTTAGTGGATGCGCGCTCTAACATAAAGCAGCAAACATGAACGGTCGGGCCATTCCGGGAGCGAATCTTTTCCGTCTGTATGTGTTTCGGCTAACGAAGATTTCAGCTAACGAATGTGATTCCGGAACGAATTATCTTCGTTAGCCGAGGTATCACTCTATATGCTTCAGCGTCATTCATTTTAAAAGAGTTCACGAATTTGCGTAGAATTTAATATTGCCAGTATATCACCGAACATTGTTGCACTTTTGTAGGCCTGCTGCCGCTGCCGCCGCCGCCGCTGCCGCCGCCGCCGCTGCTGCCGCCGCCACCGCTGCTGCCGCTGCCGCCGCCGCTGCTGCTGCTGCCGCTGCCGCTGCCGCCGCCGCCGCCGCCGCCGCCACCGCTGCTGCCGCTGCCGCCGCCACCGCCGCCGCCGCCGCCGCTGCTGCTGCTGCTGCTGTAAACCTCACTCATAAACAACATTTTTTCATGAATATTTCCCACTTAGTACTTACTAGAAGAGGATTGGATCCTACACTAGACCACGAGCCAGTTTTCATTATATTATGAATTTGCAACCTCTAAATATAACATCAGCGACACACTACACTGGAAAAGCCAATTTTATGGACCATGCCCGTAACTCGTCACGCCATGTGTAATAAAAAGTTTTATCAGTGAAATGTGTCGATCCTTCACACGTTCACCTAAACTGCGCACACGTGTACGTTTATGCTCCTGAATCACAATAAAATTTTATAATTATTCTCATTGTAAGTGAGTTTGATATGACAGCTGCTCAGTGCCGCAACATGTATGCACAGGATTAGGCAGTCTGATATACGTCCGTGCAGTGTGCGACATAACGGAGATGAAATATCTTTATTGCCTCGATAATGGAATTGTCTGTGCCTATCACTTCAGTCCCCACCTCCATGCTGCAGTTCGCAGATGCTGTGTACTGTTACGGAGATTCCCACCCCACTGTGGCGGTGGTTTTTATCTGCCCGTTATTTGTTTTCACTTATCCGCGTGCATGACTGCACATACTCGTCGTTTCAGGCTCAGAGAAATGCAGTAATAACAACCCACCCCTTCAGTTAATCGTGTTATATTTCATCAAAATATAATCGAACAGGAATATCGCTGTATTCTAAAGGTAATATATATATATATATATATATATATATATATATATATATATTTGTTCCATTTAAAATTTAATTTATATATGAGTATGTTTGTCTCGATGAAAAATATAAAAACAATCCATAAAAAAAATAATATATATTT
>Ga0123352_10018146_pt1 | contig 11217 bp, 7 predicted proteins | sample TergutLab28metaG_FD_89700 | JGI IMG/M metagenome (GOLD analysis project Ga0123352, IMG submission 89700) | Labiotermes labralis P1 segment gut microbial communities from Petit-Saut dam, French Guiana - Lab288 P1 | ecosystem: Host-associated > Arthropoda: Insects > Digestive system > Gut ... | reverse complement strand
TGGGTGGGCCCCAGGGACGGTCTGGACGGGTGCGGAAAATCTTGCCGCCCCCCACCTGCATTCGATCCCCAAGCCGTCCAGCCCGTTGCAAGTCGCTATGCCGACTGAGCCATTCCGGCCCTTATTTATATTCTTTGTGTATTGTGTTTAAACTCGTATCCTTTCTCTGTACTCTGTGTGTCAACTGTGTGCCTGAAGCAATGTGTCAGCCCATCTGGCTGTATTTGCTAAGGTAGTTGCCCGATTTGGATAAAATTTCCCCGTTGCATCTACCGTAGACTAAATGTGTTGGGCTATTCGGAGTTACGGCTCCACACTTTCCAATTCTCTATCACAGGCAGCTTCATGGTGTCATGCCTTGGCAGTTGATTTGTGCAGGCAGAACTTATCCATGTTTGTGACGTAACGTAATTGCTCACGAGATAACCACGTATTTCATAACAGAGCCATCTGGGGAAAATGTGAAACTAGTCCCGGATTTTTTTGGCAGACTGTATTATTGCCCCGCAAAAAAAGGAAAATTTTATCCTACGAATTTGCCCCTATGCATGCCATTAACGCATATTGGGTTGGGACGGTGTAGTTATACTCTTTCTTTAACTTCGGCGCTAGAAGGAGGTGAGTGGAAAATTTCCCGGCAACGTTACTCCCGGGAAGATAACCCCGATAAATAACAAATATGAGGCTGGGTGGGCTCCAGAGCTGGCGTGGACATTTTGGAAAATAGAACAGCTGGCACCCCCGGGAATCGAACCCAAATCGTCCATCCCCGTAGCACAGTCACTATATCAACTGAGCTATCCCAGCTACTCGTGTGAAGTACAATGTGCTGATTTTGATATTAGAAACTTCAGTAATATTTCCGAGAAGAAGCAACGTAAAAGAAATATTTGAGTTAATTTTTTTTCCCTCCGACAGACAGTTTGGGGGAATGGGAGCGTGACAAGCACGGATGGAGTTTCGCGAAATAACACGTGCTATAAAAACGTCACAATTCGAACGTGTAAGAAGAAAGCGAGAAAATGGGATCCGGAAACTGGTAAGTGCTCAGAACTGCCTTATTATCATCATATGATGGTTAAGAGTGTAAATAACTTTTTCTTTTGGAGCTGTTTTCACCCGCAAGCTCACAACCAGCGCATGTCACATTTGTGTGCTCTGATCGAGCCGCAGTTGATGTCGATGACCACCAGTCTGAGGAGGTGGCGTATTATTTCGAGGCACTGCGACGCTGAGGTTGGTACTGCAGTGCCCGGCGGGCTTTCCTTGTTTTGCGTCGGAAGAGGCAGGCGTATGACTCATCCGGCCGGGGTACTGACCGACCGACCGTTACCCTGTCGACGCAGGTTATTTCCCGTACCCTGTAACGACGCATAGATGATTCCGTTAACGGACGTACTGTGACCCTCGTTACCTAGTAACACCTTAACTACGCATCCGTATCTCTCTTACCTGGTAACAACCTAACGAATGGCAATCTAACCTGTTACCTGGTGTTACAAGGCATGCACTTCCCGTTGCCAATACCATCCAACAACTGATTGGTCTATTTTGAATTATCTAACCACGATTTATCAGCTACATTTGTTATTTGGTGTCCGAAAGATAGGGGGGGGGGGGTTTCATGCAGAGAGGGACGCTGTCGGAATACTAGAGCCGGTTAGAAGCCTGAAAAGAACCGCGAACCATCTGAAACAGGATAACTGTGTATCCGGGGGGCTTCTGAATTCCAACCAGAAGTGCATAATGGTTAACAGCATCGTTTGGAAATATCTCGAACCCACGAACGAGCTCGCCGGGGGATCTTTCTCGGGTTTAATACGGCCAGGGAGTGGGGTTGACGGCTAAATTCCACGCACGCAGTAACGTTAAGCTCTCCACACTTCATGTCGTGGAGAGCTTAACGTTAATGAAGAAGTGTTAACACATTTTGCTGTTCGCATTGCGTTCGCGATAACTTGACAACGAACTACAGGACCCGTTATACATTGGCAACATAAGGATAGTCTTTCGACCCCTTGCCTGGCAGTAACTCAACAAACAATTGCGCGTTAGCGAAACACTCCTTACACCAGTTGGCTGAAAATATCAGGAAACTGCAAGAACCGTTACATAGCGATACAATTAGTGACACAGTTCCACGCCCGTTACTTGGTAACAACTTAAAAGGCTGCGACAGGAATTGACATCCAGTTCTTTAGCTTTAAGATTTATTCAGAAGAAAGTGTCTTAACTATAAAGCAGGGACCGAGCCCTATATTTTGAGCAGCGTTGCCCCCGGATGAGCCACTCTTTTGGTTTCGAGGTCACTGTCCTCATTGCATGCACAGGGAACTACAGACTGTTTAAAAACATGCACCATGCGCCTGATAAAACCCTCTTGGTGGCACATATATTGACCAGAGCTGGGAACAGACTGATGTTTTCATGCGGTGTGCACTGCAAACACATAATACTTATTACACTTACCACACTCATGGCACTTAATCCAATCACGCCTGCTGGCAGATTGGCCCCTACTTTGTTCCACAAAACCCGCATGGAATATCAACCTCATCTTCGTCATTATTATCATTATTATCCAAATGTTCTTTTTTAATGTAGGGGTTCATAAACCATCCATTAAAAAAGAGCCACCCCTGTATTGGCCTTGTTACTTCTATTGCTGTCTTTGGAGTATTTTGTCTCCCCACTTTTACTCTAATTTTCTCAGAAGGGTCCTTAATTCTCTTCTGTGAATTAAATTGCTCATTAGTGACAACAACGAATGGGCCGTTATTGTGTGTGTGTATGTATATATATATAGTCCAATTACAGGACTGGAGTGGCTCAGAGGGTTCCAGGAAGTTAAGGTTCCCAGATTTCATGACAACGGCACAGGATGGTGGTAAGGTTGTTCGCCTTACTCACCGGCCGCCTTTACCCCCAGGAAATACTCCTGGCACTCATTTCTGTGAGAGGCTGAGTCGACCCCAGGGCCATAGTGCGATCGGAAAGATTTTATGTCAATGAAAAATTCCAATGACACCAGCTGGGATCGAACCAACGACCTTCCGATTTGTAGCACAGCACCTTAACCACTGTGCTCTCTCTCTCTCTATATATATATATATGTATATATGTATATATATATATATATATATATAATGTTCACTATATCGCTGTTGAATGATAAAATAGAATCTGTAAAAAATCTGTGAACATTTTAATCTATTTATTTTATTGAGCTGGAATTTTAGCAGTTTTGTAACTTTAGCAGAGTAGAAAGTTACGACCCCCTGAAGATGATGTAGATGAATTGAAACATGTAGGAGTACTTATGATATACTTACTTACTTATTTACTTACTCCATGATGTAGAGTCCATCTTCAGAAGCTAACCGGTTTTAAGCGAGTCAAGAAATTCCCCACATTTTGCGGAACCCGAAAGTTCATTACCACATTCACAAATGTCCGCAACCTGTCCCTATCCTGAGCTAGATCAATCCAGTCCACGCCCCCATCCCACTTCCTGAAGATCCGTCTTAATATTATCCTCCAATCTGCGCCTGGATCTCTCGGGTTTCCCCACCAAAACCCTGTATACGCTTCTCCACTCCCCCACACGCGCTGCATGTCCCGCCAATCCCATTCTTCTCAATTTTATCACCCGAACAGTATTGGATGAGCAGTACAGATCATTAAGCTCCTCATTATGTAGTTTTCTCCACTCAGCTGTTATCTCGTCCCTCTTAGGCCCAAATATTCTCCTCAACACCTTATTCTCAAACACCCTCACCCTTCGTTCCTCCCTCAATGTGAGCGACCAAGTTTCACACCTACACATAAGCTTACGATATATAAAATATTTTTAATATAAATGTTGTGCATTTGTTGGTTCTGGATAATACAGTACTTGAACCAACAACCTGCACAATCAATAACAAATAATCACTTGGCAGTGTACAGCAGTGCAGTTTGGTTTGTATTAGCCGACAATAACGGGTTAACTGGCTTAGAGTGACGATGACAAAAATTAACATAGACATTTGTCGGCAATGAAAGATAAAATATTGTTAAGAAATGGCAACATCTGTAATCGATTTACATTTTAAACTTTTTAAACAATTTTAATTCGTAATATTTTATCTTGACTCTACACACGCGCATCTTCGACACAATTTGCTGTGTCTGTATTCCTTTGTATACATTCTCCTTGATTATGACATTGTAGAGGCCGAAAAATGTAGGAGGGACATCATAAATGACAAACGATTATTTATTACTGATTGTGCAATTTGTTGGATCGAATGCTGTTCATGTTTTGACCTAATTCTTTCGTCTCACCACTGTAAAGCATATAATACACACTAGTATTGCTGGACAGTGTTTAAATCCTTCTGTGTTACGATTATGACAGCGTGGTAATAAGTAGCATCAAACACGAAGAGGTAAATTTATGTTGCTAAGTTTTTACAGGGGGCCGGGTTAATGTGTCGGCATAGCGACTCATTATGTGCCGGACAATCTTGGGTTCGAACCGCGGTGGGGGAAGAGACTTTCTCTTCTTCATACCCGTTCAAACTTGTCCTGGGGTTTACCCAGCTTCTTATACAACAGGTACCACCGGGGCTCTGTCTCGGGGGTAAATGCGGCCGGGGCATGTCGTTGGCCACCCACTGACTTGCAGTGCCGAGGTTAAGAATGGGTAGGGATGTGCCCCTACCCTCACTGTGTGCCACCTATGGCATGTTATGGGTTGACCTTTACTTTTACCATTTTCTGTGGGTATCCGTAAGACAGGTAAGAATTTCAAGCCAGGTTTGTTTCATAAAATGTTGTGGAGGGCTGCCGTTCTAATGTAAATCAAGAACGGGAATAATCTCTTCCTTTCCCTCAAACACACGGCGTAAAGCGACAACCACCTCAGAATCTTTAGATCCGTCATCCCCGTTGTATTTACTAATACAATAAGGAGAGGGTTTTAATGATTCAAAACACAACTAAGTTTTATAGATGTTGTTATTTTAAACTGGCATGTTTCGGCCCCTGTTCTACTACGATTCTCGGAACGCAGAAGGAATTTTCAAACAAATGTATCTACTTATCCCATTAACTGTGACTCGTGTTTACTAAATCACACTCTTCAAAGACAGACGACCCCCAAAATTTTGGTGTATAAAAAATATTCCGAAAATCATACACATCCTGAAGCTACAGTGACAGTGGTTTCACTAATCTACTGCTCCAGTTTTTTAAATACCTACTGTAAATAATGACTATTATATTGTTAGTTTTATGATATGTCCAGATCTTAACCTAGTCATGAACAGCATTAGAATATTGAACAACAACGAGATCTCGTTGAATTTTAGATCGATATATTTTATGACTTATACTGTATAGTTTCCTCGAATAAATACATTTGTGACCTGAAGATGACCCAGAGCAAGGGGCCGAAATATGTCGTCAGCTTAAAATAACAACATCTAACAAATTTGGCTGTATTTTGACTCATTTAAAACCCTCTCCTTATTGAACCACCACAGACGTTTGTCACTATCAGCATAGGTGTAACTCGTGGGGGGGATGTAAGCAACCAACAAGATGCAACAGTTTTCGTTTATTAATGTTTTTATTGTTGCATCTTATTTGTTGCTTACATCGTTGTTCTAATGATGCACGGACTCACAAATGCCCCCCCCCCCACAATATTTTTTTCTGTCTAAGAATAGATTTTTTGCTACTGAATTGAAGAGGGGAAAATAGAAATATTTTCTAAACGATTGTTTGGGTGGTGCAATGACAGGGGAAAAAAAATGAAAAGCCTGCATTTTACGGCATCTGAGTCATCCGTTTAGAAAGGAAGGGACAGACTGCAAATTGTCTGTGCTCTTTGCCTAAGGTCACTGTGTATTGTGGGCTGGTTGAAACAGATCTTTCCCTTCATTCTAATTTCAATCTTTCGTAAATTAAAGTTCATAATACCTTATGTAGTCAGGGAATGCTTGCAATTATTCTGTGCAGAATCTTTTGCCTTCCAGTTTGCTATACAAAAATTTAAAGATTTAGGATATACAGAACTGTAATTTTGCCTGTTTTATATGCGTATGAAACTTGGTCGGTCGCATTGAGGGAGGAACGTAGGGTGAGGGTGTTTGAGAATAGGGTGCTGAGGAGAATATTTGGGCCTAGGAGAGACGAGTTAACAGGGGAGTGGAGAAAACTACATAATGAGGAGTTTAATGATCTGTACTCCTCACCAATTATTGTTCGAGTGATTAAATCGATGAGAATGATATGGGCGGAGCATGTAGCACGTATGGGGGAGAGGAGAGGCGTATAAAGCGTTTTGGTGGGGAAACCTGAGGGAAAGAGACCACTGGAAAGACCCAGGCGTAGATGGGAGGATAATACTCAGATGGATTTTCAGGAAGTGGGATGTAGGCGTATGGACTGGATCGAGCTGGCTCAGGACAGGGACAGGTGGCGGGCACTTGTGAGTGCGATAATGAACCTTCGGGGTTCCATAAAATGCGGGGAATTTCTTGACCAGCTGAGAACCTGTTACCTTCTGAAGAAGGACTCTGCTTCATGCAGTTAGTACGTAAGTAAGTAAGTAGTAACACCCATGGGTGACTTCCCCCCCACCCAACTTTTATTAGCCAAGTTACTCTTGTTACGATCAGCACCAATTTTGCCACACAGACTGAGAGCATGTTGCAGCGCCTTGTTGGCATCTGGATGTACCTCTGATCCTGCTAAGGCTCCTATGCGTCTTGTAATACGGGAACAACTTGTTGAGCTCTCTGCATCATCATTAATGTTCTCACGTGTGTGGTACACAAAACATAATTTATCCGAGGACATTGTCGACGCAGAATTTCCTCTCCGTTTTTCTTTCCACATGTCCACATAATAAACATTCTTCGGAAGATTTATATTGTACTGTGACCAACAAATACACAATTATGTCGCAAAATATCACACTCCTACATGTTGCGGCATTGAAATACTTGGGTAACTTAGCTAAGCATTGAATACAGGCTCACTGAGGATGACACGATAGTGTCGAAACATGTGGAAGTGTGTTAATTTGTGAAATAATTGTGCATTTGTTGGTCAGTGTACATAATAATAAAAGATGCAAGGCACATGTGTTAAAATAATAGAGGCCCAAGAGGCAAAAATCTGCAACAACTACAAAAACACAAAACTAAAGTTACTGACAACGAATGCAGCCATTTGGTTTAACACAATATGTGGAACCGAACAACTGACGACAAAATACTTCGCATCAAAACCAACGGAAATAGCAGAAAAAACCTATGTGAAACATTTTAATTATAAATTGTATTACCAACAGGTGCATTTGAAATACTTGTGTAACTTGGCAAGGTACTGATTACAAGTTCCCTGAGGATGACACGATAGTGTCGAAACAGGTTGGACTGTGATAAATTGTGCAAATAATTGTGCAGTTGTCGGTCATAGTACAAAATAATAAAAGACGCACGATACGTGTGTTAAAATAAAAAAAATCTTCCGAAGCGTTTCCATCATATTAAACCCAGCGTTTACACTATAAGTTGTGCTAGGTTCACTACATCTGTACACTCGTCCAATTGCGTTACGAAATCGGGGCTTTGTCTCAGGCGATCAATCACTTCTCATTTGATATCTCCTGATGCGCTGACGAGCTGTCTTTTGATAAGACAGCCGAAGTCATGCTACTGTTAGATCTTGCCTAGTACATGTGAAGTGGAACCATTTTCAGTGCAGACTGCAAAACTGCAGATTTTCCTGTTTTCCGTTGCTTCTTTGTTCTGTCTATCGTGAAAAAAAAAACACTTGACGATGCCGAGGAACCTGCTTTGTGATGTTGAAAACGTTCTCTTTGTGTTTCAGACCTTCAAAAATTTCTCATCTTTGTTGACGTTATGAAAGTTGCTAAGCTTCCCTTTACCTCCACATGTTTCATGCTCTAGCTGCCTATTATTCCCAAACATATTACCAGGGGTGGATCCAGGTTTTGTGGGGCCTGAAGCTAATAGAGTTTTGGGAGCCCTCTTTAAGAAAATGATACAAATGCAAATATACAATAATGTAACAGTCAAACACAAAAAAAAGCTTTATTATGTTTATTATTGTATTAGGGCAACATGATTCGATTCTTATAGAATCAACTTCAGGCCCTTCTAAGATACAGATCCTGAAGATGATTCTATAAGAATCGAAACATGTTGCTCTAGTACAATAATAAACATAATAAAGTTTTGTTGCGTTTGACTGATACATCATTGTATATTTATATATGTGTTAAAACGCTTCGGGATGGCCAACATAAAAAAAAATAGAAACAATACAAAATTACTTTTAAAAAATTAGGTACGTAAGTGGATGGTTATTTAGGGCCACTCTCAGGAGCTTGGCCGGTGCAAGTGAGGAGCCCATAAAGCTTAAGCTTTGTTAGCTTTACGGTAAATCCCCCCCCCCCCTCCAAATTAACCACTTCGGCCACCGTCCGTTGTTAATGAGGGTGAAAGAGAAACAGACCTTAATATAGCTCTCTTGACATTCGCAGTTCTTGGTACGTTGGACTGAGATTTTGGATCATATGGTATAGGCCGTTCGGAACCTAATGGCACACGGTGACGCATGGGAGGGGAAGTTAAGAGGAAAGATGTGAATGGAGTGGGTAGCCAGCAGCCTTGCACTGTACGTCGGAACATGGTCTATCCGCTGATCCGCACTCCTCGACTGCCAGTAGTCGACTGAACTGATACCCCCGCCGGCCGATTTAAATGGACTCGTCCGTTTTTCTGAAAGACAAAATCTGGTTTCTGCGCGTGTGCCATCACGTTTCGAACGTGCTCTACGTCTTGTGGCTCATGAAATGCTGCTCCTTACGAGGCTAGTTTTTCACAGCACCTTTCTTACTGTCAACCGTCCCATCAAGGTCGCTTGACTCTCCGCCTATTCGCGTTGTCAGGTACTCCAAATTTGCTTTCATAAACACGTAGCAGATAAAACGCACTCCTGAAGCACGCACAGCGCAAACTCGAACTTTAGACGTAACATTAACTGAAACAATAAAGCAAAATAACAAACAGCCGTGCGTGCGTGCGTGCTGTGTGTTCCACATAGGTGTGCCATACTGCAGGAGTCGTTTTGAGTTACATACTGTATCGACGTGTACCACGCTATGAACATTTTAGTGTTTCAAGACGCTGCACGTTATCAGTTCGTATGAAACCACCTCCATGCTTACCCCCACCTCTGGCAAACACTACTCAGAATTTCGCACGAGAAAGGAGGAGGTCAATTTGCAAAGTAATCAATGTGACGTAAATTAAAATCAGCGTTATTTGATGTTCTGTAATCGAAATTGATTTTTCTTGTTGTAACGTAACTACGTAAGCTAACTCAGTAACATATCTAAAAACTGATATATTTCTTTTGTAATATTATCCGCCATATAACTTCTTTTGATGTACAAAGAATGGGGAAAGGCTTATTTGCTTTCTTTGTTTTGTAGTGGTATGGGACATATGTTGTACAATACGTTAGGACGGCAGAGATATCCTTCTTTTGTGCTGGTATTATCTGACATATAACTCTCTTTGTGTATGCACAGCGAGATGGAACGTATTTTGTAATATTTGAAGTTAGGTAATTTAAAGTGTGCGTAGTGCCGTAACAGTTGATAATTGGGCGTTTGTTGAAACAACATTTTGTACTCTAAATGACTCATAAAAATTACATCCTAAAATTTGGCACGCCTTTTGCAGAACACCCTGCATATGACAATTGACTGAACCCGTTTAAAAATACTGCGTGCAGCTTTCAGTTGCTGTATTTAAAATTTGAAGACAGTTTTGAATTTACGGAATTGCTTTTTTTAGTTGTCCGTTGATATCGATATGATATGAATGGGTATCGATAACGTACTTACGTTGAACTGGGTTGGTTTTTGCATCTGGAACGAATGTATCATGAATACATTGCTCAGTTTCCATGTAGAATAACAGCAGTGATACATAAGGACAAATGAAAATGTAGTAACAATGGAAACAGGAGAGACTGAAGCAAAGTTTACCTGCTATTTGCAATTGTTTGACAAGAGTGATGTACAAATTTATAGTTTATCGACTTATGTAAATCACAATAAGAAATCTGAGGAGGTGTTAGCACAATAAATCGATTTAAGTAATACAGTCGAAGATATCGCGTACGTATCATCTTTGGTATGGCCTCGTGCGTCGGTTACAGTTAAACGCAGCACAAAAAGGGAAGGTTATTTAGAATGGCCAGTCACCATTGCACAGCATCTTGGCAGGTAACGAAAAGGATTCACTGGTATTTGAAACATTTCTGGTGGAATATGAATTCTTCTTCTTTAGCACGGCAATCTCTTTATATCTGTCCGGCTACCCTCACGACATATGCCCATTCTGTTCTGTCCGAAGCTCTTGTTCTGCATCTTTCTACACACATATTCAAGTACAATCGACATCATCCATCCATCTTATAGTCTAGGTCTTCGTTCTTTTTCCATCGTGGTTTACCTTTCAGTAACGTGTCATTAACCATTCTTACAGCATCCCAAATATGTTCTAATCTACATACTTTAATTACAGTTGTAATACTGAAGATTTTAATTTATTTCAAATTTCTTGATTTATTTTTATTTTCCACTAACCATTTTCTTATGTTGTTACATTCATTTTCTCGAGATTTTCATTTCCCAAGTCATTACGACGCTTTCCATTTATTTCGTTAGGCTCCATGATTAGTCATCCTACGTTACAGTTGGCAGTACTGTTGTTCTATAGAGACGTACTCGTAATGAGTGCTGGTTGCATAATTCTTCGACACAGGTTATTCTTGGTTTCCCCGTGTCTATAAGCAAATGCTGAGGCGGTTCCCAACATTCCAAGTTGCCACTACATGCTTCTCATGTAGCCCTCCCGAATTAAATTTATTAGTAACCAATTTCATATTTTATATACATGTAAAATAACCACTGGCACCGGATGACAACCCAATTGCAGTTAATAATAATAATAATAATAAAACTCGTGTGTACGTTTTTTGACGTTTTGCTGACCGTGCATCTCAGTATTTAACCAACTTGATGCACAAAATTTGTTTCACAATAAGTTTTATTTCATGCCTCTACATGTTTCGAGCACATGTGCTCATCATCATGAGGTCAAAATTGCATTACACAGCCTC
>Ga0123352_10018142_pt1 | contig 11218 bp, 5 predicted proteins | sample TergutLab28metaG_FD_89700 | JGI IMG/M metagenome (GOLD analysis project Ga0123352, IMG submission 89700) | Labiotermes labralis P1 segment gut microbial communities from Petit-Saut dam, French Guiana - Lab288 P1 | ecosystem: Host-associated > Arthropoda: Insects > Digestive system > Gut ... | reverse complement strand
TCGGCGTAAAAGCCGCCATTGACGCAGGGCAAGTGTCAGGCACGATCCGCTATTTTGGAACGCCTGCGGAGGAGCAGCTCGGTAAACCAATACTTGCAAAGGCAGGTGTCTTTTCTGGGCTTGATGCCGTGTTTGGCTATCATCCCTCGGACTTAAACAGCGTTGCGGCATTTGGGACAAACGCCGCGCTCCTTTTGACCTTTGATTTTCACGGAACGCCGGCTCACGCAGCTCAAGTGCCGCATTTGGGGCGATCCGCCCTTGACGCTCTGACCTTAACACAAGTAGGCATGGAGTTCCTGCGGGAGCATATCCCTTCGACTGCACGGATGCACTACATCGTTACCTCTGGAGGAGAGCGGGCAAACATCGTCCCCGAATTTGCCTCTGGCGAGTTCCAGATCCGCGCGCCCAATATGCAGGAACTCATTTCCGTACTAAAACGCGCCCTTGATGTCGCAAAAGGCGCGGCTCTTATGACAGGCACAAAAGTTGAGTTTGCGTGCAAGTACGGCTGTTATAACGTGATCCCCAACAAGGTTCTTTCCGATGTATTGCACGAAAACCTGCTTGCCATCGATGTACCTGAATATACTAAGGAAGAACTTGAGTTCTGCCGCCAGCTTTCAGATACAATGACGCTCGATCAAAAGCGCAACACCCTTCTTAACCTCGGTGTTGATGCTGAGTCTACCGAAGAGCTGATACCGCAGTCGATCCACCTGGGCAAGGGCAACTGGGGCTGGGGCTGGACAATACCCGCCTCAACCGACGTGGGCGATGTTTCGCACATCAGCCCCACCGCGCAGGTGTACACCGCAACCTACCCGATTGGCATTGGTTCGCACACCTGGCAGGCAACAGCGGCTTCCGGCTCATCGGTTGGAATGAAGGGCATGATCTACGCATCCAAGATATTCGGCGCTGCCTGCTTCGACCTTTTTACCAAACCCGACATCATAACCGCAGCAAAAGCCGAGTGGGCAAAGGCAACTGGCGGCGAACCGTACCGTGCCGCAGAGGACATCGTAAAGCAGGTCGTCTAAAATGAAAGAGACCATCATCAAACTGGCAAATGCCCTGCACGACGATCTGGTAAGCACGCGGCGCGATCTGCATCGCCACGCGGAAGCTGCGTGGACAGAGTTTCGAACCGCCGGAATCGTGGCTGAACGTTTGGAATCCTACGGGTACAAGGTACTTGTCGGGGATGAGATCATCGACGAACGCGCCATGATGGGCGTCCCCGATAAGGAAACGTTGGACAAGCACATGGAGCGGGCAAAAACACAAGGCGCGCCGCTTAAGTATCTCCAGAAGATGGCTGGCGGCAAAACGGGCGTTGCAGGAATTCTTGACACCGGAAAGCCCGGTCCCGTCGTCGCCCTTCGCTTTGACATGGACTGCAACGATTTACACGAGTCAACTTCCTCCGAACACCGCCCCGCACAAGAAGGCTTTGCCTCGATTAACCCAGGCGCAATGCACGCCTGCGGACATGACGGGCACACCTCCATCGGACTTGGCGTGGCAAAAGTGCTGGCTACGATACAGGGCGAGTTGAGCGGGGTAATCAAACTCATCTTTCAACCTGGTGAAGAAGGCGTTCGCGGGGCAGCTTCAATGGTAAGCAAGGGCATTGTTGATGATGTCGACTACCTTATCGGCGGGCACCTTGGCTTTCAGGCGGACAGAAACGGCGACATAATTTGCGGGATTGGCGGCTTCCTTGCAACCAGCAAGTTTGACGCCGTCTTCAAGGGACTTGCCGCCCACGCAGGAGCTCGCCCCGAAGAAGGCAAAAGCGCCTTACTGGCAGCAGCAGCCGCAACGCTCGCCCTTCAAGGCATTTACCGCCACAGCGCCGGAGCTTCCCGCATCAACATCGGTGTTCTTCAAGCCGGAACAGGACGCAATGTAGTACCCGACAGCGCCCTCATGAAGATCGAAACCCGCGGCGCAACATCCGAAATCGATGCCTTTATCAAAAAAGAAGCGGTGAGGATGATCAAGGCAAGCGCCGCCATGTACGATGTCGAAGTCGCGATACAGGATTCCGGCGGCGCAATGTCAGGCGAAAGCGATCCGGAAATCATTTCCGTAACCAAAGAAACGGCGCAGGCATTGGGCATCTTTGACAACATCATAGACCGCAAAACCCTTGGCGGCAGCGAAGACTTCAGCTACTTCATGGATCGCGTTCAAAAGCGCGGCGGCAAGGCAGGTTACCTTATGCTTGGGGCAGGTATTGCCGCCGGTCATCACGATGCCTGCTTTGACTTTGATGAGACTGTGCTTTCCAAAGGTGTGGCCCTCTTTTCCTCTATGGTATACCGGCTGGGGAAGCAAGGTCCAAGCTGATAAGAGTTTTCCTTCAAGGTATTATTTCCTTGACCGCCTACCAAGCCTGCGGTACAATAATTGGAACTAATGTAAAGGTAAGGAGAGACCATGCTGTACATCAAGAATGCAAAGATCAAGCCAATTGTCGGTGCGGATATTGAAAACGGAAGTATCCTCGTTGAAAACGGGAAGATCAAAGCTATTTCGAAGGGTGAACAACCGGGAATAGGCAGTGCCGAAGTGATCGATGCCAAGGGTAAACTGGTAACACCCGGCTTTATCGACGCGCACTGCCACCTTGGACTTTTTGGTACAGGGCTTCGTTGGGAAGGTATGGACGAAAACGAGATGACCGATCCTATTACGCCCCATCTGCGCGCTCTGGATGCCATTAACCCGATGGACGACCAATTTAGATTGGCACGCAACGGCGGAATTACTGCGGTAGGAACCGGCCCCGGAAGTGCCAACATCATCTGCGGAACCTTTGCAGCCATAAAAACCTACGGTAACCGCATCGACGATATGATGCTAAAGCCCGCAATGGCAATGAAAATTGCCTTTGGTGAGAACGCCAAGAACGTGTACGGGCAGCAGGGAAAGAAAGCACCCATGACCAGAATGGGTATTGCCGCCATGATTCGGGAAACCCTACTGAAAGCCCAGCGCTACATGCAGGAACTGGATGAGTACAAGGCATCTGATAAAGCGGACAAGAAGCGCCCGCCCTTCGATATGAAACTGGAAGCACTGCTCCCAGTGCTACGCCGCGAGATTCCGCTAAAAGCCCACTGCCACCGTGCAGACGATATACTGACGGCCTGCCGCATTGCCAACGAGTTCAATCTGCGCATTACCCTTGACCATTGCAGCGAAGGCCACCTTATCGCCGATGAGCTGGCAAAGGAAAAGAAACCCTGTATCGTAGGGCCCACTTTCATCTATGCCAGTAAGCCTGAAGTTCGTAATAAAACCTTTGATACGGTGCGCATCCTTTTTGAAAAAGGTGTTGAAGTATCGATCACCACCGATACCCCGGTGCTCCCGCTTGAGGGGCTTCCGCTTTACGCAGGTATGGCTATCAAGGCAGGGACGCCGGAAAAGCAAGCTTGGGAAGCCATTACCATCAACCCTGCAAGGATGATGGAGGTTGCAGACCGCATCGGAAGCCTTGAAGTAGGCAAGGATGCGGACATCGTAATCCACTCAGTCCATCCGCTGCTTGATGTCTGCTCCGCGCCCTTGTACACCATCATCGATGGAAAGATTGTACACCGCCCAGAGTAATGTAACGGTAATAGTAGTCGCTAAAGTCCCCATCCAGAAAATGGGTGGGGACTTGTTATAGCATTGTTAGTTAGTAGTCATTAACATAAAGGAGGATTTTATGAAAAAGTATCTATTGCACATGGTAGCTCTGCTTACCGCCATTCTGATTCTGTCCTGTACCGCCAAAACTCGGGAGGAAAACAAAGAAACCCTCATTGTCGCAGCCCTTGCCGCCCCTGCAACCCTTGATCCGGTTAAGACCAGCGACACAGCTTCGGCAGTGCTTATGAAGCAGATCTACGACACGCTGGTAACTTTGGACTTTACCACCATGGAACCTGTTCCCAGCGTTGCCGAACGCTACCAGTTTGAAAACGATGATAGAGGGCAGCCGCGGCTTTTGCGCCTGTTCCTTAAACGGGGGGTGCTGTTCCACAATGGAGATGAGCTAAAGGCAAGCGATGTCAAATTTACCTTTGACCGGGCAGTTGAATCCCCCTTTGCAATCAGCGTTGCAGCCCAGATCGAAGCAACCGAGGTAATTAACGATTACGAGGTACTGGTTACCCTTAGGGCGCCTTTTGCCCCCATACTGCGAAACCTTGCCCATCCAGCACTGTCGCTTGTCAGCGAGCGGGCAATAAGCGAACTTGAAGACGACTTAGTCCGCCACCCAATCGGTTCTGGGCCATTGAAGTTTGTCAGCTATGCCACCGGAGAGCGGGTTGAGCTTACCCGCTGGGACAGCTATTGGGGAGGAGCGCCCCGTATCAAGGACGTTATCATACGCTACATCCCCGATACGATGACCCAGGTGCTTGAGCTTGAAACTGGCGGCGTTGATATGCTTACCAACGTATCGCCCCATGACATTTCGCGCATCGAAGGCAACCCTGGCTTGCAGATTTTCAGACGTACAAGCTTGCAGCTAAACTACATCGGCTTTAACATGCAGAAAGCTCCCTTTAGCGATATTAGGGTGCGCAGGGCCATTGCCCATGCAATAGACATGGATGCCTTGGTCGGAAACGTGTGGCCGGGAGTCGGCGCCCCGGGTAGAGGAGTGGTCAACTCCGTTGTCTGGGCCTCCGCCGCGGGGGAACTTCCCCGTCTTGAGTTTGACCCCGCGCGTGCACGGCAGCTATTGGCAGAGGCAGGCCTTTCTAACGGCTTCTCGATGACCATCGCCACAAATCAAGACCCGGAACGCATAGCTTCGATAGAGGTTGCGCGGAACATGCTTGCCCAAGTGGGGATAACCGTTGACATAAGCATCATGGAATGGGCAGCCTACCTTGATTGGACTAACCGTGGGGAACACGATATGTTTGTACTGGGATGGACGCCCGTAACAGGGGATCCCGACATCGGTACACTGATTTTCCACTCAAGCAGTCTGGGCGCAGGCGGCAACCGCTTTTTCCTGAACAGCCCCGAAGTCGACCGCCTGCTTGACCTTGCCCGCATGGAAACAAATCCAGAGGCACGGCGCAGCTTGTACCTTGATGCCCAAAAGCTTATCCACGGACAAGTGCCCTTGCTTCCCACTCTGGAAGGTGAAGTGCTTGTTGCAGCCAGGGCAAACCTTCGCGGCTTTAACCCTGCTCCAACCTTTATCCATCCGTTCTGGACAGTGTACTTCGAGGACTAAGGTCCCCCCTTACAACCATACCTTTTCTCTTTCTCTCGTGTGCCGGTCGTAAGATCGGCATAACTATTTCCCCTTTACTAGTTACTGACTTTGATAAGGGCAAGTGCCCATTCTTGCACCATCTATCCTGTATAAAAAATGATACACCTCAATGTAAATGCTTCTTTCATAATTAGCACTGTAAAATACTCTATTGACACCTAATAATAACCATGCTATTATAATCAAGTGAGCAACAACTACACACAACTACACACAACTACACACAACTACACACAACTACACACAACTACACACAACTACACACAACTACACACAACTACACACAACTACGATTGTATACCTATTAGTTGCATTTGCAACTGGAATAGTAAATCAGTCTTATTCTGTAGTAACGTTGTTCGGAAACTTTGGTAAACCGAACAACTTTCACTGTAATAGCAAGATACGCTGTATTTTGCAGGTCTTGTTTAACAACTGCGAACCTTCGGTTTGACGGAGTTGACAAACAAGGGATTGAACTTTTGGAGGTTATTTTATGAAGGTTGGATTAAAAATTACACTGCTCATGGTGATACTTGGCATAGTAAGCGTTAGTACCGTGAGTATTATACTCATCAGGCTTGGTTCAGCGGAAGTTGAGAAGCTTTCCGAAACCGTTGCCGTGTTGAGAACTAACACCATTGCAGGAGAGCTAGCCCAGTTTATGAACTTTCACTGGGCGGCGGTGGGTGTTACAGCTGCCGTTCTTGAACGCTACGATGCAATCCCCGTAGAAGCTAGGCGTTCGCATATAAAAGCTATCGTACGAGACGTAATGAACAACGATAAGACGGTTCTTACCGCGTGGACAATTTGGCTGCCGAATGCCGCCGATGGCAACGATCGGGCAGCCATTGGTACGGAAGGGGCAACTGCTACAGGGCAGTTGATCGCTGCCTATGTCCGTACGCCAAATGGCATTGTTTCAGAAATGGTCGAGGATTACGAGAACGAAGACTTCTGGACAATACCGACACGGCAGAACCGCCAGATCGTTTTGAACCCATACAAGCAGTACCTTGGGGGAAGGGAGCACATTATGACAAGCATTGTTGCTCCAATACGCAATCAGCAGGGGGCAGTAATTGCCGTGTTTGGTGTGGATATTTCCCTTGATTCGCTTGAGCGGATGGGGCAGGAAATTCAGACCACGTACAAAAACACGGTAACTGCGGCGTTCAGCAACAACGGATCGATAATCTCCCATCGCGATCCTGCACGCTTGGGCAGGGACATGACTGAAGTGGAATTTGAGCTTGGCGAAAACCGATTTACCCTTGCAAGTAATATCAAACAGGGAATTCCTTCACGGTTTGACGTTATGGATGGCAGCGTACACCTTCGAGTGTTCTCAGCTCCCTTTTATATCGGGAACTTCTCCGATCCGTGGGGCTTTGCCCTTGCCGTCGATGTAGACGAAGTGCTTGCTGGTGTACGCAAGATGATTCTGATTGGGATAATCACCCTGCTTATAACCATGGTTATCGTAGCTGCGGCGGCAATGCTTATATCAAGGACGGTCTCGAAACCCATTGTCCACATGGCATCTGTTCTTAAAGACATCGCAACTGGAGACGGCGACTTAACCGTGCGCCTTCCTGACGCACACAAAGATGAGATCGGCGAAGCTTCCCAATACTTCAACAAGACCATCGAAAAGATACGGGATCTTGTGATCATTATTAAGGGGCAAGCTGCGGCACTTTCCGACATTGGTAACAGCCTTGCTGGAAACATGACGCAAACGGCTACCGCAACAAACGAGATCGCCGCCAACATCCAGAGCATTAAGGGACGGGTCGTAAACCAGAGCGCAAGCGTTACCGAAACACACGCAACGATGGAGCAAGTTACGGTAAACATCGATAAGCTTAACGGTCATGTTGAGCGTCAAACACACGCGGTAATGCAAGCTTCATCCTCCATCGAGGAAATGCTTGCCAACATTCAGTCGGTAACATCGATTCTGGTAAAGAACTCTGCCAACGTTAACGAACTGAAGGAGTCTTCGGAAAGCGGACGATCGAGCTTGCAGGAAGTTGCCGCCGACATTCAGGAGATCGAGCGCGAGTCCGCAGGTCTTTTGGAGATCAACGCCGTGATGGAAAACATAGCAAGCCAGACAAACCTGCTATCGATGAACGCGGCAATCGAAGCCGCCCACGCAGGCGAAGCAGGAAAAGGTTTTGCCGTTGTCGCTGATGAGATCCGCAAGCTTGCCGAATCTTCAAGCGAGCAATCGAAAACGATCGGCACGGTTTTGAAGAAGATCAAGGAATCCATCGACAAGATCACGCACTCTACCGATAGCGCGCTGACAAAGTTTGACTCGATCGAGCACGGGGTAAAAACCGTTGCCGAGCAAGAGGAAATTATCCGCAGTGCAATGGAAGAACAGAGCGAGGGAAGCCGCCAAGTTCTTGCCGCATCTGGGCAGGTAAGCGACATTACCCAGCAAGTCAAAGGCGGATCAATCGAGATGCTTGAGGGAAGCAAGGAAGTAATCCTTGAGAGCAAGAACCTTGAGTCCGCAACGCAGGAGATCACGCACGGCATCAACGAGATGGCTTTGGGCGCTGAGGAAGTAAACAAAGCTGTCAACAGCGTCAACGATCTTTCAAGCAGAAACCGAGAGAATATCGCGGAACTGGTGAAAGCCGTTTCGCAGTTTAAGGTTTAGTTTAAGGCGGTCGTGTAGCAGGGCAAGCGCTCTGCTACACGCTTTACACGCTATGAAACATTTCCCCGTATGTCGGAAATGCCCAGTGCTTTTTTGACACGAGCGTTTCTAGTGTATCAACGGTGCTTCGTAAACGGGACATTGCAGAAAACACGGTATCACGGTAAAAGGCTGCCTTCGTAAGTATATCCTGCGGAGCTTCATCATCAACTTCATCAATGGCTTTCTCAAGTTCAGCCAAACCTTTCCAGAGTTGGGCGGACAGCTTTGAAAGCTCCCCAAGCAAGCTTGCCTCAAGCGTTGTATCAAACGGTACAGGAAGCCCAGCTTTCCGTTTAAGAAGGGAAGCAAGCTCGTTTTGGTAGCCGATGCAGGAGGGAGCTATGCTTGATTTGACAAGTTCAATCATCGTTAGGGCTTCGATGCGGATGGTTTTGCAGTAGGCAGCCATGCGAATCTCGTAGCGGGAGTGCATTTCCTCCTCGGTAAAGACTTGATGGCGCGAGTAAAGGTCGATCACCTTTTTGGAGATAAAGTGAGGCAGGGCATCGACGGTGTCTTTAAGGTTGAGCAGCCCGCGGGATTTGGCTTCGGCTATCCATTCGGCGGAATAATTGTTGCCGTTAAAGATGATGCGCTTGTGCTTGCAGACGGTTTCCCGTACCAGATCGTTCAGATCGGCGGTAAAGTCCTTTGCGCCTTCAAGGCGGTCGGCAAATTGGCGGAGCACTTCGGCAATCGCGGTGTTTAGCGCCATGTTTGGTCCTGCAACCGAAAACGCAGAACCAGGCATACGGAACTCAAATTTATTTCCAGTAAAGGCAACTGGGGAAGTTCGGTTGCGATCGGTTGTATCCCTTGGAAACGGGGGAAGAACGGTAACGCCGATCTCCATTTGCCGCTTCTTCCTGCCTTTGTAGCCAGAGCCCGATTCAATCGAGGAAAGTATTTCGGTAAGTTCATCGCCTAGAAACATCGAGATGATGGCAGGCGGCGCTTCGTGCGCGCCAAGTCGGTGATCGTTAGCGGCGCTTGCGGCAGTGATCCGCAGCAGATCCTGATACTCATCAACCGCCTTGATTACCGCCACGAGAAAGAGCAGGAACTGAGCGTTTTCGTGGGGAGTTTCACCTGGTTCAAGAAGGTTTGCCCCCGAATCGGTAGAAATCGACCAGTTAACGTGCTTGCCCGATCCGTTGACGCCAGCAAAGGGCTTTTCGTGCAACAGGCACGTAAGCCCGTGCCGTCCTGCAACGCTTTTCAGAAGCTCCATCGTAAGCTGGTTGTGATCGGTGGCGATATTTGCCGTTCCGAAGATCTGGGCGATCTCGTGCTGCGCTGGCGCGGTTTCGTTGTGCTTGGTCTTTGCCTGAACGCCGACCTTCCACAGTTCCCGCTCCAGATCCTTCATAAACGCCGAAACGCGCGGCTTGATACTGCCGTAATAGTGATCCTCAAGTTCCTGACCCTGCGGCGGGCGCGCGCCAAACAGCGTTCGTCCAGTGTACAGAAGATCAGGGCGGCGCAGGTACAGTTTTGTGTCGATAAGGAAATACTCCTGCTCAGGTCCAACCGTGGCAGTTACCCGATTAGCCAGAGTGTTGCCGAAAAGCCTCAGTATTCGCAGAGCTTGGCGGTCGAGCGCCTGCATCGAACGCAGAAGCGGCGTTTTCTTGTCCAGAGCTTCGCCAGAATACGAGCAGAATGCGGTGGGAATGTACAGCGATCCATCTTTGACAAAGGCAAACGAGGTCGTGTCCCACACCGTGTAGCCGCGCGCCTCAAAGGTTGCCCGCAAACCTCCCGAAGGAAAGCTTGAAGCATCGGACTCACCGCGCACCAGTTCAGTACCAGAAAACTCCATAATCACGCGACCGTCTCCAGTGGGCGAGATGAAGCTGTCGTGCTTTTCGGCGGTGAAGCCTGTCATCGGCTGAAACCAATGGGTAAAGTGGGTTGCCCCTTTTTCGATTGCCCATTCCTTCATCGAGTTTGCCACGACGTTGGCGACTTCAAGCGGCAGCGGCGTTCCCCTCGACATGGTTTTTTTCAGTGCCTTAAAGATTTCGCGGGGAAGCCGCTCGCGCATCACCGTTTCGCTAAAAACCATGCTGCCAAATAGTTCAGGCATTTCCTTTTCGTGCTCGTGTTCGTTCATAGTAAAACTGCCTTATCCTGTTGTAATAGAGTTGTTCGGAAACTTCAGTTCTCCGAACAACTTCCTTGTGAAACAGCAAAATACGTAGTATTTTGCAGGACTTGTGAGACAACGCGAACCTTCGGTTCGACCGAGTTGTCGAACAAGTCCAATGTTAGGAACTGAGCGCTGCCTTAAAGCCCGCACTAAGATCGCTGATGATGTCGTCAATGTGCTCTGTACCGATGGAAAGCCGCAGTGTTGTCGGCGTAATGCCAGAACCTGCCAACTGCTGTTCGTTCAACTGGGCGTGCGTTGTGGAAGCTGGATGTATGATAAGCGACTTTACATCCCCAACATTTGCCAGATGAGAAAAGAGTTTTAGACTTTCGGTAAAGCGTTTTGCCGTTTCGAGATTCCCCGCAAGCTCAAACGTAAAGATCGATCCCGCGCCTTTGGGAAAATAGCGCTGGTACAGGGCGTGATCCCGATGATCGCTTAAAGAAGGATGATTTACCTTCAGCACTTGAGGATGGCTTTTAAGAAAGTTCACGGTTTTGATGGCGTTTTCGGCATGGCGCTCCATCCGCAGCGACAGCGTTTCAAGCCCCTGCAAAAGGAGGAAGGCATTGAAGGGCGCAAGCGGCGCACCCAAATCGCGCAGCATGGTACAGCGCGCTTTGAGCGCATACGCCGCCTTTCCCGCGATCTGGGAAAAGATTGTCCCATTGTAACTGGGATTCGGCTTTGAAAGCCCCGGAAACTTGTCCGTTGCCGCCCAATCAAACGTGCCGCCGTCAACGATAACGCCCGCTATCGTCGTTCCATGCCCGCAGATAAACTTGGTTGCCGAGTGAATCACAACATCAGCGCCGTGTTCAATGGGACGCAGGAAGTACGGCGTGGCAAAAGTATTGTCCACAATGACAGGAATTCCGTGCTTGTGGGCGATTACCGACGTTGCCTCGATGTCGATGATGCCGCAGTTGGGATTGCCCATCGTCTCAAAAAAGAGCGCCTTGGTATTAGGACGAATCGCCTTTTCAATCTCGGAAGGAACGCTCGCATCAATAAAGCTCGTCTCGATGCCCATATC
>Ga0123352_10018140_pt1 | contig 11218 bp, 12 predicted proteins | sample TergutLab28metaG_FD_89700 | JGI IMG/M metagenome (GOLD analysis project Ga0123352, IMG submission 89700) | Labiotermes labralis P1 segment gut microbial communities from Petit-Saut dam, French Guiana - Lab288 P1 | ecosystem: Host-associated > Arthropoda: Insects > Digestive system > Gut ... | reverse complement strand
GCACTGAGCTGAGGCTGCATATGTGACACCTCAAGACATGTCCCAACATGCACAGACTTGTTTCAATCCGCTCATTGCCTTCTTTCCTGCTTAGGTAGATAAATTATTGAACACCCCTCGTATATCGTGGACATATTGAATATACTCAATGATGGACTTACTCTTTGTTGATGTTGTTAGTGTACTGGTCTGGCGTGTACTGAGTCGGGGTGGGTATCGGGTTGTGTGACGTGTTGTTTCGCCATTACATTATTAATTTTCTTGGATATTGTGTTTTCAAAAACCTTCGGGAAGTAGATCAGAAGTACTTTGAAAGTTTTAAAATGTAATACTCGGGAATGATGGAGAAGGTCAGTTGGAATGATCGTGCAAGGTACGAAGAAGTATCGCATACAATCAAGGAGAAAAGGAACATCCTACATGCACTTACAATAAAATAAAGTAAGGTTAATTGGATTGGTAGAAACCGCCTTCTAAAACACGTTATTATAAACAAAGCCAGAAGTACAGAAGTTATGGAAAAACGAGGAAGAAGAAGTAGCGAAACACGAGGATACTGGAAATTGAAAGAGGTAGCAATATAGCGCACTCTGTGTAGAACCCGTTTTGGAAAATACTACGGATCTGTGGTAAGATAGAATAAGTGATGGTGATGAACATGTATCAGTATAAAAGCACAGAAACTGGGTATGTGATCATGTCACATTACCACCAAGCACAGCACTTCTTCACACGTGAATTCATTCCGGTTAGACTTACGTACGGGAGTTTTTTTTATTTACCTTAATTAGCAATCAGCAAACATCACTACACTGTTTCCTATGAGCTAATGCGCCGTCCCAGTTGCCGGTGGTCTAGGAGGCGTCCAGCGACGCTACCTTAGTGTATCTTGTCAAATGTCCATCTTCGTTTTAAGCGCCTGTTATTTGGCGGGTGCACTAGTGGTTTCACGAGAGGGTTTGGGTGCGAGTCCAGGGCCGTGTGATGGGTAGCTGTCCGTTCCCGGAAAACCGTGTGGACGTACGGGATGTGTAGGTCGGAATGAAGGGTGTGATTTGAGGCATACCATGGGCCACTGGTTACAGATCTGAGGAGTTTGGATTGGTATCGCTGGATGACAGCTATGTTGGACTTAAAAGCACATCCTCATAGTTCTAATCCATACGTCCACACTGGTTTTAGCACTGTTTTATAGATGAGAATCTTGTACGTACGGGAGTGAAGTCAGTGTCCATACAGGTAAGGACGACACATTCACAATTCCAACCCTCACGAAGCACGGTTTTACACTAAACGTACAATCTATTTTCAACCACACCATTCATTTTGTTTATCCACGACTTTTAATTTACGGACATTGAAAAGCAGGAAATTTTTTAAGGAGAGGCATAAACTTTATAGCAATCACACTTTGAGGAAATGCAGATGAGTCTCTTAGAGAAGAGGGTAGAGAGAACGGCGTCTGGAAGAAAGAGAAAATGGATCAGTTTGAAAAATGAGGAGATTCGTGGTTTTTTGTTCCTGTTCGAATATTATTGGAGCAATGAAATCATGCAGGACGAAGAAGAGGTAGGTTATGGGCAGGCATGAGAGAAGTGCGTACAAGTTGTGGTGGGATCTGCAAGAAAGAGAGTGTTTCTTAAACTTAAGTGGGAATGAGGTATGTCATTAAAATGGTTCGAGAATTGCTATGATGAAAGGATGTGGACTGTATTTATCTGGCCTACGACTGGAATCTAATGTACAATCGGATTCCGTAAAATAAAGGTACTTTCTTGACTAACGTCTCATGGATCCGGCTCGGAAGTGTCAGTTTGTTGAAAGGTCGGTCGGTCGGTTGGTTGGTGGCTTGCTTACTTGTTTGGTTGCTTGTTATTTGCTTGGCTGCTTGATTGGTTGCTTGGTCGGTCGGTTGTTTGTTTGTTTGTTTGGTAGGTTGGTTGGTTGGTTGGTTGGTTGGTTGGCTGGCTGGCTGGCTGGCTGGCTGGCTGGTTCGTTAATTGTTTGGCTGGTTGGTTGCGTGCTTGTTTGTTTGCTTGGTTGTTTGCTTTGTCGGTCGGTTGATCGTTTCGTTGTTCAGTTGGTTGGTTGGTTGGGTGGGTGGCCGGTCGGTCGGCCGGTGGGTCGGTTGGTTCTTCGGTTGGCTAGTTGTTCGTTCGGTTGCTTGCTTAGTTGCTTAGATGGTCGGTCGTTTGGTTGGTCGGTTAGTTGGTTATTTGGTTTGTTGCTTGGTTTGATGTTTGGTCGGCCGGCTGGTCGGTTGGTCGGCTGGTTCTTCGGTTGTTTGCTAGCTTGGATGGTCGAATGGTCGGTCCGTTGGTTGGTTGGTCGCTCTTTAGGTCGGTCGTTCGGTTGGTTGGCTGGTTGGTTGGTTGGTTGGTCACTGGTTGGTCGTGGGTTGGTTGGTTGGTTGGTTTGTTTGTTGGTTGGATGGGTGGATATTTGGTTGGCTCGGTGTTTGGTCTGTTGGTCAGTTTGTCACTCGTACCTGTAACAGCATATAAAACCAGGTCCCGCAGATTCCGTCCTCCAACTACAGCGCCTCTTCTTGTGGAAACTGATATATTATTATTATTATTATTATTATTATTATTTCTGTTCATTATTTTTTATAATATTTTTACGTATTTGTTTCGATTAGTAAAGGAAAAGCAACTTCGTTATATTTCAGTAGATGTGCACACAGTAGCTCCAGATCTCCAAACCCCAAACTGTCTATAAGACAACAGTCTCACCAACCGCGGTACCTTCAATAATGTAACAGCCGGCGTTGGTGAGGAATTTCTGTCCCTAGCAGAGTGCGGTTAATGCGCCTCACCAGGATTTCTTCAACTAAAACTACCAAAGAATAACCACTCCTTACATTGCAACATTAAAAAAATCACTTAATACACGTAATATCTTCAAAATCTTTCACTTAATACATGTAAAAATAAGTACTTTAGATTAATAAAGTACACACGTTCTTAATAATTATATTTGAGGTCCTTATTGCCGTGAGTATTGCGGTTACGGTATTGTAAGAATGACACCGTGTAGTTTTGTATCTCTCTACAAATCACACTGCATTATACCTCAGCACTTAACAGTCTTCCAAGCCGCTCCATAACAGCCTCCAAACTCACGGGGTTATAAGGCTAAGACGTGGTATGTGATGATCTTGTGGTAAGTTTAGCTTATGAAACCCTTGCTCCATTTGGCGGAAATGTAACGTCTGTTTGTTAGCTTTGCTAGTTACTCAGAAGGCTGTATAAATTAATTTTAAATAGGATGATGTTATATAGAGTAGTAAATCCAGAAGATGTAGATAGTACATACGGTAACTGTGTACCAGTCGAAACGGCTCAATATGCCACAAGATTGGATCTTTACGAACATGGTTCTGAGAATTTCAAAATCTCTTATTCCTTTCGTAGCATAAATCCCTCTTCAGTTTCAATGGGGAAAATGTAAAATACTCATATTCAGCCGATTTCCACGCTTATTCATCACAGTCCCTGAAGGATACTGTGTAATCACAATTACACTAAATACACACAACATTAACCTTGTATTTCTTGAAAATCAGCTTGGCAGAATAAGCTGTGATGCTGCATAGACATAGGCCTACCTTACGGTGGCAAAGGTATAACCTGCAGTACCGACTGACGTATATGTAGCTCTCGACTTCTGCAATACGATATACTTCTGTAGCAATCAGTGCCACCTGGCGCACATGCTAGTAACTGCAAGAATTACCATCTGGAGGAGGAAAGAATAAAAACCATCTTTCAACTCTTAAGCGGCCCCTAGACTGTCAGTAATATTGCTCAAAATTGTTAAAGGCCAGTTAAAATGTGATGGCACACGCGCAAAAAAAAAGCCAGATTTCGTCTTTCGGCGAAACGGAGGAGTCCATTAAATCGGCGGGGGCGTCAGTTCAGTCGACTACTGACATTCGAGGTGTGCGCATCAGCGGTAGTAAGGCTGGATACACCACGTTCCGAGGAAGTGTAAAGAGTACTGGCTACCCACTCCATTCGCCAGTTTCCCCTTCACTTCCCCTACCGTGCGTCACCGTGTGCCGTCACATTTCAACTGGAGTCTACCTAGAATTGATATTGCGCAATACGTTTCTTCCTACGCAACTGAATATTATCGTCCAATATTTCATATTTCTCTTGGGTCAGTACGAGTAAACATGAGTGATGCCGATGTTGATTTTGTGGCCACTGCCTGAGCCTTATATAAACACAAGGAAAAAAAAACGCAACCGGGCCAAGGAATGGTACAAACGAAGACCGCAATACACACACAAATCTCATAACAGACTTAATGCTAAGTGAGCCAAACAACTACAAAATTTCTTTGCGGCTCAATGGTCCATAATTTGATGGACTATTCCAAGACTCTTACCCATAAAATCGCTAAAGAAATACTAATATGCGAGAAGAAATAACTCACAGTCAGCGTTTTTTCATTACGCTACGCTATTTGGCCACCGGAAATAATTTGGAAGACATGAAATTCATGAGGGTTACATCTCAATTTACTGGAATTATTGTCCCAGAGACGTGTTTACTGCAGACGAAAACTTAAATAAATATTGCGCAATGCCTTCCACAGATTATTCAATCTTTTCTTTTCCTTTCTTTTTGCAAAATATACTGTGACAATCAAATTTTGACTGACAGTATATTGCGACAACATTCAATACTAAATCTAAAAGTTCAATAATATATTGCAATAGTTAATATTCCATGGTATTATTGATGGTACCTTTAGCCTTTGATGTTATTATATATACATATGTATGTATATATCGGTTAATATTATACAAACGTTCTGAGGGGTACGCACAATGGATCAGCGAGTAAAGATGTGATATTTCTGCATATAGGAAAAATTTAGTAATTTCAACTAGCACACACGCTCGTTTCCCTTCATTACATATAACTAGCATACAAATAGTTTCTAGTATCTGATCTACCTCTTTTTTACTGCGGGCAGTAGAATTTAGCACGTTATTCCAAATTATAAGGCAAACTGGCTGAGAGAAAACAGGGATAGAATATTGTGGTATAGACACTGGAGTGGTGTAATAAATCAACGCAGGTTTTGGTGATAATTACATTGTGCAAGGGTTGCGCTTTTGCTGTGTAATTAGGCCGCCTATTTAATTAGAAGAGGCTTATTAGTCAGAAGCTGTATCTGTAATGCCAATTAATTAGCACATGCGCACATTAAATCCATACGTGACTATAGTAGACCATCTGAACATTTCACTAAAACGGCGGACATCAGAGATTAATGATCGCAGAGATTACAATGAAATCCAGTTCCAAGGGACGTGACACACGCTACTCTTTATTAACAATATCACAGTTATTCCTACCTTTGTAAAATGCACAATAAACAATGAACACATTGGAGGCAAATAATAGAAATTCTGCTCTACCAGTAAATCAGCCATATTGCTCATCTCCAAACACAACACATTTTGCTATTTTCAAACAAAAGAACGAAGAGTGTGAGCATGCATGCTAAAGTTACAAACGCCAGGTCGATAAATCGGAAGGAGGAGCGTATTATAGTAGTCTTAAGTGTATATGGGAGGACAATATTAAAATGGATCTCAAAAAACAGAGTTTGTGGGACTGAACTGGATTCATCGGACTCTAAACAGGGGCCAGTGGCCAGTTTTAATGAAAACGGTGAAAAGTTTTATCTCACAAAATGCTGGGAATTTTTGGCTATCTGAGAAACCATGAACTTCCAGAGAATAAAAATGAATAGCACTTTAGATTAATACGCTAACGACACAATACTACGCTAAGCCATATACACTCCACATTAACCTTTCGAAGATGAAACGTAATCTGCTTCATATAAGGAATCAGTCCGTACCGCGCTGTAAACACTTTCCACCACGGCAATAAAACCAAATCAGATAATGGTGTAAAAAGCAAAGGTCGCTGTATGTTCTGTGATCCGTACACAACACTAAAAGCAAAGCAAGCACAGTGTAGAATTTTTTAAATTTTAAACGGTGGTACGTAAAGAAACCGCTAGACTGTAAAAGGTTAATATCCCCCCCCCCCCGCCGCTGCGGTCCAACGCGTGTAACTGCCTCCTCATTCATGAGGTTTCTAGTTCACACACACAAAACGACGCACGACATTCGGTAGAATTCCTCTGGGCAAGTGATCAGCTCGTCGCAGAGACCTCTCTCTGACAACACACAACACTCATAGGAGACAAACATCCATGTCCTCGGCGGAATTCGATCCCACAATCCCAGGAAGCGAGAGGTTGCAAACCCACGACTTGGACCGCGCGGCCACAGGTATCAGCCCAGATTAATGTACTGCAGACATGTCAGTGCGCCAAGGCACATCATTAGTTTACTGATGACATGAACATTGGAGTCTACTGGCTACACAGCGAGGCTTAATGATGACATAGAAAATTGGCTGCCATAACAAGAGGGACTGTCTCAATCATAAAACAGCTGAACGTCCACTCTTCAAGGACTCAAGGAGTCATTGAGCAAGCGTTTTTTTATTGTTTACTGATACAGTGATTTATTTATTTATTTATTTACTTATTTTTTGATCGAGCTATGTATTATTTATTTCTTGGTCGGGCAATTTGTTATTTATTTATGTATTCATTGTGTGAGTGAGCGAGTGAGTAAGTGAGTGAGTGAATGAGTGAGTGGGTGATTGAGAGGTGAGTGGATAAATTGATGAGTCGGTGAGTGAGTGAATGAGTGGTCTAAATAGGTATAAGTGTGTGTGTGTGTGTGTGTGTGTGTGTGTGTGTGTGTGTGTGTGTGAGAAAGAGAGAGAGAGAGAGAGTTACAAAAATTCTCCATACAAAAATGACTTAAACTGCAACAGCGAAAGAAGAATAACGATGAGTAATGTAGACACGCACAGAGGCACGCGCCTTATAATTTTGCACTCGGACACGCGAGCTGTAAGCAGCTACCAGCTGCATTAGTGAAAGGGGAAGGAACTGTGACTTCAGGAAGATTTAGAGACTGAGTGTAGTGTAAAACTTCACCTCACGTACAAGCGCACGCACACGCAATTTAAAATCCCTACGCACCTTACTAAAAGTGAAGACGATGTGGCCGGGGTTGAGAGAGAGAGGGAGGGGGGGTGCAGAGACAGAACTCGCACTGTCTGAGATCGTAAAGTTTTGAATAACGACCTGCAAGCCGGTTGAATATGGATGAGTGTAATAATAACAAAGCAAAATCCCTTTTTTTCTTTCTTTTAGACATCGTCCCAAAACCCCACCACTCTCTTTGTCTCTTCCTTCACAAAACACATTTCTCAACATCAGGAATCCTCAAGTGAAGGGACTTCCTTCTAATTTAACACCGGCATTATCATAATGTTCATGACCAGCAACTTCAGAAATTCATTATGAAAACCCAGTACACACAACAGGATTACAATTTCAATATCCTTCCCCTGCTGGATCATTAGAATCTTCCCCGTTGTAACGTTTAACAGGGTCTGCGAAGAATATATGAGAACTAATGCCCTTCGAACATTCAACTTGCATGACGAAGTGGCAGGGTCTATAGTTTAATAATTATATCAGTTGCCGGTAAAATAAATTCCCATTACGTTAAATTTGTCACGCATGCAATTAAAGTTACGCGCCATTCTTGTAATAAAACCAACTAGATGCACTAATTTCTGAAATTTATTTTTGGAATAAAATTCTACATGTTTCGGCCAGTTTCTCTGTCCATCACCAGGAGCTTTTCACTGTACACACAGCAATGGTATAGGTCATACAGGTCTGCTCGCAATCTGTCAGCAAACCTCTATGACATATAACATTGCTGTGTGTACAGTGAAAAACTCCTGATGATGGACAGAGGGACTGTTCGAAATACGTAGAGTTTATTCCAAAAATAAATTTCAGAAATTAGAGCTCCTAGTTAGTTTCATTATAAGAATGTTATCATGATGCACGGTCAACTGAACGTCCAATTCCGCGCCATCTCTCTTTCTCATTCCAATACACAAAAATTGCTCTAGTACCAAAGGCTAACATTCGTTATTTTGACATTATGGGCGATGGAAAATCCTTGCAAATAACAGCAGAAGATAGCAGCAATAAATGGCAGATGAAAGTATGCTTGTAACAGTGCCAGCTTCAAGGAAGCAGCACTGCTTAATGCATATTGTTATCCTATCAAGTGCAGTACCTTTTGGAAGCGCAAATTGAGCTGTCTTTACAGAACTATTCAAGTTACTCACATTAATTAGATTAACTACTTGAGGCAAACTTTGTTTTTGCAGGCAAAAAATATTCACACAAATTATGCTCCATATGCAGTCCTGGTGTTCATAAACATTGTGCTCCATACTCAGTAATGATGTTCATGCAAACTCTGTTCCATAATCATTAAGATATTCATATTCGTAACAATTTTTATTCAAATTTTAATGACCTAATGCCAGTGTTACATAGCAAATATTTTACGATCTTGGTCCATACTAAATACTATCCCCAGTGTTTCATTCCTCACTGCCATCAAACGGAAAACCACATTTAGATTTCGCAATTTTTAAAGGTAAGAGATCAGATGGGTCAAAATAAACCCAGCGACGAGCATTTCTTTGAGCTCTGGCAGCTCAGTACATGTTACAGAATGAACAGCTTGATTGAAAACATGGAAAGAAATTCTGTGTTTAACTCTTCAACATCACGTTCGGGGAGGTGCAACTCTTTTCACGCAAGTAACATGACCGGAATGTGAAGCTAAAGAAAAAGTATTATCCTACAGGACAGTACCTGTCCTTTGCTCTGTGTTATCTACTACGAAGTATGCAGCCAGCCCGTGGAATACTGGAACAAACGGTACTGTAAAGTTATTAATTGGGGGTTTTGAGCACACCAAGATTTCTACTTTCCACACCAAATACATTCCAGCAGGTGAACATCATATGCAGTGTAGTTAAGTCCTGGTCCAATGCTCTAGCGCCCCTAGCCAAGAGTTTGACAAATGAGAACGGATAAGCCTACAGGTTATTATTCGCCCTTACTGGCTCGACCTTCCCTCCATTTTTCCAGCCCTCCTCAACATTCGTTCCTATTTTTCGCTTCCCTTCACACACAAACACATCACACACAAGAGTATTTATTTTTCCTCCTCTTGAAAAATGAACAAGAGATGGTTCAAATACGAAATAGAGTACAAAGAGCACAACTCCAAACACATTATCGCACGAAATATTGTGAGATTCAGATTTGAGAACCTCTTCCCGGAAGCTAAATGTACCAATTGTCTTTTGGGTCATAACAGCGTGCAGCTTGGAAGAAAGGTACCAAGGTTTCGGTGGGGATCTCCTGCCTCCATTTTCAAGGGAAATTAACAAACCGCACACTAAAGCGATATGCAGGTGTCCTACAGGGTAAGTATGGAAAGGAGTAGGTTCCATACCGCGGTCCAGATACCTACACGAGCAAGGGCTACCCATTTCATTGTATCTTGCAGTCTCTTTCCCGCATGGCTTCCTCTTCTGTCCTGAGGATGGAAAGTTTCTCCACAACTCTGGTTTCTTTATTCAAAACACAAGGCAACACATTTTACAGGCTAAGGCCAATATTCGTAATAGAGACTATTTAAATAAGTCATCAAACAGAAACACTTTATTGAACTCAGCTGCTTAGACATGCTAATTATGTTTACTGGACGTGAGAACTAAATTTCTTTCAATTTAATTTCCGGGTCACGCAGTGGGGCAGTTGGTTGAGGCACTGCGCTACAAGCTGGAAGATCGCGGGTTCGATTCCCAATGGTGTCAATGGAATTTTTCATTTACATAATCCCTCCGACCACACTATGGCCCCGGGGTTGACATAGCCTCTAATAGAAATGAACACCTGGAATATTTCCTTGGGAGTAAAGGCGGCCTGTGCATAGGGCTGACAACCTTACCACCTTAATGTGCCGACTGTCTTGAAATCTGGGAACTTCATCCTCTTGGAACGTTCAGGGTCCGTGCAGGGTTGCTTCAGTCTTCTCTTAGCATCTTATTTTCCAGATTGTAATGTTTCATACTGAAATATCATTAGACTTTTCCTCAGATTCCATATTGTATACAGACTCCTTGGTATTCAAATATCGTTCCTATATTCAGGCTACCCCGCGAAACACCAATATTATGCGCTGAATAGTAAAGAGGGCATTTTTCATGCGGAGGATCATCATTTGTGAGGGGCGATGGGAGAATATTCGCCAGACGAGGTGAGATGAGGTGAGGGTGAGATTGCAGTCCGGAAGATGATGCAAGTATGAGAATTTCCCCTCAACGGTTAGCAGAGATGAAGAAATATGATATCCAACGGTTACAAAATTGTATTGCTCATCCTCTGTATAGGCGTAGTTGTAGAATAAGAGACAGGATAAAATCTTCCGTTTTCCTTGCTCTGACTTATTCAAACTAGGAAAATGTTCCGTGTCTTCTACTTCACTGTCCTTTAAAAAGGGAAGCTAAGCTTATGTGCCTGCCACAATACGCGGTTGTCCCCCTGACTAACTTCATACGGTTTCAGGCTTCCGCAACGGTATGAATGAGATCTTCGCTTTTCTGCGGTGTTACGCAGCGTTGATTGGTAGTTAGTTACCGACGTTTCGGGACAACTTATCGGCCCCATCTTCAAGGAACAAGCAGTGCAACGTCTTAGATCTCAACTAATTTTGTAGTCTAAGCATTCAAGTTAAGATGTTCTCTATATGGCGCCATTAGTTTGATAAAGTTGTACCTAAATCTTGGAAGAAACTGCTGTCTCAGCCCTCAGGATAGAAGAGCTCACTACCGCGCGAATGTCAGTTCTGAGATCAGCATCTATTTCTTGTTTTCCCAAAAGTGCTTCATATTCCACGTCGCTCGTTTATCTCGCTTTGATAAATGTAATGTTACTGTGTAAAAATAAAATATAACGTTTTCGTTATCCACCGCTACAGACATCAGGGAGAGTAGGGGTATAGTTCCATTTGGACCTAGGAGGGACGAGGTAACCGGGTAATGGAGGAGATTGCATAACGAGGAGCTAAATGATTTGTACCCCTCACCCAAAATTATGCGGGTGATAAAATCGAGAAGAATGAGATGGGTTGGGCATGTGGCGCGTATGGGTGAGGAGAGGGGGTGTATAGGGTCTTGGTGGGGAAACCGGAGGGAAAGAGACCACTGGGGAGACCTAG
>Ga0123352_10018132_pt1 | contig 11221 bp, 10 predicted proteins | sample TergutLab28metaG_FD_89700 | JGI IMG/M metagenome (GOLD analysis project Ga0123352, IMG submission 89700) | Labiotermes labralis P1 segment gut microbial communities from Petit-Saut dam, French Guiana - Lab288 P1 | ecosystem: Host-associated > Arthropoda: Insects > Digestive system > Gut ... | reverse complement strand
GGAAAGGAAGCTAAGAGTGTTTGAGAATATGGTGTTGAGGAGAATATTTGGACCTAGGAGGGACGAGGTAACGGGGGAAAGGAGGAGACTGCATAACGAGGAGCTAAATGATCTGTACTCCTCACCCAATATTGTGTGGGTGATAAAACCTAGAAGAATGAGATGGGCTGAGCATGTGGCACATATGGGTGAGGAGAGGGGAGCGTATAGGGTCTTGGTGGGGAAACAGGAGAGAAAGAGACCACTGGGGAGACCTACACGTAGATGGGTGGATAATATTAGGATGGATCTTCAGGACGTGGGTTGTGGATATATGGACTGGATTGGGCTGGCCCAGGATAGGGACGGGTGGCAGAGGCTTGTGAGTGCGGTAATGAACCTTCGGGTTCCATAAAATGCGGGGAATTTCTTGACTAGCTGCAAACTAGTTAGCTTCTCAGGAAGGACTCTGCACCATGGAGTAAGTAAGTTAGTGAAGTAAGATGTCAGGTAGTTGTGGTTCAGCCACTATTTACACAACTGTCAATCAAATGAAGTAAGTTTATTAGTTGAGTCTCATACACATATCTAAGGATATAAATGGAATGTGTCAATAGCAATCTGGCTGCTGTGAGTGAGAGTGAAGAAACATGGAGCAACAGCATGAACCAGAATCAAAGAAATAAGACTAATGAGTGCACATTAGACCAAGCAGGCAATAATGCATGTATTGTGAGACCTGTGCTTTTCTGGGTTATTACGCAGTGAGTAGTGACAATTTCTTGCACATAGGTTGACCCAAAACATCAACAAGAAATTACTACTTGCTATATAAGAACCCAGAAGAGTGCAGTTTTCATCTACTTTGTGGTGGAAGCCTGAAATCACACATCATGTACTGATATTCAGATTGTCTTTAACATCCTCAGGCCTCTAAGGAAGGCACTCAAGAACACTTATTATATTTGTACAATCTACCCCAAGACTACAAATCTGTACTTGGGACCAAACATACGTCTCAAAAGTTTTTTGTGGCAGGTTTCTACTGAATCCATTATAAAATTATACTAGAAACTCACTTGAGTAATTTTTCATTCCCATCTGCCAATCTGCCTGCATGGCTACTGAAGAGGGTTGCTGCAGCCACCTTGGAAGACTTTGCATCCTCGACAAAGTCTGTGGATGAAGTGGGGTCACTACCAGAAGGAACCTTCTCTCGTGGTCGAGGTAAGTGGATACCAAGACGCTGGTATCCCACCATCTGAATGCCCTCTGTTAGCAGATATATTAATTATGTATATGGTCAGTTCACTTCAGGTCATAAAAGTATACGAGACAAAATGCACAATAGATTATAAATTCATGTTTCCCTAAACGTATGTGATAAAGGTCAATTCATCATAATAGTACTGCAACTGTATTCAGGGATGTGTGCATGTATGTTTCAGGAGTTGGCTTTTCTCCAGCCTTGATATGACTGGTTGTAACAATAATGACATATACTTTTATTGCTGTTCAAACTGAACCCACGGCCACATGAATACTAAATGTGTATGCTAACTTCTGACACATAGAGTATATCAGATATATCTCAGACAATGGAGGAATGCAGGTAAGACCAACACAAGAAACAATTACTGTTGAGTTCACAATTTTTATACATTGTGAATGAACCAGCTGTGGAATGTGGGAGCCTCAAGATAGTATAAAGTATAATTAAATAAGACGTGCTTGACATACATATAAATCCATCAGAGTGAAAGACTCAGAAACAAATAGAAACAGAAAAATTAAACATTAGCAATGGATATAGTTTCTGAGAACCAAAGAAATGCTAAGACTGAGATAAGCAGATGGGGTTTGGTTTTTTTGTAGTTATCTAAGATGGACATATAAGATATTCAGAAGAGCTCTGAAGCTGTAAGGTGAGGCAAAATACCTAATAGATGGCTGATACTGGGATAATTTAAACAAGTGGATGACAGTATTAAACTACGGAAAATGAGGCACAAGATAAAACAAGTGAGATGACTGACACATGTAAAACATTTCATGTATTGACTAACCCCTTGCAGGAAAGAATGCCAAAGAGAAGAAATGGATGAACCAGCATCAACATAGCTTACTGAAAGGCACTTGTGTAAGACAGAACTTACCTGTGTCACAGGCAACATCAGCTCGTCTCCCTCCACCAGCCCTACTACCAACGTGACGGAACAGCTCAGGAGGACCAGCTGATCCACTGGGTTGTCCATGGACTTGATCTATGGAATCGCTGCCATAAAGATGATCTTTTTCTGGTCTAACTGCATGGCTTCTTGGACTAGCTGAATTGATACTGTGTACAAAACAGTTACTTATATGAAAATTGACTACACGTGCTCACATTTACAGTATCACAGGGTATAATGCTAACCCACACTGAATCCTGAAAAGTCACATTAAGGGTGGTGACAATTTTCAAGTTTGTTTTCTTCAGTTTTTGCATGAAAAGACCATGGTACACAGAATATGGTCCATTTCTGCCCACAAACCATTACTTTGTGATTAACCATTCACAGTCACATCCTACCAAATGTCATGAAACACAATGTAAATGCAGTAGTTCATACAGCATTGTTAATAGACTAGCCATGTACCCATCACATGCTGGCTAGTAACAATGGTTGCCACTGCAGCTGGGGCGTGACTCACTCACTCACTCTCACTCACTCAGGTACATGAAAGATATTATGCAAGGTACAGAGGCAAACTGCAACTCAGGTACCTTTCTCAAATTCTAGTTTAACCGTATAAACTGAGGAGGCATGCAGGATAAGTGTCTGGCAAGTTTTTTATTGTTACAGATGGATTCAGAATATCACGCCTGTGTCAGTCTGGTAAAAAATCAATACAAATAGTCATGAAACCACATGTCAATGCAGTGTGTTTTTTTAAGAAAAATTCTGCATTAAAGTAGGAGTTATGACAGGTGATGCACTTAAAATTAGCCAATACTTGCAGTGCCGCTTCATACTGTGAGTATATTTGTCAAGTTTATGTATGTACATACTGTTGTCATAATGATATGATATATTCCTGCTAATTTCTTTGGAGTGTTCATGCATGCTAAAGGTACTATTTTGACAACAACAATTTCCTCTACTTCTGAATGTGTCACATTTGTACAACTGACATGGGCTACTTTTAAATGCACCACCTGGTATATTCTACTGAAAACAAAAGGTCAGAAAAATGATGGTGTAAGATACATATATCTGCTACAGACCAAAATTCAGTATACATACACTTCACAGTAACAAAGTAATGACAAATTTACTCACTAGCTTGCGGTTGGAGAGCCAGAGTTGTTTCCCCATTCTTGTGGCCCAGACCCCGAGTTCAAAACGCTTGTGCCTTTGGGTATATGCCATTGTAAGGGAGGACTGGGAGGTCCCACATCCTCAGAACCAGGATGGTCCAAATCTAGAGAATCCGGTGTAGCACTTCGGGATCTGGTGCCAGTACTTGAATTCTAGAAACAAAAATAAACTTCTTACAACATGCAGACAGGAAATAACACATATATCAATGTTAAAACAGTTTCAAATGATCTGGAGAGCTGTGGTGGCACAACAGAAATGAATTTTTCCAATAATTTCTCCAATAAATACCCACTGGTATTATGAAATATTACATATATTTTCATTTGGTCTAAAGATAAAGGCCAGTTCTTGCTGTTGCATACTGTACAGCACATACAGTCTCATGTTGCCTAAACCATTGGGATCATAGGTTTGAATCCCACCTGGGACTTGAATAGCTGTCTGCATTTTCCCGGCTCCTTCTCAGTCTTCTGCTTCTATGATGTCCTTGGAGGTTTCAATTCAAAACTTATTTATCTTTATTGTTGTACCATGCATTTTGTAGTTTATTTAAGTAACACACCAAGAATGCACATATATAGTCTTTAATAATCTAAAATTTACATTAAAACACTTAAAACAAACCCTTAAAACGCTCCTACATGTTTCGATCATACGATCATCCTCTGGGAGCATACTTTGTTCCATCCCTGAGGATGATCATATGATCGAAACATGTAGGATCGTTTTAAGTGTTTTAACGTAAATTTTAGATTATTAGAGACTATATATGGACATTTGTTGGTGTGTTACTTACAAAAATCAAAACTTATTTCTCTATGGCATGAAAATGCTTCCTCAGTGTGTGTGATCCACTTCCATTTCTACAGTTTGATTTGCACTGTCAATGCTTCTTTTGTCCATGCCTCAATAAATTCTTCATTTGAGATAATGCTTAACAAAGACATCTTAAAAATTTCCCTAAGGTATGTATTTATAAATGCATGTTCCTTGTGATTCTCTTGGTAACCTTCCATGTTTCACACCCATACTTGACATTACATCTAAAAGATCTCAACTTTGTTGCAGTGTATATATTCCTAACTTATTACTCTCAGTAAAGTCCAATAAAAGCTGTATTTGTCTTCTGCATCCATATTTTTTATCTTCCTCTGCCCCACCAATGTTGATCACCACACTGCCTTACCAAGCATTACATGAATACACCTGCAGAGTGCCCAACAAGGAGTACATTTTAAAGAATGCAAACAAACATAATTTATGTACCTCTACATCTCGGAAGACATCCCTGATGTCAGGCTTGCGTGCACGGGAGCGGTGCTGGCGCCCTCTCTGTCGCACCGTTAAATTTAGTGTCTTGACACGACGTCGCACTGCCTCAGCGTGGTGAGGTGGCAGGAGGCGCAGTGCAGGATCCAACTCACTCTCTGGCAGTTCACATCCCTGTTCATACGATGCCGTCAGCTGTGGCAGACCTGCCAGTCGGAGCCATTCTGCTTCCTGCTCACCCTCTGACAACACAAATAACATGTAGAAACAGCTAAAATGGTAAACAATATGCCATAAAGGTGTAGCGAGGCAGTGGAGGTGAATCTAAATTCATTACTAGTCACAGTACTGATTTACCTCTATGTAAATAATCCATGATGCTCACTGGACAAGAAGCTGGGTGGACTACTTGGTTGGTACAGATGTGGGAGAAATGGAAAAAGATTCCCTTCCCTATCAGATATGCAACAACAAGCCATCCTGGCTTGTAAAAGCAGCCAGCCAACCTACTGTCAGTACAAGAGTACCAAACTACTCTTTCCTCTATGCACATTTCATAGCCTTAACATTCATGTACTGTGGACACTGGCCTCTTTCCTCTGTGATAAAGTGGCGAGAGCTTGTGTCTAACCACTCACTCCACCTACTGGTCAGGCATATAGGCCTTCATGACATGCACTGGGCCAACTTTACCTTTCACTTCTCTTCTTCCAAATACATGACTAATTTTACAGTGGTATGTCAATATGTTAGGAATGCCAGATTTATTTAACTGATTAATTTACCATATGAATCAAATCAGGACCAAGTGTTGTGAAATGTCCAGTGGCGATAGCTGTTTGTACATTTCGTAGCATTCACATTAAAACCTTGTTTAAATCTCAATGATGACATGACACATCTTTGCTTGTGAACCCCGGCAGAGGGTAATGTAAGGAATAAAACAAAACTGTCAGTCCAGTTCACAACAATATTCATATAAAGTTTATAATACAACTCCTTATACATTTTTATTTTATTGTAGCTAGTAAAGAGAACATGTTGTAATTGCAAAAAATAAATACAATACAATAAACATTGAGATATAAACAGCATTTAAAGTTTTGGGGAACCTGCTACATATGTTTATTATCCCTAAATATTACACCTCTCAGTGGGTACAAAAAACTGAGTCTGGTGACCTCAGAACCGGTTTAATTCATCTTGTCACCTTCAATACCACCACTCAGAACTACAACACTTTGTCCAAATTATTGGTTTAATTATGTTAGTTCACTTTTTAAATTAATTTATAAAATATACCCAATCATCACGAAAAAATTATAGCCACTGGTCTATTTTCCAATACATAGCTCTTTTCTGCAAGGCACTCCAGTCTGCAGTCACTTCCAAACAGCCCCACTTTGTCCTGCCAATAGTACTATTTTCTAGCATGTAGATTCCCATTATGCCATTAAAAAAAGCCGCAATTACATCAGATGTATGGCACAGATTTTTACTGATATATGTAATAAGAAATTTATAAATATTTATATAAATTATAAACTTACCATCACAGCTTCGAGACCCATAATCTTCACCTTCTTCCAAAGAACCATCCAGCAATTTTGTGTGCTGTAAAACTTTGTACTCATTCCAGTAATCTTCCAAATCTTGGTTAACATCTGTTTCCATAGCTATTTATTCTTTCAGATCGACAGCATTAATAATAATACTCTTCCTTCTCAGCACCCAGCAGTAGTCAATACTGCGGTCAGAGTACTGCCACCTCCACTTCTCCTACAGTCAGATAAGATAGAGACTCACATTTAATCCCACTTGCCCCACAAACCTGACAGAATGAAAGCTGTGTAGTACTGATATTAAAATGCACACATCCGGTTTCTTACATAATGTTATTCAAGCAGCAGCTCATGTAGCAAGTAACATAACTCTTTACAAGTATTACAAGTCCTAATAATGGTTAACGTGATCTAATACTATACATGTCTCTTCACACCGAGTTTTATGTGTACTCTGCATTAAGTACATAAATGAAATGCAGTATGGGGAGGGTGTCTGTCCATCTGTATCTTTTATCTCCCAAATGACAAATGGCATGTTATGCAGTTTTGCATTTGGAACCTACAATAGAAGTAGACAGAAAATCTAATTTTAATACTAATCAATTTCATAACTTTTCTTATAAAATCTGATTAATTTCCTAAAATATCAGGTATGAGGGGGATCATCCTGAAAAATAATCAGTATAGGACTATGCTTTACTGTATGTATTAGTTATTTGGACAAAGAGCTTTTTAAATGACAAATTTCAATTTTGATTACATGTACCACCAAAATCCAATTTTGTCAAAAAAGAATCACTGACTAATACTTAATATTGCTCAAACCCAGTAAGTACTACAGGACTTTTGGAGAAAAATATGGGGTTGGAATGGTGGTCGGACAAATATTCACATGCCTCTTCATTAGCTTTAGGCCTACTGAGTGCAATCGATGCCGTTTTTAGGCACGTTTACAAATATGCGAACAGCGACAATTTGCTTTGTTATGTCTGCCTGTCTGTCCATCCACATGGAAGAACTCGACTACCACTGGAGGAATTTTAATGAAATCAGATATGAGGATTTTTCGAAGATTTGTCGAGAAAATTCAGATTTTATTAATACCTGACAAGAATAATTTTAATTAAGACATATGTTAAAATTATAATAATATCTCGTTGACTTCTTCTTAGAATGAGAAATGTTTCTGACACAAGTTTAAGACAAATTTAAAACATAATTTGTGTTCAATAACTTTCTTTCTAAATATTGTGCCATTTATGAAATAATGTGGAGAAATGTGGAAGAGCCAGACAGGCCAGAGATATCATACGGCACATGCGCATTGCATTTCTGGATAACTAAAAGACACACACACACACAGAATATGTAATATTAACAACTTTTTCATGGCAACAATGGTTACGTGAATGTGCCTCACTGTTACATGTGTTTATACGTGAATTTCTTGTCTTGTTAATTCTGTCAGCAATACAATGAAGGCAACTGAATGACTGACCTACCACAAAGTATTACATGCCTTAGGAATGAAAAGCTACAGTTTAAAGTAGCCCTAAAAAACTTTTTATGTGCACACTCCTTTTGCTCTGTGGACAAATTTTTTGCATGTGCAGATGATATGTATTACTGACTTACATGAATGTGTCAATTCTTACACTATAATAATTTTATGTCTTGTATGCTTTTGTATGTTTTTGACATGTTCCACATCCCATTGTCTGGTGACAGCCTCAGGGACCTATGGAATGTATATATGTATGTATGTATGTATGAAGACAACAAAGATCACATTCGGAAACTGCGGCTCTCTACGCTCTTTGTCACCTAACATCTGGTTTGTCATGGTCACACGTCTGTGTGTTGTTTTTCTTTCCCAGTTGTACCTAATATGAAACGGCACTAGCCATATTCAGTAACCGTCTCTGCTACCAGAATACAGACGAGTTGCACAAAGGCTCCCCACAACCCACGCAAACTCGCAAATGCCTCGCATCCACAACAAACCTAAACAAAAGAAGTACAACTACTACAAGTATGGAAAGATCTTGGCACTGCTTTCGTAACGTCTCAGAACTTAGTTCAAGGTCAGTTTTAAACTGAAAGTAAAACCACCAACGGAGATTTGCAAAGCCATAAAATACTTCATTCATAATGGAGGGAGTGGCCTAAACGGTTCGAAGGCTAGGACTACTAGGTGGTGAGCGGAGAATCAATTAACTCTCGCTTCCAAATACACCACGGTTCACCACTTTATTAACTACATTAACCGCTAGGTCCAATACAGAGTCAGATGAATCAGTCCACTTCATAAATTTTCATGTACAGCAAAGTACGTTTTCGTCTGTATCTCGGCTTCTACTAGAGCAAATTCCTCGAATCTTTATACTTAAAAATGTCCGCTCAAGCGCTATAAACACTGTAAGTTTGGTTGCGATCGGACAATAATGAAGGGCACTTTACTTGGACAGCAAAGTACGCTTTCGTCTGTATCTCGGCTTATAACGGAGGAAATTTCCTTCAACTTCATACTTTTCACTTTCCAAGCATGCGCTATAAACACTGTAAGTTTGGTTGCGGTCGTTCAATAACAAGAGGTAATTTACCCTCTAAGATCTATTCATTATCACTCTCGCATTTAACCGAGGCTTCCGAGGTTGTTCCGTGAATTCTTCTGGAATGTTACGCAGTGTCGACTGGTGAACAGTTACCGACGTTTCGAAGTCCTTGGAATGTCTGGCCACTCAAGGCATTACGATCTTTCGAAATATCACTGACTTTACATTTACCAATCGACGCGGCGTACCATCCGACACGACTTAATCTTCAGCAGCACACCAGTGGGAATCTCGAATCTCGCAACAGATTCTTCGTTTTGCTCGATTGTTTCATTCGGTTCAGTGATCACTGCAGCGGCCAATCGAAAGAGAAACCAACTGCTGCCCACATTTCTTCCTGGATGAACGCAAATAAAACTCGCTTCGAATTCAGCCGTTACGGGTAGCACAACAGTCGACTCTCTCCCTGGTTCTTGCCACCCAAGACATGTTCCTCGGCCGCTTTGCCCCAGCATGAATAATTCACTTGTATTTCTACGCATCTACTAACATCAGTTTAAAGAATCTGATACTGTCAGCCAGATCTTCTTCAGCCCTCTTTTACTGTCTTCGACTTAGTTTTTTTTCAACTGTAGTTCCCTGATAATTTTTGCACATACGTAAGCTTCGCCCTGCGCTTTTTCAGAATTGGTATTTTTAAATCGTCACTTTTTTTTCTTTTACTTACAACTAAACATCTAATTCTATGGAGCACTGTCGGTGTCAAGAAATTCGCCGCACTGTATGAAACCCGAAGGTTCATTAGCATGTACATCACAACCAGGCACTGGTGCCTAGCCTGAGCAAGATGAATCCAATTCAGACTATCATGTCGTATTTATTTAAAATCTATTTTAATACTATCTTCCCATCTACGCTAGGCCTCTCATGTGGTTATTTCTGTCAAGTTTCACCTTGTACAAACTTCTCTCCCATACATGCCGCATGCCCCGCCCTCCACTCTCATTAACCCTTTAAACGCCGAATTAAATCCCATCTGTCATGTGCTGGCATTATTAGAACCTCACCATATTCTCCACGTTAGCAGGATAATGGTTAATCTGATCGTCCGAATAATATTTAGCGAGCAGTACAAATTATGAAGCTTCTCATTATGAAATTTTCTCGGTCTCCTGTTATTTTCCCTCTCTTAGGCACAAACATCTTCATCAGCAACCTACTTTCACACCTCAGAAGCATAACGCATTTTTAAAAGAACATAATAAATTCAAACTGTAACTTACAAGACGTGCAATCAACAGCCTGTTTCAAAGATATGGCTTGTGCCTACGAGGCGAAGGAAAAGATTTCCAGCGCCATTTTTAAATGTGGTGAGGCAAAAGCTTCTGTTAACTACAATATGTTGACCTAAGATACGTGCACTCCGACTCACGGGGAACTAAAAGAGCGGCCAGAGCTGCGTCGCCAGTCGTCACGTGAAACAGCCTTCGTGAAGACTGATAGAAAATGTCTAATAAAATAATCCATGTACATCACTTTGCAGTGTCTGTCTTCCAGAAACTTAAAGCTGCACGTTAACTACGTTATAAATCTAAACGAACGTACTGCTGGAATAAAAATGCGGTTCAGACTATATAAAGATGAATCACAGGGAGAAAAATGAATTAGAATTGTACAGGAAGAGGTCATGATCTAATCTGAGGCACTATCAAGGCGTTTGTGCACCTGCAAGTGCTGAGTTAAGTCTCTAAAGCCTGTTAGGATCATTGTTGCACCCAAGGGGGGGGGGGGGGCTGTAGACCCAGCCCATTCCCCCCGGCGAAATAAAAAAAAAACATAGATTTTGTAGACACTGTGATGTCAAGGATTTTCGTTACCTACGCTACAGCCGAAATCAGCAACTGAAATCGGCTGATGACCAGTACATTGCAGTACTGAAACGTGTAACAAACACTCACGAAAATATAAACTTTTTTATGTTCTTCAGTCAGTTTTAATCTTCCCTGTAACGTACCGGACGTCGGCTCGGAGATCTTGACATGATCTCCATAACACAATTTTTAAAGTCAAACATAAATTATATACAGCCTCAGGGTCAGCCCCCGCCAAGAAAAATTATGGGTGTGCCTGTGGCCAGGATAGCCGTCCACGCGGTCCAGGTATCAGTCCGTGATCTCCTCAGTAAGGCACAGGAGTGACATACACTCGACTGTGACGTCCGAATAATAATAATAATAATAATAATAATAAGGGGTAAACTGGACAAAAAACACTGGTATGAACATGTGCCAAAATCAGCAGAAACAAGTCAAGAAGGCAAGGTAACCATATTGTGGAATCAACAAGTACAAACTGACAAACTATCCCCAACAACAAACCAGACATTATAATCCATGATAATGAAAAGGGAACATGTATGTTAATAGACGTTGCAATCTCAGGAGACAGAAATGTGATTAAAAAGGAAGCCGAGAAGATTCTAAAATAT
>Ga0123352_10018131_pt1 | contig 11221 bp, 6 predicted proteins | sample TergutLab28metaG_FD_89700 | JGI IMG/M metagenome (GOLD analysis project Ga0123352, IMG submission 89700) | Labiotermes labralis P1 segment gut microbial communities from Petit-Saut dam, French Guiana - Lab288 P1 | ecosystem: Host-associated > Arthropoda: Insects > Digestive system > Gut ... | reverse complement strand
AGGGCGACCGAGGAAGAGATGGAGGGACCAACTTCATCTTGAGGATCAAGGAACAGGAAACACACCTAACCCTTCAGAAACATGATGATGATGATGATGACTTAGAATTTTGCCAAAAATAGAGTCATTTATTACTGTATATCATTATATGAATTCAAGGATACTTTAGGTTGGCGGCTTAAAGGAGAAGCGGGCAATTGAAGGAATCGCTGAGAGACAAAAGCAGGAATTTTGGGAAATATTTTTCAGATAATTTATAGACATTGCAGTTCTATACAGACAGTCTGGGTCTTAATTGTCTGACTCTTCTCCTTTAGATACCCTTAATATCTGTGGACTGTAGACAAGTATTTATTGTGTAAATTTCCAGAATATCTGCAACAGACTAACAATGCGTGTTGCGGGAATTCTAATTTGTTAAATAAATATTTATTCATTTTATGTATATACTATCAGAATATCATGTTTTGCGATTTCTGTTTGGAAGTTCTTTTGTGAATAAATATATGATATGTAATATATTGAGTGTAAGGAAAGCAACTATTTTATCTACACATATAATACAATGGCTAAGGTGTCATTCCCGGAGGTAAAGCGGCCGGATCGTAAATTTAACCCCCCCCCCCACTTCTGTCTAATTCCGAGATTGAAGGAAAGAGTGGAACTGTACTTCTACTTCTTTTTGGGCCTCCATGTCGGTCTACAGAGTGAAATTCACTTACCTTTACACACATATTTCATGGAAGTTTTGGCATTTGTGACGAACACTTTTGTCAGTTATGTTTATAGTTTATGTGATCTATACATAAATATAATTGGTCAATATGTAAAGAAAGCTAGATATAATAAAGGTATTAACTTAAATTTATCACTGAATTGCTGGGTAAAATGCAACTTTATTATCACTTTACTTCAGTGTGTAGAAACATATATTTATAATTACTAATATTTAAACAAATGACTTTAAAGAGGTCAATTGTCTCTTTCGACTTTGCCACAATATTTTTAAAAAAATGTTAAATAGTAGGGAAAGACGTCTTGGACGGAAAGACATTTCAACACAGTCTTGTTTGGTACATCAGAGATACGTTATTCGTTGAATTTCAGAGCACATCACTTTTAGCTCCAGTTCTGGGTTTGTATTTGGTTTTGTGAGATTTATAATGAATTTCATTTCAAAAGTATTTACTTTATGGAAACCATCCCCTTGTACTGTTTGCCACTTACTTGGTTATATTTCTTATTAGTGGATCAACCCGATCCAGACCCTTCCCTCCACACACACACACACAAACGCCTTCTGCCCCACTCTCCTGCTGACATTGTCTCACCGACTTTTCTGTGAGAGAAAATAACGGCCCTGAGAAATAAAGGCAGCTATCATGGGAATTGTTAGGACATTCGAGCCTTAAAGTCGTCTTATAAAACACGGAATTCACTTACGTTCCTCTTTATTGGTTTCTTGTTAAAGCGATGTACAGGGTAGTGCATTTCATGAGAAGACACACATAAGAAACTTCCCTTCTAAAGTTCGATCTCTAAACACGGTGAAACCGTAGAGTTGATATTACAGGAACATCAAATAATCCTTCAAATTCTAGGGTCTGTTATTTATTAAGTCCAATTCCATGCAGCACAGGCCTTCTTGAGAACCTAGTAGTCGCTAATATAATCAAGGTTTCCTTTTTACTACAAAATCCCTTACCTGGTTCGCAAGAACGTTGGAGTTGTTGCTATTCTGAATTGAATACACTTATTTCTTATTATACGAAACTAATTTAAAATAACTGTAATCACTTATTTTCGTTGTTACACTGTGCATGTTGTTGAGTTACTCAATTATTATACCAACTACTGCACATAAAAAATTATAAAATTTACACATTAAAATACTAAAACATTAAAAATGTTCCGACATGTTTCGGTCCTAGGACCATAATCAGGGAGCCGTATCGTCCTTGCTAAAGTTACACTATAAAAAGTCACATTAATTTCGCTCTACCAGTGGGGTATTGTGGCAGCATGCCATGTGCAGTAGTTGGTATAATAATTGAGTAACTGTAATCATTCTTCCACGTCACACTTACGTTTATCAACATAGTCTTGTAATCCTAGTTATTCAAGTCTTTAAGGTTGTCGTACAAAAATTGTGTAAAATTCTCACCTTAAACATTCTTCTTACCAGAATTTTCCGTTTCACCTTTCACAATTTAATTGCCCTAATATCGTGTGGCGAATAGTTTGAAAACTATATAAATGGTGACTAAAAGCAGTACTAAGGGTGGCATGTTGATATAGTTACATTCTGAGAATAGACATCATTCCTAAAAGCCTTTCCTGAGTGTGATTCTTCTCTTTTTAGAGTACAACATAAAAATCATTCTGATATGAAGGATGAATTAAGGTAAATCATATAAACTATTTTGACGCTCAGGTGAACGTGCATCGTGCTAAATTCTTATAATAAAATCAACTATATGCACTAATTTCTCTAATTTATTTTTGGAATAAAACTCTACATGTTTCGGACAGTTCCCCTGTCCATCTTCACACACAGCAATGGTATAATGTCGAACAGGTTTGCTGACAGCTTGTGAGCACGATCAGACCGAACTGCAACAGAACCAAACCAGTTCCGTCCTGATCCTGCTCGCAAGCTGTCAGCAAACCTGTATGACATGTACCTTTGCTGTGTGCACAGTGAATAACTCTTGACGATGGACAGAGGAACTGTCCAAAACATGTAGAATTTTATTCCAAAAATAAATTTGAGAAATTAGTGCATCTAGTTGGTTTTATTATAAGATCATATAAACTATGTAGGTAAAACATTCGCCTATTGGTCATTAAGGGAAATTGGAATTAGTAAATGATCAAATTTTCTCCCTTTAAAAATAACGATCATTTCAGCGTAAAGGAAGATGCTTATGATAGGAGAAAATGCTGTTCTGTGTAGCTTTTTGAAGACGAAAGTTACTTTTGCTAGACTTCAAATTTCAGATGTGTTGACTTTACAGGCGAAAGCTCCAAATAAGCAGACAGCAACGCATTCCGGAGTTTTTAAGGCTACCTTCAGAAACGCTCAACGTTCCTTGCAAAACTTATGTGTCTCTGAAATTTTAACTATATTTCTACCGTTTGTACTTTATTAACCATCATATATTCCAATGAATTTCCGTTAAATCCAGGCACTGACATTCGTGATTATTCTAAAAAAAATTATTTTTCACTCTGAGGAGTTTCTCAATGGAACCGACATCTCCCTCCGTTGTTGTGGAGTTTCTTATTTTTTTCTCGTACACCTTTGGAACCACAACAAATATAAGGCCATTTCACTGTGGTATAACGTAATAGCGATATACTAAACAAGAAAATAGTTTTAGTCTTATGACGGGAAGTGATAAACCGCAAAATATGTATATAATGATGATAAAATTTTATACGCATGGTAGAGCAGTCCCGTTACAGGCCCGGAGTGGCCCAGAATTTTCCAGGAAGTTAAGGTTCCCAGATTTCATGACAACGGCACAGGATTGTGCTAAGGTTGTCAGCCCTACGCACCGGTCGCTTTTACCCCAAGGAAATGCTCCTAGAACTCATTTCTGTTGCAGGCTGGGTCGAACCCAGGGCCATAGTGCGATTGAAAGGATTTTATGTCAACGAAATATTCCAATAACACCAGCTGGGATCGACCTTCCGATTTGTAGCATAGCAACTTAACCACTGTGCCACCGCGGTCCCCTTCATATGCATGGACCAATTATAATCACGTAGCTTCTTTTATTGTTTGTACTCTACCGCAAAAATATTGTAATACAGTCGAACTCGGTTATAACCTCATGAAAGAAACTGAATATTTTGTGTCGTTATAAACAGCTGTTGTTATAACTGACGAATGTAATGTTAGGGTTAACAACGAGGAATTAATTGGTACCACAGATTATCTGACTGTATAGTTGACATATCGTAATATCAATATAACAAGTTCCGACTGCACTTGCCTAGGAACAGACAAGTTATACGGAAATTTATCTCAATATTTAACCAACTTGATGTACAAAATTTGTTTCACGACAAGTTTTGTTTCATGCCTCTACATGTTTCGAGCACATGTGATCATCATCAGGAGGTCAAAATTGCATTACACAGCCTCTGGTATCATCACACCTATAGGTGTGATGATACCAGAGGCATGAAATAAAACTTATCGTGAAACAATTTTTGTGCATCAAGTTGGTTAATTACTGAGATAAATATACTGAGATGCACGGTCAGCAAAACGTAAAAATTATAAGGAAATGTTAGTCACCAATTAAAGACTATAACAATACCTACAGAGTAAAACTTAAATAATAAAACTTTGACGTGAGGTACATTTCAGTACTTTACTCTTGATGCTATCTGGACTTTTCTGTAAGAAGAAGATAGAAATATCAGCATGTAACTGTGAAGGGAAACTTGGGTGTGCATGTATAGGATGGATAGTCTTGTTAATGCAAAATAGCAGCAACGAGTCTGCTGAAATTAAGACTGAAGACTAAGGGCGTAATTCTGATGCGGCTCATATCTCTGCCTCGTCTTCTCGTTCACCCTCAGACTGGCACAAGTACTCACTGCAGCATCACAGTCTCAGATGACACGTAACTTGCAAGGCGGTGACGTCAAAATGCCTTATACACAAACTTTGCACCTTAAATACCTTCTCGCTGCTGCAGAGGTAGCAGACTTTGTTTTCAAACATCGCAATTCTTGAGCTACGATCACAGAACTGGTCTATCCTTGACAATCTCTCAGTTCTTCTCCTGATAAAGAAAGTTAGTATTCCTGCAAATCCTAGTGATCTCGTGATCATCGGATAGATATAACGTTTTGACTTGTATTCAGAAGGATCCTTGTTCAAGTCTCGGCCGAAACAGTGACAGTTCTGAATTAGGATCATTTCTGTTTCTTCAGTGAATCCAGACAAGTGCTGAGATGATAAATCAAAGCAGCTGTCGACTGTATCCTTCAGCATATTTAAAGTGCAGTATTCCCTGTCATACTAAAATTCTCTACTATTACGGCTAAATTATCAACATTACCTTAAAACAACCTCAAATAGAATACCGTCACATTTATCGAGAAGTTCCCAAATTCCCTCTCTGCTGAGTTATTTTATGTTTCTACCATTTGCTATGAACGAAAATCTACCATCGTTTTATTCACAACCAACTTTTTCTCTACACATAAAAGTTGGTATCTATTAATCATATTAAAGGTTGAGGGTGCCTGAAACATAATTTTGAGCACAAAGTCTATTTAGATTTAAGGGGAAGAATGTGACAGAATATTGGAGAGAATTACATAATTATGAAATTCATAACTTGTTGCGTAATCAAATAAAGGCGGTTAAAATGCTTGGAGAAAGTAAATTGCGTGGGAGGAATGAATAAATTCTTAAGAAATTTCAGCCGGAAAGTGAAATTTTAAGTTCCTATTTGGAGGCTCTAGACGAAGATGGAGGGCAATATCAAACTATATCTTGCAGAATTATTATGTGGGGTTGTTACTGGAATAATCGGCCTTGTGACAAGGTCCTTTGAAAAAGTATCATGCTCATTGAAATAAAAGATTTAGTTCCATACAAGGCCGCATGTTATATTAACTTTGAAGTCGTGTCGAAATACATTTCTGATTCCGGAAAGGTAAATTGCGGTCACTGTGATTTGTGGAAGGCTTTCGCCATCCTATGTTATCAGCCTTCCTCATTTTATACTTCGAAATATCATGCACAAACAAACTGTATTTATTTTCCGTGTTGTTACTGACATTTATTACTCTCAATCTCTTCCAACTTTCTTAAATTCAAAATTTTCATAACCGGTTCCAAACATTTTCCAGAAACCTAGAAGCTACTTTAAAATTTCTAAATTTTGGACCCAAAAATAGTGAAAAAAATTATCATACTGACGATCTACGAACATAAGTCTCCATCGTAAACAATTTTGTAGACTGAGCTCCTGGACGCCTTGGCGCCCGGTATTTTTTCAGCCCTGTTTAGACTGTTCTCATTTCTTGATACTTTTTTTTTACTTCGACCTACGTTACTTACTGAATATGGTTATATGTAAAATATAAGGTCGCACTTAATTAGTATTGCTTTGAAATAATTCACAGTTCTTTCAATTCAAATGTCTTCTTTTTTTCTGTTCCCATCCCATTATCTCTCTACATGACACAAAATGTGTGTAAATTATAGAGGATACTGCAGTAAACAGATTGTGCTAAAATCAGTGTAGTGTTTTAGCGAGTCATTCGCTCCGTCATATTCTGGAAACAACACTAAATTTTTCTTTGCAGTCATCAAATGACGGTACTGTCACCACGAGTTCATAGCGCCTAACTTAATGCTAAATAAAGGAGTCGAAAACAAGAAATAAAGAAAGGCCCTTCCTTTCTTTTTCCGATCGTTGCCAATGTGGCAGAATTTCCTCACGTGAATGAGACCGCAGTAGTTTCTGGAGTCATGAGATTCAAGTCACGAATTTCTCCAACGAGTGACATATTTATGATATTTTTTGGGAACTGCCTTCACCTCCTCTCTTTTGCCTTCTCTCCGCAGAGAGCACGACTCCATCTGGTTGCCACACGTGAAATATAAGGCCCTACAGCCTGTCCCTACGTGTACACAACACCCTTTGCTTTCCGCAATTCTCAGGTTCTGGGGCTGCTCCGTATTCAGCACATAAATAAGTAAGAATTCGACTGGTTTTGTTACCAGTACCTGAATATTATGATACTTCTAAGTAGGTTACAGTGTTCTTTCTTTCTTCTGCAACCTTGTACTTTAGCGTAGACGTCTTGAAGGAGTAGCAAATAGAACGGGCAAAGCTTAATTGAAAAATGTTACTGTTTCTACCACTAACGCTTCTTATGAACCCACAGAAAATGAAGCATCAACTTGATTACTCTTGTCAAAACATATACACCTTCCTCTCTTTCTATTTATGTTATGTTTACTTGGTGTATCTAGAGTTATTCGTCGAATGACATGTAAACTAACGAATTAGAATATTTTACTTCTGAAAACACAAAAACAGCACTACAGAAACACTTTTGTTACGTGTTTAATACTTAGTATTTAATCATGTTTATGATTCAAGTCAATGAAATTGTTACATATTTTACTACCTGCTAGAAATAATTTAAATTTGTAACATAATACTTTATCTCCCGCTGATTTTTCTTTCTTACCTCATTCACGACTACTTTCTTTCGTTGTTTCTTGTCTCCTACTTAAAGATCACTGTCTCGTGGGAAGAGACGCCGGGCGCTCAGGTACTCTGTACGTTAATACTAGCACCACATTGCAGAAGACAGTAATCCTCATAGCCAATACCATGAGAATATCTGACATCTTTTTCTTGATTTATGTTTCTCACTTTTGTGCTGTATAAATAGCTGACTTTTTTTCTGTCATTCTCTTGTCTCTCTCCCTCACATAAATTCATCGAGTTTACTCTTCATTCTTTCTACCTTCGGTACATTCTGTTTATCGTTTCTTCTTACTTAATTAACTTAATATATTTTTTCGTTATACATTGCTAATTTTACAGTCCTTTATTTTGCATAATAACAATACCATTAGTAGCAGTTACAGTCGAGCACAGGTGATTTCACAGCCACATGTTTCGGACAAACAAATCTATCGTCATGCTGTAAAGCCATTTGAAAAGATAGTCTACAACTTGTATTACACTGTTATTTTATTATGAACACACCTGCAAGTTTGTCTTAAATACGAGCCACTTTCAGTAAGAAAAACAATTTAAAAATTGATACAAAAATTTTGCCCGACTGAAAATTTTATGGCACTTGTTCTACTTAACACACAACTGGATGATTAATATACAGGCGCTAATTTTCCACCCATACACATATATATCCTGGGGACCGCTGTAGCACAGTGGTTAAGGTGCTGTGCTACAAATCGGAAGGTCGCGGGTTCGATTCCAGATGGTTTCATTGGAATTTTTTATTGACATAAAATCCTTCCGATCGCACTATGGTCCTGGGGTCGACTCAGCCTCTAACAGAAATGAGTACCAGGAGTACTTCTTGGGGGTAAAAAAGGCCGGTGCGTAAAGCTGATAACCTTACCACCATTCTGGGTCATTGTCACCTAATCTGGGAACCTTAACTTCCTTGAACCCTCTGAGCACCTCGGGCCTGTAATGGGACTGCCTTACTTTTTTGCACATGCATATCGTCTTATCTGGGTACGTAAGTGCTAATCATATGACATCACTGCCGGGAAGAAGTGTTGATCACAAGTATGGGTTACGCGTATTGATATTCTGCATAAATTCTTTGAGTTTATTCTTCATTTATGGTCCACTGTTGTGTAATTTTGACGCCCAGTTATTCAGTTTGCAATTGGGTAGGAGAAATCTGCGGATATTAATCCATAGGCACGCACGGCTGTAATAAGATACACGCACTTCAAAATGCCAAACAATATATACGATTTAAGATTAACAGCATCCACTTTTTCATCAACCATCAAATGAATTCAAACTCCGTTTTCGCTTCCCCTAGCCTAACCATTTTAGTTTATCCCTACCTATCTATCTTTAACGCTTCTCATGTCCATCGACAAAAGAGTTTCGATGCAAACTTCCCCATGGCTAAAGAACAATTAAAGGGGTAGGAGGATTGGAAGGGGAGAAATGTTGAAAAGTATGGGGGAGAATCCGGGGCAATTAGACATTAGTCAGAGTTTGATTTGCATTTTGTAACTATACGGGTGAGCAGTAGGGAATCGTTGGGGTTATGAACCGCATATAGCTACACGAATGTTACTGCACTGAATTAGAAAGACCGTTTAGTGCATGGTGTGGGTTTGAAGAAGGGTTGTGCTCTTGCTTGTAATAAACTGCTGTTAATTGTAAATAGCACATGACCTCGGAACCCTAGTTCGAAATATCTAATATTGCAAACATACTGTCTCATGCTACTGTCTTTGAATTAGAAGGGACCCTGATGCAATTTTTCCACCGTTTGAAATAAGAACAGGGAAAGTTAGTTCAACTTAAGAAAGAAAAAGGGAGGTGAAGAATGACAAACAGAACATCTTTTCTCTTCCATTTATATCCTCCTCATCGCGATCACCTCACACTGAAAATGAAATTTTAAATGCGATAAGGGTTTAAGATTTACAGTTACTACAACCTGTCGAATAGTAATTATCTACTAATAACAGAATAGTATTGGATTAAAGTGACCAGTCGACACCGCGTGATATCCTAGAAGAATTGAATCATCATCTGATTTGTTGTGGGAACCTCAAGTACTGTATGTATTTAAGAAGGTTTGCTCCTAAATTTTCCGAAATGTTGCTTGCGTTACTACTCGAAATAAGTTTTAAATATAAGATACTAAATTTGAGTGTCTGCTCATTTGAGTTCTTTCTGTGAAGATTTAAATGTGGTACAGTATATATATATATATATATATGTAAGGGACTGCTTTTTGCGGTCCGTTTATTGTCAGCTAACTACAGCAACATTTTTTAGGGTTTCGATTTCCATTTTACACTAACGATTACCTGTTTGTCTTCATATTCTCCCTTCTCCTGCAGGACAAATTATCTTTTGACTAAAATCCAGCTAGTCTGACAAACGTCGGTATGGTCCAAGGTGTTGAATTCTTGTTAATGGGTTCCGCTTTCTTAAGAATCGCCCAAATAGGAATTGTTTCGAGAAGCTGTGAAGTGGACGCGCAATAAGTGTAACTTAAATTCCGATCTAAACTAATAACACATTGGGAGTGGAGTTACAGATTTCAAGGCCTCTGATACTAATACTTGGCAATGGCGCCTTCCTGATCCAATGTTATTCATGCACTATTCGCGTCCCTTATCTTTCTTAAATTCATCCAATTATAATTTTCTTCTCCAATATTTAGTCTATGCATTTGCCGGTATTTAAGAATATAAAACGCCACAATTTCAAAACCAATTTAGTCTTCATTCTACGTACATTCCAAAGGCAATGTACCTTTTAAGTATTGTTATAATAACAGTAATGACAAATGACCCTGTAACTCACAAAGTTCCTTGTAACTTAAGGTACTAAAATATACGATATATTTCTTTTGTGTTGTGGCAAAAATATTTGTAGAAATTTTATTTTCAGTCACTTGTCGTTTGTCACCCACGAAGGTAAAATGCGTTTTTTACCTTGTATGAAACAAGTGGCCACATTATTTCTTTCAAGTAACTTGACCTTATATAGGTCTATGCTTTTACACTACGACAATAATCAATATTTAGAATCCTACTGACTGCAAATAGTTAAAATATTTTGTTGTGGGTAACGTCGAATGGCATAAAATTTATACAACACAGACACACACACACACACGCGCACACACACAAACACACACACACACACACACACAAAATATTGGTGATACTTTGGCAAACTTAATGCATCATAACCCGATTCCTGTGGAGAACACGGAGCCCAAGAGCAGTCACGTACGTCTGTAGCAGCAAATATTTGACGTATTCGAACAGTACTTTGTCTAGTCCTAAGAACCCGTTGTCGTGAATGACTTGTTCCATTTCACTCCATTTCTTAATTGGAAGTTCTGAGATAATATTATTTTAAAGGCTTCCGACACAATTTCCAACCAAATTCTCTTTGACTTTTCATTCGTAATTATATAATCCCATTCCACCTAACGCTACACAACTGCATGAGTTAATACGGCGTAATAAATATAAAACACCAACGAGGAAAGGCAGGAAATTGAGTTCTGATGCCGTCCTTTCGTTTCATATCGAGCCGTTTCACTTTTGGAACTTAGAATTGTGCAGTCGCTTTGAAGCATTGACTAATATCCGTCCCGTTATTCTGCCTGCTGAATTCATGCAGTGTCACCAAGGAGAGGATTTACAGGTAATCGCACAATAGTTTGAAGCTAGTCTTGTCGCTCTGTACTGACTCACCAGTAGAGAGTGAAACCTCATGGGGGACATTTGCGAATTCGGTGACGCGTTAAGGAACGTCATCGCCAAAACGTCATACTGTCTGGGGGGGGGGGGGGGGGGGGGCGGGGGGTGGGGGGGAGGGGGGTGGGGGGGAGGGGGAGGGGGGGGTGGGGTGTCGGGGCGGCGGCCTGCGGGGGTGCGGGGGGGGGTGGGGGAGGGTGGGGGGGCGGGGTTGGGAGGGGGGGT
>Ga0123352_10018128_pt1 | contig 11223 bp, 8 predicted proteins | sample TergutLab28metaG_FD_89700 | JGI IMG/M metagenome (GOLD analysis project Ga0123352, IMG submission 89700) | Labiotermes labralis P1 segment gut microbial communities from Petit-Saut dam, French Guiana - Lab288 P1 | ecosystem: Host-associated > Arthropoda: Insects > Digestive system > Gut ... | reverse complement strand
TGTTATTTTTTTTTCTTTATTTTTTGGTTCGCGCCAACTTGTTTTTGCCTCCCCCCGGGCCGTTGCAAAACCGCCCCCCACCCCCCCCCCCCCCCCCCCCCCCCACAAAATCCGAATATAAAGTCCGATTCTACTCGACTTGACTCGACTCCATTATGTTGGTGAGTAGATACCTTATGAATGACTGGAACTACACCTCCTCGGGGCTACTGTATAATTAGTCATCGTGACATTTTTAATTTCACAAACTACCTTATGCACAACTTACAAACACTGCACTACACCTTCAACCGTTAACAGTGTAAAAATTGCGGATGCGTCTGAAGTAAAATTTTTCGACGGAATGAAGCAGGATAGATTTGGATAGGTTAGGTTAGGGTTGTAAGGTCAGATTAAGATATAATCGACGTCAGTTCTTCATTGTATGAAATAACTACTTTAAGTGAGGAATATTTTTTTTAATTTATGTTCCAACAGTGGTCGGGACTTCATCGTATGTAATTAATAGTTAAAGTGTGGAATGGTTCCACACTGTCTGCTGTAACTGGTGGCGGGGTATTATAGGCTCTGAAGTCGGGACTTATTTCTACGAAACAAGCAGCTGTCCTAAGGAGTAACTATTTGAATTGTCAAATATTCCTCTTTGTGTTCCCTGACATGTGTCAGGCAATTCTTTACTCTCCATAACACGGAACTTTATTCTATGAAATAACTAGTCACAACATGGAACGGTTCGCCATTCCATGTTGTGACTTGTAATGTGTCACTCAATGATTTAATGAATGCTACGTTTAAACTAATAATTTAGGATTTGAAATTTTTAACTCAGATTAGAAAGTTACTTTTATGAACTTATTTTATTTATCTTAGTAATTAACCAACTTGATGCACGAAGTTTTGTTTTACTATAAGTTTATTTCATGCCTCTACATATTTCGAGCAAATGTGCTCATCATCAGGAAGTAAAAATTGTATTGTACAGCCTCTGGTATCATCACGCCTATAGGTGTGATGATACCAGAGGCTGTGTAATGCAATTTTGACCTCCAGATGATGAGCACATGTGCTCGAAACATGTAGAGGCACGAAATAAAACTTATTGTGAAACAAATTTTGTGCATCAAGTTGGTTAAATACTTAGATAAATATATCGCCAAAAAAAATTACATGAACTTGTTTGTTACATTACATGCAGGAAGCGACAGTCACTCAATTTTATTAATTCAGCAATAATTTAGCAGTTAATTGTACTTAGGAACGTTTCTACACCTAAGAGTGACGTGACAGTTCGCTAAAATTAATGGAATGCCTGACTAAATACTTTGCCATTATATAACCCAACACGCACCGGTAATTGACCTTAAACGCAACGTATATGCACACTCACGTTGGTCCTCAGCAGTTAGGTATCCGCAGTTACTGAAGAAGATTATAGACGAAACAATGTTATAAATTGGCTGTAAAATTCGCAATATTCTTCTGTTTTCTGTTATTACAAGCTAAGCCGTGCTGGTTTTATTGAAATTTTAATTTAATTAAGTCGGTAAATTCGGACTTAATCCAGACTTAAATGCTCTAAATTCTAAAGTTTGCGTACTTTGGTTTATATATATAAAGGCAAGTTAGCTATTTGGTAACTAAAAATTATTTGTGACTTAAATTATTAACTCCCCTGTAAATACCTGAATATAGTAAATTAGAATATATAGTAATAGCTAGATTATTCTTCTATCTCGTCTTTGAGTTCTTGTTATTAGATATGTGACTTAATTGGTGGCAGTGTAAAAGTACCGACTGAAACAGTACACGAACCCTTATCTGCAGTATTTGTCTTAGACAAAATTTGGTGGAAGCCCAGCCACAGTGTGACACACAATACAATACTTTCAGCCACTTTGGGACGTTATTGTATTTAATTTCTATTTAAGGTGTCGAATGGTAACTACGCTTAACATGTCTCCGGGCCTTTACTACGTGAAACATATAGTTACCAAGTCGATGCGATTCTCAGCTCACTGCTTTAAACCGGCTTCTGTTCCTCACTGAATGACATACATATTGTACGGTCCATAGTCCGCGGCCGGGCTGGTTACTTTATGCTTGCGGCCACATTTTTAAATTTCTTATGTATCATAAATTACACAATAATTTATTCGGTTAGGTGTATTTCTTATTGTTATTTTTTTATGTGCTATCCACAGTCTGTCCCACAATAACGGGCGCGGTCCTTTCCCACAGGAAGTCTGAACAAACATGACGTTAAGTTTCGAATGAATCTTCATTTGTTGGTTTCGCCTAGCTTCATGTCTGTAATGTATGTTAATACGTGGTTGAAGTTTCGATTAGTTAGAATAGCCATGACGCAAATTATTTGGGTCCTATTATGAATAACGGGGACCGCGGTAGCACAGTGATTAAGGTGCTGTGCTACAAATCGGAAAGTCGCTGATTCGATTCCAGTCTGCTCATAGTTTCTGACCGGTAAGGTTGTGCGCGGAGTGAATAACCTTCGAGTCGAAAGTGAAAGGCAGTATAGTGAGTAAGGTCGAGTGGCGTACGTAAGTTGAGAGTGATAACAGAAGAGTAGTGTTAGTACACAATGGCCGAACGTCTCAATATAATAGTGTGTACATTCGACCCAACCAGTCCGTGTATCACGGCATATGACATCCACGAGTGGATTCATCACGTCCTACGGATTCCAGAACACATTGTCAGCATGATTCAAATTGAAGGGACAAAGAGGAAAGTTTGTATAAACTTGATAGATAACGTATACATGCAAACCCTACTTAAGGAAACAAATGGACAAGCCGAATACAAGCATCACAACGGAGTACTATCGATAGTCAACATAGCAATGGCTGGGATGGGCACTAAACGCGTCCGTATCGCCAACATACCGCCTGAAGTAAAAGAACACGCCATGCGAACCGCGCTCACCCCCTTTGGAACAGTACTGGCTGTAATAGAGGAAATGTGGCCGAAGACGTTTATATATATAGTACCGAATGGACTACGTCAAGTCACGATAACATTGACTCAACATATTCCCTCTCAACTAACGGTGGATGGGCACAGGGCACTACTGTCTTATGAAGGATAGCCAGCCATATGCTATGGATGTGGAGACATCGGTCATCTCTATCCGACGTGCCCCAAGCGTCTTGTCAAAGGATCGGTGCCTCGCGACCAACAACACATAACGTACGCAACTGTCGTAGCACCCAGCACATCAACACCGCCCACAAAAATGGAGAAGGCAACATATGTCATACTGAGCAACAATGCAGAAAACCCTGTGGATCATACGCCACCTAACATGGACGTGCTACGCCATGAGGAAGACGCTTGCATAGAAGACACAGACCATCCACCTACCGTGGAACCAGAATCGCACCGCATACACAGTGATACACATAGTGAGACGGCACATCAACAACAACAGCAACAAAATCAAATGGAGCAACACACCGTTATCATAATGGAGGACGCAGTACACAATGCAACAGCTACACGAGAGAATAGAGAGCTTCGACACCAGAGCAAGTTACATAAACATGAACAAATAGAACAGAGAGACAGCACGGACAAATGCAGCGACAAGGGAGACAAGACAATAGAAGGAATGGACACTGAGTTACCGCAGCAGGATAAGAAAGGAGCTCAAGACGATATGAGGATCAGCCCGAAAAGACCCAAGAAAATGAAAGTGCAGAAGACGGAAGAAACACAGAACGAACGCTCTCGCAGCAGCACGCGACGGACAATCCACAAAGACAGGAAGACATGACATCCCATCCCAACACAAGAATCCCCCCCCCCACTCCACCAACCGTCCCAATGAGCACCATCAAAATTGCCACGCTAAATATCAATGGCATAACGGCGTGGACGAGAGTGGGATGCTGGCTGACTATAAACGACAATATGGCTTTCATATAATCTTTGCCCAAGAAGTGACGAGGACGGAGGTTTTGAATGTTCGTGGTTATAACACACATCTAAACATCGGAGATTCCATACGCGGAACGGCCATTCCAGCGAGGAGCACGTTGCATCTCTCAAACATAATCACTTTGCCCTCAGGACGAGCGATAGCGGCAGACTATAAGGGAATACGTTTCATAAACCTTTACGCACCTTCAGGAACAGCAAGGCGGGCATACAGAGAACAATTCTCTACCACCGAACTGTCATATTTGTTTACGACGGCCCTACCAATCTGCTTATTGGGGGTGATTTCAACTGCGTATTACACCCCAGTAACACCACAGGACACTTTCAAACTAGCAGGACCCTCACGGAGATAATCCGCGGATTAGTACTTCACGATGCTTGGAAACAGAACCCCGAAAGACATACATACACATACCACTCCCCCCCATGGAGCCACGAGACTAGACCGTTTCTACATAACCTCGGAAATGCGGCGCAGAAAAATGGGAATAAAAATTATTCCTGCCGCCTTCACGGACCACTACGCTGTTGCGCTGCGCATTACTGTACAAGACACCGACTTGCAGAGAGCATGAGGCAGATGGAAGATGGACCCAATACTGATAATAGTTTACATCTCAAAAAAGGATAAGCTCTGAGTGGGTAAAATGGCAGACTCATAAACGACACTATCCCGATATAATCACGTGGTGGGAGCAGTGTGTAAAAGATGCCTTCCTATCCTCATTCGAAAAAGAACGGTACGAACTTAACAAAGACTATAAACTGATGGAAAATCACCTCTATCAATGCAATATGACATCCTACTAAGTGACATCCCAGATACCGCAAAACTACCCGTACTCCAACGCTATAAAGCCAAAATAGTACGATTACACACGAGGCGAATGGAGATGGCCATGCAGGACAATTCTCAAGACAAAATGGAAGATGAGGAAACCTCCTTCTTCCATATTCTCAAAATGGTCAAGCGACGTGAGACAAGAGTCATCCGTCAAATAATAGATATGCAGGCCAACAATGTCTCCGGCCACCTCAACGTCCTTAACACCTTTGTAACACATCTTCGCCGGAAATATCAACCTATAGAGATAGACCAAACATGTGTCACCAGGTCACTCACCTGTCAAACGAAGTATGCCGACCTGTTTCAGCAACATATTACCACCGAGAAACTCTTATCCGCATTGCAGTCAGGAGCCAAGCACAAAACGCCAGGCATCGACGGCTTTAGCCTGGAGTTTTACATCTCTAACTCGGACACTATAAAACAGGACCTACTTGAGCTAATGAATCCGATGTTCCTACACAAAATATCACTCCTCAACAGAAACATGGCACCATAGTCTGTCTTCCAAAATCCAACGGCGACCGGACACCGAATGGATACCGCCCCATCTCCCTCCTGACAACAGAATATAAACTTTTGGCTCGGATAATGGCACGTCGTCTGCGCCATATTCTAAAGGATCATCTTCACAAGAGTCAGTTTTGCGGCGTTCTTGGAAACTCCATATTGGAAGCGGCATCACTAGTACAAGATGTCACTGCCTACTCAGAGTCATCAGGATCACTCCTTTGTGTACTTAACCTCGATTTCCTGCACGCTTTTGATCGTATCTCCCATCAGTACCTCTTTCAATTCTTACACCGATATGGCATCAGCGAATGGTTCATCGAGAGGCTACACGCCCTATACGAAAACCCACGGCCTCAGTTCAAATTAACGGGACTTTGGCGGGGCCCGTACCCATCCAAATTGTAGTGCGGCAAGGTTGTCCTTTAAGTATGATCCTATAAGCACTTTGCCTGCACCCCTTCTTCGCACACTAGAAGACAACCTGCCGGGCATCAGACTAGGCCGAAGAACGCAGAGCCCCCAGTCGTCGCGCACGCTGACGATGTAACCGTACTTGTAACCCAACCTGGCGATTTCGCCATCATCCACGAGGCCGTGCGATGCTACAAAAAAGTCACCGAAGCAAAGCTTAACTCACAGAAATAGAAGGCCCTTCCCACTGCGGGTGGTCGCAGCCAGCGACGTCACTCAGAATTGATTCTCACGAACAAGTCACGATCTTGGGGATCACATATGGAACGCGTATTGCAAAATCGGTGAAAGAAAGCTGGGCAGGAGTCTTACAGTCGGTACGTGCACAAGCACGAAAAGCCTATGCTCGAACCCTCCGCCTCGCCCAACGAATAAAATATGTACACCTATGTCTTCTCTCGAAAATTTGGTATCTGGCACAAATTCTCCCACCCACCAAGGAGCACGTGCAACAAATTACAACTGTGTGCACCTGGTTCACTTGCAAAGTGCAATCTTTCGGGTACCTGTGTCCACCCTACAACTTCCTAAAGAACAAGGCGAACACCGATGCTAAATGTAAGACACTCCTCTACGCCCGACTATGGTTTTTATGTAGGAAGAACAGCTCTATTACAACAACACTGATGAAAAAGCGGAGACTCACTGGACCCATTACGAACCCCTCTAATGTACACGGCCTCCCAACCGGGATATCCTTTATCCGTCACTATGCCTTGGGCATGGCATATGTTGCCCCACCAGACCCGCAAGAAACCATGCAAAAATTTAAAAATCATCTCTATGGAGTGCTGCTAACAATGGCCACAACGGACAAGGGTACCAGCGAGCTGAGAATTGCCCGCAAATACCCAGGAATCGCATGGCAGCGAGTATGGACGAACGTAAACACCACCGGACTTTCCGACCCCATAAAATCAACGTGGTATGCTGCCATAAACGAAATAATAGCGACCAACGAACGTTTGGCTGGAATTCATCTCACCACTACAACGTCCTGCGTGCGATGCGGGGCAACAGATACACTACTGCATCGACTAATTGCCTGCGAGGAAGGACCAGTGATATGTACTTAGACAAAAACCAGGATAGCGGCAATACTACGCATACACCCCAAACACATACCAGGGTAGTTGACCCTACGCCCAACTTTCCGTCACTGGCCCTCCAAAAGCAGGCGGCGATAATATGAATCGTTGCCCATCTAGTAGCATACCGTCTCCAGACACAACGACGCCTTTCTCTTATAGACTACATGGACTTCCTGCAACGAGCCCGCTGTAGAGAGTTCCATCGAGCACCCAAGAAACCTACAGTAGGAAGGTGCCTGGATGTGCTATAGTCCACCCTCCCCATCAGCACCAGATTCGTTTAAAGCCAGACTAAAAGGTGATAGTATGGCACCGTATATCTTTGGACAGCAAACACCTCCCATCCCCTCAAGGAATCACCACGGCTGGCGGTGACACTATGTAGAGCATGGCACAAAGAGACCAGTAAGGATCATGAGCCTACCTTTTAAATCTGTAACGTGTAAGTACCAATAAAGACACAGTTTTACGAAAAAATTCCAGATGTTGTCATTATTTTTCATTGACATAATCGTTCCGATCGCACTATGGCCCTGGAGTCGACTTAACCTCCAAAAGAAATGAGTACCAGGAGTGTTTCCTGGGGTAAAAAGCGGCCGGTGCATGAAGCTGACAGCCTTACCACCATCCTGGGCCATTGTTACGTAATCAGGAGACTTTAACTTCCTGGAACTCTCTGGGCACCTCGGGCCTGTAATGGGACTGATGATTATGAATAACTATGAAATAAACAGTTAACGTGTAGACTAGATCCAAATTATAAGCCATATCGCAGTCCGTATCGTTGTTATATATAATAACTTGTTTAAGTTTAGAATGGTAGCACACTTAATGCCTCGCTGGAGTGGTTTCGTTATTGTACGGAGTAAATAGTGAAAGTCGTTGTGTACTTTTATATATCATTGTACATCTTTCGTTCTTTAGTAGTCTGACATACACACTAATACACACGGACTGTAGGACTCTTCTAAACTAGGGATCGGACCATCATAGAGACCTGTAACTTATAGCGCAAAACACAAGAAGCACACGGCCAAGCCTCCGGTTGGAATATAACCCGCAATACCAGTAAGCAAGAACACCCACACTGCGCCTGACAAAGCAAAGTCCCCGGGATCAATCATTACATAACTTAAAGGGAAATAAATTTTAATCCAGAAATTCATAACTTATGTTATGAAATAACCGGCTTCAAACTTTAAACGTAACACACAAAATTCAATTCATTATGGCTAAGGCATGGTGAATATTCTGGAACATTCTCCTTTTGTTGATTTTTCCAATAGTCGATTTTCCACAAAAGCACAACGTTCCGAAAGCCGTGGATATTACGTGGAAATGTTAAATTGAATCAGATTTTCCTCCAAAGATGTCGTTTGTTGATGAGTCATAACCATGCTTCGTGCTAAAATGTCAATCAGATCGACCCCAGACAGGAGACATATCCTCTATTATATTCTTCGGTTTTCTTCATACAAGAAAATTCATGAGTGTTAACTCGAGTGAGGCTATGAACTTGTGTTTCAACTTAAGCTATACCGGACAGTTTGGTATCTACTAGTGTTTCAGTTATTTTTTTGCCTAATAATATTCTTCTGTCCGTAGAATTGTTTTAAATGACAAATAAACAGACAGTGGCACAAAAGCCTAAGTGAAGTTCTTATTCGATGCAATGCAGTTATTTGGTTTTCATGATCTAAATCTGTAAAATATAAGGTCTAGGGTATAAGTCTATTCTATAGCTGTTTAAGAGTCTCATAGTAATATGAAACGGAACATATTGCTATATTATGTATCAAGTAATTTCTTCTTGTGAATTACTGACAACTTCATGAAAACTGTGAAGTACAATGAAGAAGATGTTTGCTTTTACACTAGCCTTCGAATTTTTACTTGGACAAGCTCTGTGTATCGATAATACTGAAATACAGACAGCAAACGTGAAGACAGGCTGATAAGAAAGGTCAGTTCACGCACACACAAGGTAAAGTTGATTAATTTTCAGTCCGAAAGCCTCAGAATACTTGCAGATGTAATTGAATTACTTTACTCTCTGGCAAGTAATCAGCTATTTGCTGATACATGTAATAAAATATCTACTAAAATCAGTGAGGATGGATCATATAATTTCTTACATTATTTCTCAAAGTACATTTTTGAAAATGGCGATCGCTTGAAGTCTGTCCATTAATTGTCTGTTACTACTTCTAAGCAGAATAATCAAAATCCATGACTAAGAAAGACAGCGGCTCATTTTGAACTGGAAGAAGTGAGAAATAAATAAACGAGGTCTGTATCAACTATACATTCACTGTCATGGCCAGTTTGTGGGATAATTTCTTATACACTTAGAATATCCAGTATTTCGATAAAGATTAGAGCATGGCAGTACTAAAATAACAATCAAAAGCAATACCACAATTTCCGTATGATTTTTAATGTTTTGTTGATATTAAAATAAATGTAGAATACTAGATTGGCTTACTCTTTTTCTTCCATTCATTCGCGCTGATTATCACAAATTAGACACAGCTGCTTGCCGTGTCGCATCTCACTTGCAATGTTCGAAGAGACTAAATATTATGTTAGGTGTGCCAATTAGGAATGCAGTTGATCCTACCTCGCCATTATATCCGGTAGCCTCTTTAGTCGACACACAAGTAAAGAATTCAGCGGTATGGTATTTTGCCCGTGAATAATTTTAGGGTAAAAAAGAAAAACAATTATGACAGTCGCAGAACATATTGTAGCCACATCGTGAAGTATGGTAAGAGAGCAGTTCACGTGCCTCCCATCAGTTATTTAAGCTCTTTATCCATGAGTAAAGCGGACGGGACTTGAGACTGACCGACAAGATCATTTATTGCAGAGCTTAGTAATACGAGATTCTATACTGCCAACCTCTTAATAAACTAACGGCATCGTACATCGTCAAAGAAAATAGTAACCGTTTTATTATTACTTGAATTAGTTCCTATGCGTTTGAGAGTTTCTATTCCTTATCATGTTCCACATCAATTACTTCCATTTCTCTCTCATATTAACTCAATCCCTGCATCTACATCAGGGTTCAGTTACTCTGGTACCTGAGATATAGGTAACACCTTACTACACAATGCAGTCTCAAAGCGGGTGGCAGATATGGGCATTTGATGAAGGGTTGGGTCTGAGAGAAATGACCTGCAACACGAATTAAGCAAACCTAGCTTTAAAAGATACAGCCTTAGGATTCTGTAAATGGGTTTTAGAAAGATGTAACAATTGAACAAATAAAGACAGAAGGACATAGCAATGTTGTAAGAGATTCAAGTTCGGATCATGTGAAAGGGAAGATTACAAGAATTCCAAAAACGCAAAGAACACAACGCCCTTATTTTCTTTATAATTCCCCGTCTAATATTTTTAGTACCTTAAGTCGCCACGCTGACAGTTCTGAATGTTTGACTGAATTCCAACAAGAGTTTAATTACAAAGTATTAATCATCAAGACCGTAGAGACAGCTTGTTCGCTGTAGATCGTATAAAATTGATCAATCCATTTCCATTTACTTCCCAATGTGTTCTGTTAAGTCGCACAAAATAGCATCAATTAAAAGTGACTTTCTGAATAGGATGATGACTAACGATGATTATGTAGATGATGATCAATCGATAATTCCTAGCTCTTATTGTTCATCAGGAATATTAGGTTATCAAATCAAGGACTTAGGATTATTAAATGAAGGACTATGAAATAAAGGTATGTAACACGTTAGGGAATGGGAATGAGAAACGGACAAAGATCTCCAATCGCAATGCCTCAAGAAAAGTTTTCACAGATGTAAATTAGTCAAATATTATATGCTCGTGCAAGATGGAATATTTCAGAATGCCATTTCAAGATTTACATAAGATGGCAATTTTTTGACAAGTTGAGAAATTTTAGAACTTGAAATAAAGATACTTCCCTTTGGAACTAAAATTAGGTAATGTCGAATGTACGTGAATGACAGGCCTATATCAGAACAAGTTTGCTGGGAAAGTTTACCGAAGGTATTTGTCGAAGAAACATAATTCTTTGTTACCAAAATATATCAAATCAATGTTTCGACTTGTACCCTGTTATCTATATATTTCCTTGTTCACAGATTACTCTTCTCGGACAGAAAAAAATGAAGCTACAAATCACGATACTGGCGGCGGCTCTGGTAACAATCATCGGACCTGCAGCCGGCACTGTTTACAGTGATTGCGAACTGGCCAGAGTTCTACCACAGTGCGGCCTGAACTATAACGTCGACGACTGTAAGTGTACCACCCCCTCCTCGATCGATTTCAATTAAAATTAATCTTAATAAAATA
>Ga0123352_10018127_pt1 | contig 11223 bp, 7 predicted proteins | sample TergutLab28metaG_FD_89700 | JGI IMG/M metagenome (GOLD analysis project Ga0123352, IMG submission 89700) | Labiotermes labralis P1 segment gut microbial communities from Petit-Saut dam, French Guiana - Lab288 P1 | ecosystem: Host-associated > Arthropoda: Insects > Digestive system > Gut ... | reverse complement strand
GCATCGCAGTCGGTAGGACTCCTCTGGACGCGTGATCAGTGCGTCGCAGAGACCTCTACCTTGCAACTCACAACAGACAGACTTCCACGCCCCTGGTGGGATTCGAACCCACAGTCTCAGCAGGCGAACGGCCGCAGACCTAAGCCTTAGACCGCGCGGCCACCGGGACCGGCGGGTTAAACCTTATTTATCACACTTCTGCGTTGTTCAACCCAACAAATTAACACTCAAAGAAACGAAAAATATCTAATGATTTTCCTAACTTCAAAATATCCCTAAACAGAAGGAGCCGATACTATAACAGTCTATCACCCTTAAAGTTTCCAGTGCGTTTTCTCCGTCTCGCTCTAAAGCTGTTGTAAGCTGACACATGAAAGGAGCCAGCCTCGCATGGTCTGCGCGGCTTCATTTTGAAGGATTTCTGAGTGCAGGGCAGGGTCCCGAAATCTTTTCAGCAGGGCATATAAAAAGCAGTTACCACTTTCAAAGCAGATGTATACATTTCCTAAACTTTCTTCAATAACACAAAGTACACTTGCATGCACGTGTTCGCTCGTGTGCTGCGACTGGGATTCTGGTTTGAATTCAGACTTAGTAATTCGAAATTCACAATGCATTCACAAGATCGTGGCACATTTCATCGAATAAGTTGTACAGTGATAATGTTCCAGGTCAGAGTTTCCTTACTTTTCGAACTTCGCGACCTACCTGGGCAAACCCGCTGCAACCCTTCCTGGTACTTCGAGTCACCAAACTGGAGCACCTATCTGCTTACCGAATTTACGTTTAATAAAACAGTTTTATTGGGTACGTGGGAAAAGAAATGTTAAATGGTATGGACATGTGTAACACATGGGAGATAAAAGATGGCCTAAGCGAATAGTGACCTGGTGGGCGGAATAAAAAAAAAGGAAGAGGAATGCCAGAAATTTAGTGGGAAAGGGAAGTGTAAAAAAGCGATGAAGCAGAATGTAAAGCGTCAAATATGGCGAAAAGCAACTGAGAAACAGTAGCCAGTGCAACAATGGACAATTGTTATAAGTAAACAGTAGGTTACGCTTTCAAAAATCAACGTCAATTTTTTTCAAGAACCTCATACCACCAGAAAAGTTCGGCTTTTAATAAAAATATGCTAAAGTGGATTTGTCTCTGTGTAATCGATGCTGGCGTGTGAGCAGCCCCAGACATTCATAACCTCGGTATTAGGTTGAGACGAGTAATCAGAATCACACTCCGGCCGCTTTGCACCCGGTACCCTATTCAACACAGGAAATCTTTTGCGAATATCAGAAATCGAACAGCGAATCCTCGGTTGTCCACCCTGTAGCCTAGTCATTAAACACACTCAGCTACGCCGGATTCACAGATTTAAAAAAAATACAATTTTTAACGCCCAACTTGAGAGTTTCCGGAAAATGAATGGAAACAGTATTTGAGATCTGAGTTTACATCGAGGGTAAATATTAAAAATTCGTGTAGATCAGTGTGTTGTGTGATCGTAGCTGTGGGGTTGCTAGTATTCGTCTGCTTACGTAGCAGCTGCGATCATGTGACTGAGGTAGGAGGACCGTAAGGTTTGCTGAGACTCGCGCTGAAGCTGAGATATTTGTTCATGAAAAATGACGGGACTTCGTGGATGTAATCCTACTATACATGCGGTGTGTATACCGCACTGCACTCCCTGGTACTCCAGAAGGGCAACAGAGTTCTTGCGTTACAAAAGCGTTGTGTTTGTGCACACAACATCAACAGGATTAAAATCTCCTTTTCAACAGAAGGGAGTTCCCCTGAATAGAGCTAAGGCAATATAAAATACGATCACCAGACTCCGTAAGGGAAATGACCACGCTGAACTTATTCCTTTAAACAATGTTATTAAATATTCCAGTCTCCTGGTACGTTACGCCTTGTCGACTGGTGCCAATTTCGACGGCTTGTAACTGCATGTGGAGTCACGACGCTATGCCGTAACGTCGGTAACTACTTACCAGTCCAAAAGACGTAATATACCAGAAGACAACTTTTCAGGGATAATTACGAGAACAGACAGAAATACTGCTCTTCCCCGTCAGCTGCAAAAATCTAACGTGTTTCATTTTCTCCGTGATATAAAACTGAAAGTGGTTTCGCAACAATTAATAATGGAGGTGAGCCCACTGCATTTGATGATTAAACCTAAATGTGCTGTTAGTTATTAAATGTAATGGGGTTTGTTTCGAACACCATAACATTTGCAAATTACTGTATCTAATCGCACACAGAAGAGTAGAAGAAGAGAAAAGCGACGGGCGAAGTCACACTAATTCGGGGGGGGGATTTGAAAAATATCACATTGAGCTTCGCACACTAACCCTTCCGATAAGGAAATCATGCGTGACAATGCAGGCTTTACAGGGGCGAGAAGTATGGCTACAAATTAAGGGCTGCTGAATTTTTATTTACTTGCTAAAGCAAACGGGCAAAGTTATTTGGTGGTGTTCAGACCAATAGGATTAATTCGGATGACATTAATTCGAGCAGCGTGAAGGGTGCCTGAGAAGATTGTGGTAGCAATTTGGGAACCACACCGGCAGCTGCTTAGGGACACAGGGAGGACGACAAAACCCGCGTCAAGATGGCCGAAAGCAGTACCTCCATATACTGACTTCTAGCCACCAGTTTGAAGAGAGGAACTTGTACAAGTAGCACATACAATGGTCGCCTGACAACAGATAAAATCCTTTTCCAGAAAAAAATTGGTTAATATTGTTTTGGTGGGAAAAAAATGTGTTTATTGTGGGAATCATGCGAAGAAAGGATGTACAGTGTGGGCAAATTGAAGTATCTCTCGATCTTACAGCATGTGGAAAAGGTACTTACCATTGGACTCCAAGCAGTAAATTAGTATTTGGCAAATACGCAAGGTTATGTAAATTACTGTAATGACTCTCTCTAGTCCATACTAGGCCATTATTTGGAATCCTGATTAACATTACCTAAAAGGTAAAGTGATCCCGTTACAGGCCCGGTGTGGCCCACAGGGTGGGTAGAGGTATAGCTCTACTCTTCCGTGACAGCGGCACTAGAAGGGGGTGAGTGGTCAGCAGCACGCCCCGGCCGGACTTTACCCCCGGGAAAGACCCGGTACCTATTTTACAGGAGGCTGGATGGGCCAAAGGGCCGGTCTGGACGGGCTGAAAATCTCGTCCCAACCGGGATTCGATCCCGGACCGTCCAGCCCGTAGTCAGTCAATATACCGACTGAGCTACCCGGCCCACAATTAACATTAGGTATTTAAGTAAAAATAAAAATAAAGAAGACATGGCAGTAATGATTCGAACGTTGAAGAGAAGAGGTTGGCAACGGATGAGGCCCAGTTTAAAGTATAAACTCAGTACTGCCAAAGTGACCCAGTAAACAACGAGACAACAATTGCGGACCAACGTTGCAGCAAAGGATTTCAGAATACACAGCTAGAATATTGCGAGGTTTCAATCCGAACAGAGACGTGGCTACATTATTTGGGAACACACATAAAAGATCAGATGGAGATCAGTTGGACCGATCGTGGGAAAAACGAAGGGGTGTTACTGACAGTCAAGGAGGCAGGGGAAATCCTGCATGCCATAAAACAACAAAAAGAGTATCTAGCTGGGCTAACCATATCTTGTGTAGAAACTGCCTTCTAACACACGTGATTGGAGGAGAGATAGAATGGAGAGGAAGACGAGGGAGAAGACGGAAGCAGCTACTGGGTGACTACTGAAAAGTGACGATACTGGAAATTGAAGGAGGAAGCACTATCCACGTAGATCGCACTGTCTGGAGACCTCGGTTTCGGAGAGGCTACGAATCTACCGTATACAGACTACGTTATGATGACTGTGTATATCTAACCTTCCCATAATCGCGCTTTTATTACAAACCCGCAACATTCCGGAAGATTACTCTGCTTCCGCCACGACGTAGAAAAATTCATAAAACTTACACTGTTGCGTGCTCTGGATGGAACTGTCAACGGACAGCAGGAACGGCTGTAATATGGCTACATAAACTGTACGTGTCGAATGAAATCAGCCAGAGATCAGAGAAACTGACTCCAAGAAACTGTAAAATTATTCACGTAACTTTAAACTTATTTCTTTGGCTAAAACCAAAAGCCACAAGCCACAGCCATATTAAGATGAGGGACCAAACCAAACGACGATTTCTGAAAGACACTTCCAATAAAATTCCAAGAACTGTTGCTAATAGGTATGAAATAAAAGCCACTCCATTACTGAAGCATGGTAGAACAGTTCCGGATTCTAAGAAGAGATTGGTAATAATATTAACACAAATCCATTTAGAAATATAACAACTATACTACGATACAGACATGTAATGTCTCGTGTCACACACATCCTTACGGTAGGACGTTTGTGGTCGGTCGCCAGCGGTGTCAGTCATCACACTGCAGATAGGCCTGTGTGCTGACTCGCTGCTAGTTATCCAGTTTCGGATCAATAATGATGGATCCCGGCCATGAAAAACAGCAGATGAAGTTTTATCAAAAAGGAAAAAAGTTTCGCCTCTGATCTGACGTCGCAGGTCAAACTGAACTACGTTATGTGTGCGGGGCCCATGTTCTCAAACGTTACATTTCCAGTATTCTGACGTATCCCTGATTTTTTTAAACTGTACTTCTTAATTATATATTTTTGTACATAACTACATGGAAAACAAGCCTTTTTGAGGATCTGACAGCCAGTCAACTGATAAATAACCGAGTGGCATATGCAACATGAGAATTCATTACGCTCTCCTCAAGAGCCCGCTAATTAGCCTCACTCACAACCACATGACACCAGTTCACACACACACACACAAACACACACACACACTAATCATATTTAGTTAACAGATGAAACAAAAACCGCTGACACAACTAAAACTCTGGTATTCTTTAATGTAGCTATATATTTCGACCTTGTAAGGTCATCTTCAGGCTAACATTCTGTGACACGAATACCAGAGTGTTAGTTGTGTTAACGGTTTTTGTTTTATCTATTAAATAGTCTCACGAAAACACAACGGGATGTGTAACTTTAACACTATTCACAGCAGCCAACCACCAGACCCGCTAAGAACGGGATAACAGTCGTCCAGACACACTATATTCTATTTCATTAGGATTCATTTTAGTATTATCCGGCCGATTCTCACTACACTCCCCAAAAGCTTCCCAACTAAGCTATCGTGTACATTTCCGACGTCCGCCATTTCAGTAACATGACACAGCTACACCTACACTAGGATATGACGGTCGTAATAATGTTTACTGTGAAAGAAGTCGTGTAATTTGCAACAGACGAGGGTCTCATGCGCTCTGAGGGAACAGGATAGACGGCGAAGAGTCTTCCACTCATTTCAACTTTACTTTTGTTACACAAAATAAAGTTTGAGCATTACAATTCATACGATGTTGATGTTACCCAGCAGAAGTACAGATGTCATTCTAGATAAGAAAAGTTACTGAAATGTCTCCTCTATTGTTGGGAGATACAAAAAATGCGTGCTAAATTTCCATTCTAGTTCCAATGATAATAGAAACATTATCATGTTTCTATCCAAAACCACCATGTCCGTCCACCCAAAATAAAAATAATCATTTCAAATACAGAGAATTTCGTCCAGAATTTCTTAATGGGATTCCTTATTAAACAAGGCAAGTCGAAAATGTTAAACAACACATGTTTGAAATGTAAAGTTTTTAGTTCGTCGTCAAATGTGAGCAGTAACACATGTTTCGGAATTCTTCTTTATCACGACGATAAAGACGGAGTCAGGTTGACAACGTTGACACTACTGTGCTTCGGTAATAGCACCATCTTCTCCGTTAAGATAAGAAGTGCAACACGCAGGGTACTGGTGAACGAAGTTCACTCACGAATTGTACGTAAATGAGCTAGTAACGATGCCATAATTACAGCCGTGGAACGAAATCGGGTAGTCTAACATTCTGTTTAATAAGTATCTGATTCCAGATATTTTACGTTGGGTAAGGTAGCAACAATCGTGAGGGATTATACGGTCGGTGGTTGTGAGTTTTCTGTTGGTAGCAGTTTCTATTTAATTTTGTAATTTAATGACAGTGATATCTAAGAAATTAATTTTACCATTTTCTTCTAGTACTGATGTGAACTTTATATTTGGTAACAGAATATTGAATTCAGATAACATGTTTTCGATGTTTGTAGCTTTTCCATTGTAGATGATGGATATATCGTCCACATAACTATAGCATCCTAGAATTCTGTACTTTCTTAGGATAGGTGTACCAACCGAAAGACAGGGACAGGGAGAGAGCTACCTTCCCCAAAACAGGCCCGCAACAGAGTAAAATTCCAAGCCGGAAACAACATGACAAAATACTAGTTACTACCCGCCCTTTCCTAGGTACGACAAATCACTGTGCTTATGTTCAAAGAGAATCGAATGGCAAGGAAATATCGATCCAGGAACATATTCTGTTCCACAGAGAAGCGGCTCACCTCTATCAGTAATAGGTAAAGTGATCTCATTACAGGCCCGGTGTGGCCCAGAGGGTGGGTAGAGGTATAGCTCTACTCTTCCATGATTGCGGCACTAGAGAGGGGTGAGTGGTCAGCAGCACGCCCTGGCCGCAATTTACCCCCTGGAAAAAACCGGTACCCATTTTACAGAAGGCTAGATAGGCCCCAGGGCCGGTCTGGAAGGGCGGAAAATTTCGTCCCCACCGGGATTCAATCCCGGACCGTCCAGCCCGTAGCTCAGTCGCTATACCGACTGAGCTACACGGCCCACCACCTCTATCGGTACCTTATACGTAACAAAGGAACACAAAAAAAAAGGATGAATACAGATTCAGTGAAAGAAACACAAATCACCTCAGAGGAGAAGTTGAGACTATGGCCTATGGAGAAGAAAGAGATCAGTAGGAACAACTCACCACATATATGGTGGGTAATACATAATTATCCTCACCTTGAACTCCCATTTCCCAATCTTAAGATGTAGAAGCGTGTAGAAACAAACATAACACTTCAAATTATATGTGAGGTATGGCGTGACAACTTAGACTGGCAAATGAGTTTACGTTTCACTAACAGTCACTGTTTGCATTATTAATAATAATAGCAGAACATGTTAGCAGTAAATAGCAGTAGGTACACCCAGAATCCAACACTGACAAATAGTAGTTCACAGTAATCAACTAGATAGTAATAAAAATTAGTACATATTATTATTTTAAAACAACTGGTATGTTTATATACAGCATCCATTTTTGCTCAAATTTTTAGATCCCAGGCTGGTAAAATACTCATCAAAGTGTCCCACAAGGTCTAGTGAATCATTCTAAATGTGGACAGTATTTACTGTGTACTTACTATTAAGAATACGGAAGTAATTACCAACATTGAGTGTTTATTATACCATATTAATGAAGGTACACATTTCCTAAATGTTTTGATCGAGCAAAAACATCAGGGAATAAACGTACGTGGGACAGAAGACATACATTTGGCTACTGACTATGAGGTCCATATCCTAAGGTATCTGAGGTACACGGCAGTAGACAAAATGTATAATCTTACTGCAAATAAAACAACACACACACAAAACAACAATTCCTTAATTATATAGCTCAATTGAGTTATTTTTGAGTAAGGCTTCGTGGATCACAAAGCATGTATGGACTATGCCGTAGCTGGTAATAGAAACAAATATCCTTCTAGAGTTGCAATTTTTACAAATTTTGCACTTAGCATTTTATGTCCCTATTTTAAATAAAATCAAATTTTTCAAGTTTAATATAACCTACTTTCAACTTGCATGCACATCCAGATATTAATCACGTTTAGAAGCAAATAGTAACATTTCCACGTTATGTAATTGCGAGTACTGCCTGAGCATTGTGGAATTCGACCGAAAACTTTAGGCAGTATCTAAGTGAGTATACATAATCTCATGAACGCCCATTTGTGTACAGCTGTACAATTGACGGTGAGAGAGAGAGGGAGAGAGTTTCTTAACACAGGATTCCTTTCACTGCGAAGCGGTGTCCGCCCTTGTACGGCTTCTAGAAACAACTCCTGTGGGCCGTCTACAATTGCTTATTCAACATCTACGTAACTACACTCGATATTTCGATGCGGTCTCCTACATCTGCAAACCAAAGACGCGTTCTGGTGACAAGGGACCCACTTAACATGCAGTACAGATCACCCAGACAGCAAATACAGGAAATGCATACTGAATGCTACTGTGGACACATATTGCAAGGTGCATAAGGAAAAGGGGTGACAGTATTAGAATGCGTTTTAGATCAATAAGCTATAAATATGGTGGGTCGATGTAAATGACTCGACCTTGAAGCACATTAGATAACAAGCATGCGCAGAAGTATTCTATTACGCGAAGAAAATCATCGTCCTATCTAAGATGTTATATTTCATTACTACAGGGAACGAACAAGACGACGTACTGGCCAAAAATTGCGCCAAAATTACACAAACATATATCAGAGAGACACCCTACCACTCTATTAAACTACATTTAAAGCAGGCATTCCGAAGCGTATACAGACACGAATTAGAGACAAGACTATCCCATAAACCGTGGACGCAAGAAATATCCAAGGTAACAGACTGGCCTAGAAGAAGGGCAGTTGCAGAGTTCCGACTGTGCATTGGGCATGATTGCTTGGGTGCGCATCTCCACCGCATTGGAATCCGCCCTGACCCCTACTGCACGCTATGCAGCCTCCACTAACCCATGGACAGAAACCATCTAGGACAATGTACCGCATTAACTAATAAGACGGAATGTGAGCGGTACTGGGAGGCCAGGACAAAAATGATGGAAAATTGACTTTGTTATTTTATTATCACTATTTTTTTGTGACTACCCCTTAGCATTAGGACTTTATATTTACCCTGAATGTTTCCTTCTTTTATGTTTTTTTTTAAAGTAATAATACTTTTTTCCTTTTTTCTTTAGGTTTTACTTTTATTGATCGCATAGGTCAATGATAAACAGTCAATGTACTACCTGCCATTAGTAAAATAATAAAACAATTTAAATAATATTGGGATCCCAATTTCTCAACAGCACCTTTGACTTATTCTGCTGGAGGCCTGATGATGATCTGTTAACAGGCCGAAACATGTAGCCTATATGCTTCAATAAATTGTTGTTGTGCTGTCTATATTTTGTGAATTTATTATATACTGTGTTTGACTACATTTTACTCTACTTGTCGCTCGTAAACTTATCACGAGCGTGATCAGTGTTATATTAATATACAGTGCGTTCGGAAAGTCGCTGTGCACTTAGGTTACGGTACAGTCCAGTTGAAATATGTTGGCACACGGTGAAGCACGGGAGAGGAAGTTAGGAAAATCTCTGTGCACTTATTAAAGGTGTTGCAAGTGACGTACACGAGCGTCTATAAAAGCCTGAACCCCTTTTAACTTTATTCGCAAACACTTTCTGCAGATCTGCTTGTGCCTAAGTGCACAGCAACTTTCTGAACGCACGGTATTTAACTGTCGTGGGTCTCATACTGCGCGGTTTATTGGTTCCGACGCATTTTGTACGTAAGAAACCGTGTAAGTTAACACTGCTTACGTACAATATACCTTGTGATATACGTTCTAGTTTCAGCAGCTAGCTGTAGCTAAAAATTAGTGCTTAAGCATATAAACTGTTTAAAAATGAAAATCCATTATAATGTATTGTATAGTACATACAAAAAGATGTGTCTTTAAGAAAACTGTTAGAGTGGGGCTGACATCCTTACCTCGTTAAATATCAACTGTTTCGTAACCTTGGCAACAGGGTGGCCATGGCCTGAAAACGGGTCGAAACGCCAAGGAAAAAGGAGAAAAGTATGAAGAAGAATAAGATGAAAAAAGGAGAATAAGAAATCTACTCTCTATTTACTACTCAATATCTTTGGCTAAGCACCTAAAGACGTTTATGGCAATGTATGTTTTACCTCCGGTTTGTGTTAGTATTTGTCCAGTGATATTTGTCCCACAGCTTCATCTCTGATCTATATTAGCATCTACTCAGTGATGTTTTTGTTAGCGCTATTATATTTTATCTATATGCGTAAATCTGCAGTGATGTATGTACGAAATTTTTATCTCTGTTTTATGAGTATAAATATTTGCCCAATGATGTTTTTACTAAACCTTTCATCTCTGATTTATGTGAGTATAAAAACTTGTCCAGTTATGTGTTTACTAAACCTTTCATCTCTGATTTATAAGAGTATAAGTACTTGTCCAATTATGTTTTTACTAAAACTTTCATCTCTGATTTATGTGAGTATAAGAACCTGTCCAACGATGTTTGTACTAAACCTTTCATCTCTGATTTATAAGAGTATAAGTACTTGTCCAATTATGTTTTTACCAAACCTTTCATCTCTGATTTATGTGAGTATAAAAACTTGTCCAACGATGTTTGTACTAAACCTTACATCTCTGATTTATAAGAGTATAAGTACTTGTCCAATTATGTGTTTACTAAACCTTTCATTTCTGATTTATAGAAGTATTTCTACAACGATTATTATATTAAAGCTTTCATCTCTGAATTATACCAGTACTTGTGGAGTGGTGATTGTTCTAAAACTTTTATCTAGTCACCGTAAATTGCTTTATAGCATGAAGCAGCGCTATGCACCGTACGGAATATTTCTTTGAAACTTTTGGTTTTCTGGTCCTCCTGCATTTTCTTATTTAGGGGAAATTTCTTTACGACGTTGTTTTGTTATTTCTTACGTGTATAAACCTCAAACCCAGTGCAGCCAGAAGAGTACAGTTTAAAGTTTGTTTTAGAATACGCTTGCCTGCTTGAATGTAAAAGAAGTGATATAATTAGGGGGTTGGATGTAACTACATAGTCAGGACGTTCCTAACACAGTCTTCTTTATGAGTGATGCTGTATAGTAGCTGGTACTACTCTTCGTATTCTGGAGATACCCAGTTCGTATCTCGGCTGGAAAATAAATATTCTGACTGAAAATTTCATATTGCCCCTCAAACGTTCTGAGAAAATATTCGAGTAATTTGTTAAAATAAGTCACAGACGGACGCTTGTGAGTGCGGTAATGAACTTTCGGGTTCCGTGAAATGCGGGGAATTTCTTGACTAGCTGCAAACCAGTTAGCTTCTCAAGAAGGACTCTGCACCATGGAGTAAGTAAGTAAG
>Ga0123352_10018126_pt1 | contig 11223 bp, 3 predicted proteins | sample TergutLab28metaG_FD_89700 | JGI IMG/M metagenome (GOLD analysis project Ga0123352, IMG submission 89700) | Labiotermes labralis P1 segment gut microbial communities from Petit-Saut dam, French Guiana - Lab288 P1 | ecosystem: Host-associated > Arthropoda: Insects > Digestive system > Gut ... | reverse complement strand
CCCCCACTCCCTTTCTTAAATTTGTGTATTTGTATAATGCACCTTAATCAGTTTTTGTATTTTTAAAATTTTAATTTGCATATAGTGGGAACCTCTAAAGGCAGGGAAAAGCAATGGCAAACTATCCCCAAGAATTTGCCTAGGATGAAGTGCCAAGAGCCACATCGGTTCCATAACCGGGCTCTGGTTCCTGCCGGACTGGCCTCTAGGGCTGAATACTAATGAATGAATGAACCATTCTCATACTCAGAAGCCCACAGCACATCAGCTGATGATCACTGATGTAAGACTGAACAAAAGGGTGCATGTGTGAAGAGAAAAAATGTGTGTACATTTATGTGTGTTTACTTACACACATTTATACTAGAAAATGTGACATAAAATGTTCAGAAATATAAGTTAGGGAAAGTGATGTAAACCACACTGTCATGAGAAATTCAATTCTTTGCTTCATATAAATGTTGTTGACTTGGTGTATGATTCCTTCAGAGATATTTCAGCTGTACAGTGTTTCTCTAACCACAAATAGCAATGTGATCTTGATCAACAAATCTCTGCAAAATTCTTGTCCAGACATTTTTAAAGCCTGTATATGAACTTCAATTTTCACTTTCAGGACTTGCTATGTCATTCATTGAAACTGCTCTGTTTTAGAGCACACCATTCTCTCCAAGTGACCTAACCAACTTATCCTTTGCCTTCTTATCCTTTTTACTATATTCTCCCCTTCTAGTTCTCGGAAGTACCAGGTTAGATACCCTAAATTCCACAGTGGTCAAACACGCTATCAGGACCAAACAAGATGTCAAATTTTACAAAAAAAAAAATGCCCTACGAAATATCCATACTTAATGTCTACAGCATCAGGGAGGCCACATGTACAATTAAAGAGTCACATGCTTTCGACTGTGAGGATGGATAAAAACTGAGCAAAGTAAGGTCTCACCTACTGTTCCCAAAAAGTGCCTCTTAATCACAGAGTCCCTTCCCAATAGAAAACACCATGCTCCACACCCCTGTGAGACATACAGTTCAGGACTCAGCTCCATAACCTCAGATGCTCAAAATGTAGGGGTAATATGAACAAGTATTTGTTGAAAGAAAACATCACTGCTGCAAGAATGACTGGGCATATTATGGTCTACAGTTTGAATAAATTTGTTGCAACTACCAGTGTGAGAATACAATGGCTACACAACAGTCTTAACTGGTAAGTAAATGTACTTCCTGTCGTTACCAGCGTGAGCTACAAAAGTTGGATGCGCAAGGCAAGTTTTGAAATTTATGTAGGAGACAGTGACTTCAATCCCAAACCACATACATAATGCCTTCCTTCTACTTACAAATCATTCATCTGTAATATGAAGTCCATATTGTATGCCAAAAAGTCCCAATAGCATCAACAAATGACATAGCTAAGCCCAAAAACCAAATTAGACATTATCTGTTATCATTTTTGTCAAAAACTGCTTCTCTTGTCAGTGAACTACGTCTTCTTCACTCTGAGCCTAACCAATTACCAGGTCAAAGGAAATGCCCCAGCTGAGAACCTAGACTGAGATAATGTGTTGGCATATCATACTTTAAATGGTCTTCATATACTATTACACCAAAAGTACTTCGTCTCACACCACTCAAGTCAAGTCTCTGTACAAGTCAGTCATACACCCCGTTGTCTTAAAAATGACAACATTTCTTATCTTAAAAGAAGTTTCTATATTAAAAATGACAACATTTCTTATCTTAAAAGAAGTTTCTATACAAAAATTATTACTGTAATTAAATTGCAAATTCTGTAAGCTTACATTGCATGTATCTATTTGAGAATTTTTGACAGAACACATACCTGGTCTGTGCTGGGGGAACGGCATCGCTCATCCAGCTCTCGAGAGTTGTTGTCACGCTTCGGTGATCGTGGAACTCTTTGATATGGATCAGCTGTGCCATAAAGGTCAGGTGAACTCATATTAAGTATACACACTTTCTGGACGATGTCCACTATCACAATTCCAAAATCAGTACCATATGTCATCCTGCAGGACAAATCAGATTCGTGATATTAAGACACTTGACACTGCCATAACTTGACAAGATGTACCCCTACCACCACCACCATCACCACCACTAAACAAAGAATGCAAAGAATGGAACACACACATACACAAACTAATGAGAGAATATGACTAAAGATCTATGACACATGAGAATCCAGAGAATCCATTATGCAACGTTTGCAACTTTGGATCAAGTTCAGAAACACAAGATTTTATAGTCACATAATAAACAGTATGAAATATCATGGCACCATGGATTATGGGATATTTACAGTATTGTTATCTATATATGATGGAGAACATTTCAGTGCACAAGCACTAATCACACAGTCATAATTATGAAATAAAACCCATGAAAGCTGACACTGCAATGAAACTATTATTATAAACTGAACTGTATACATGTGTAGATATAAACTGTATTAAAATAATGCACTGTATAAATTTTAACAGACTGCTTATTAAAATGGAACCCTGAAGAATGTATGTAAATAACACCAAGGCTGGACTAAAGGGGGGTCCAGCCAGGCCGCTGTCAAAATGTAAGGGGCAATAAGACATCACAGGAATAATCAGAAGTAGAAGGCAAGTAAACTCAGGTTTCCACACACGCAAAAAGAATTTCTCTCAAAATTACTCGCAATTTGGGCATGCACCCCAAAAATGTTTGCCAGCCCTGTTCTAGGTCAAAAAATTTTTAAAGAATAATGGTTCAGAAGGGCGCCAAATTATTAGTTTGCTTGGGGCGCCTAGGGCACCCACATTTCTTGGGGCAGCATTGAATAAAGCCTAGCTCCATCAATCAAGAAGCAAGCACCGAATATAACTACACTTACATTTACATACTACTGGTTTACAGGTTTTGATCACATCCCAAGCAGATTTCACACTGTTCTTTATGTCTGCTTACACAGTATGGATTGCAATTAGCCATAAGAACATGATGGTACTCACAGGCCATAGGAAGAATTAATGCTGAGGGATGTTATCTGACTAGGCAGCTCTCCATTCATGAGAGGTGTTAAACACACGAGATGTGCCTGGAAACCTGGAGGCTTCTTCTGTGGACCTGTGCGTACTCTCAGTGGGGTTGAATAATCTAATGAAGACTGTGGGAAGCAAATATTCACAATGAACAAATCTGATAAGGTTGGTAGTCCCTTTAAGGGTGAGATTTATTTCCCCAAATCTTTACAATTTCAGTAAACAAGGAACAAATCCTCACTTAATGTTGTCCTGGGGGAGTAACAGATTTGATCATTAAACTGTGGAACACTTTGAAAGTAGAACAATTAACCCTGAGAGTGAATGAGGTAAAAGGTAAAACTGTCCCTGTCTATGCCAATGAAGCCATATAGGGGCAGCAAGGTACAGCTATAATCATTCTTAACCATGGTGCTAGATATGGAGGTTAGTGGTGAATATCACACCCTGGCCACTTTACCCTCAGTGAAATAACCCCAGTACCCACTGAATAAGAGGCTGGGTGGGAACCAGAGCTGGTCTGGAAGTTTTGTAGAAGAGAAAATCCCTTCACCCGCCAGAATTCGAACTTCAGACCATCCAGCCCGTAGGTTAAGTGAAAGAAAAAATCTTAACTGAGAGAAAATCTTCAAATGAGGAGCATTAAATGGGTGGTAATGAAATGTCCATAAAACATCACTCAAACATTACAATTATAATCTTTACTACATGATTCCAAACTTGTCAGCAGCCATGACTACTGTGGTCATAGGAAAGGGGACTCACATAAGAGTCCCTCGTTAATGTGGCTTACAATACCACCCATGGGTAACAGAACAGTATGGAGAACTGGTGGTGCAACGACCGGCAGGGAGAACTAAAGGTTTTGGACAGTAGCCTTCCCCAATTCCACTCTGCGTCAAAAATCCCATATGGCCTATAAGACCTACCATGGGATTGAACCTGGGCCTCCATGGGTTGAAGCAAGTATCTAACTGCCCAATATAGGGTACAGCCTAAAAGACCAGAGTAGAAAACCTGATAGTGATAGCTGACTTTATTTACATTATAATTGGAAAGCCCCCAAAAATATGCAATATAAAAACAATTTCAGGTATTAACTGGAAACATGTAAGAAATGGACCATCTGACAAACAGAAGTGTAGCCTCGGAAAATAACTGCATTCCAAGCGGAGATTTACTTCTATGAAAGGTATTTGAAAAAGATGACTCTCCCCTTTCATGACTAATTTGTACAGAGTGAGACAGAAGTCACTTTTAGAACTGCTCCAATTTTAGGCACATTTGCAAAATTGGCAAACATGACTAATAGCATCGTCATGTCTGTCTGTTTCCATCTGTCAACGGTCCGTCCGTCCGTATGCATGAACAACTTGGCTCCCAGTAGATGGATTTTCACAAAATTTGATACTGGGATATTTTTCAAAAAACTGTCAAGCAAAGTTAAGTTTCATTAAAATCAGACAAGAATAACAGGTACTTTACATCAAGACCATTGAACATTTTTGATCATATCTTGCCCATTTCTTCTTAGAAGGAGAAACGTTTAAGATAAAAGTTGTAGAGAAAATCAAAAGCACTTTTTTGTTCACTAACCCTTTTTTTCCACAAATCGTGCTCATTTATGAGATAATGTGGAAAAATATTGTAGATCCGTGCAGGCCACAGATGGCAATATGGCGCATGCGCATTGTATGCTGGCTACCTAAGGCTACAAACACATACTCAGAATATTATCGCTTATTGCTTTTGCAGGGCAACAATGGTTTCACGAATGCTCCTCAATGTTATGTTACATGTGCATTGTCTGTCCTGTTAGCATTTACATCACAACTGCCTTATTCTTAATATTAAGCCTACATGCACATGGAGGCAATTTCCAAAATATTTTATAACTTAAGTAAATATAAGAAATGTATCTGTATTGTGTACAGGAGACTGAGTATATTCATCATGTACAGCAGGTGCACAGTGACAAATTTTGACTCACTCTGTGTTTGAAGCTATTTGCTAACAATCAGTCTGGTGCTATAAGACTGCACATACAAAATGTTTGTATCAATTAATGTTAGAAAAATAAGTTCATCACACAAAAATTCTACATCAATACTATCACAAGTAGATGGTGCAAATTAATAATGTGAGTTCAATCTGGCAACCCTGGTTACATCTTGTAATTGTAACTATTGTTTATTTGCAAGGGATGGAAATACTGACAGTGAGGTTAGGAAATTAATACAGAGTAAAATTATTTAAATATTGCCACATAACTGGACAGTTTGCTTACATACCTTTTTGCTGTCACCTTCAGCTGAATCAGTTTTGGAAGCAATGCTCAGGCTAGGGCGGGGTGGGTATTCATACTCAGGAGAACAGTCCCCTTCCTCGGGTATTTCCAAAGTGATGGGAATTTCTAGCATCTAAAAAAAAACGGTAAAATGGTAAACAATTGTACATCATCCACCAGTCCTGATACTGTGGTTTACTAGTACAATGTTATGTTACATCTTTCACAACAGGAAGTGAGGGATTTTGATATACTACCAGAAACTTGTGTATACATACTTGAAACAGTGTGATATACTAAACGAAACAAATAAAACCTGGCGCAATACACAGACGTTTGAAATTGTAACTTACATTCACAGGAGTAGATATGTTGTAGGATCGAAGATATTACGACGGGGTGCTGGTAAATCCTTAGCCCGACCAGGAAGGAAACAAGCTACAGTGACCAAACTCGGAATTTATTCAACACACTCCCCACGAAGCTCAATACACTTCTTAGCCCGTTGCTCTAACTTTTGCAAGCCACTCAAAAAAAAATTCAGAAGTTTGTTCGTCCAACCAGGTCTCCGCGATAGCAATGACCTCTGCGTTGGACGAAAAATGGCCACCTTTCAATTGTTTTTTCAGTCCAGGGAACAGGTGGTAGTCCGACGGGGCCAGATCCAGAGAATAGGGTGGGTGATCAAGACACTGGAAGTCCAGGTAGGCCAGTTTCTTCTGGGTTGCAAGTGCCTGGTGAGCCGGGGCATTGTCGTGCAAGGACAAGACCCCTTTGGTGACCTTCCCGCATCGTTTTTCCTTCAAAGTGTCCTTCAAATGCACCAGCAGAGATGAGTAATACTCCTCCGCGTTGATCGTTTGGCTCTTTGGAAGATAATCAATGAGGAGGATGCCGTCTTGATCCCAAAAAATCGAGGCGAGAATTTTTCCAGCGGATTTTTGCACTCGAAATTTTTGGGGGCGAGGTGAGCCGCTATGCTGTCACTCCATTGATTGTTGCTTTGTTTCCGGGTCATAGTGATATAACCAGGTCTCGTCCATGGTCACCAATCGCGACAGGAAATCATTTGGATCGCGACGAAAAGATTCCAAAATTTGCTCAGACGACTGGCACCGTTGACGTTTTTGATCCGCATTCAGGCATTTCGGGACCCACTTCGCGGAGAGCTTCCGCATGTCCAAATCTTCATGAATAATGGAACCAACCCAGTCGAGTGAGATGCCCAGTTGCTCAGCTATTGATTTAGCCGAAATCCGTCGGTCTTCCAAGATTAGCTCGTGAATTTGAACAATAATCTCCGGGGTGGTCACTGTTTGGGTCGTCCAGTACGAGGCGCATCACAGGTGGAAAAATCACCATGTTTAAACTGGGCCACCCAGTTTTTGACGGTGGCATACGGATGGTGCATGTTCCCCTAATGTTTCTGTCAGAACGGCGTGAATTTCCTTCGGAACCTTGTCTTGCAGGAAAAAAAAAACCTTGATGACGTCTCGCGTCTCCATGTTGTTGAAATCGCGCGCGTCGCCTGACATGCTTCCTTTCAGCCTCTGTAACAAGAAAAGACTTGCAATTCGGAATGTGAACAGACCCCTCTTGCCAACGACACTATCGATTCCGTCCTACGACATCGGGAAGTAGGTCGGGCTAAAGACTTATCAGCCCTCCCTCGTACAAACAGATATACACATGCAAAAGTGCTGGACATAATTAATTTTAATGGAATATATCAACTTAGGTATGAATTTTTAATAATTTTTAATTATTTTTTTTAACTAAAGATACAATCACCAACACAACATAATTTTACATTCTTGTTGCCTTGCAGCAAGATCCTAGATTTGTGTATGTTACACATTTAATAGCAGTGTACTTTTGTGATCATATACATTCTTTTGTGTCTGTATCTCCCCAAAGATGTTTAACCTTAGGCGAAACAAGCAGGAGTGTATATATGATAAGATAATATAATCATCTACTGTATTTGTAAATGGTATGCGCAGTTTGTTGAAATTATAAATAACACAATGGATCTCCATGTTCAGTTCTATAACATCAAACTTTTGAATAAAGTGTAGTGAGTATGGAAATTAAGTTATGTAATGAAGTACCCAGGCATATAAAAGAACTGAACAAGAACAATTTCTCTAAAAGGGAGTTGAGGTCCTTTCTGTTGCAACATAAATATCCTTCAGTGGAAGAATACATGTCATGTTAAATGTGATCGATATTAACCTATAAGTGGACGAAAAGTTGATGAGATGTCATGTATTATCATGTAAATGGGTTTATGAAATTTTAACAATGTTATGCTTAGTCAGATACAAATTGTAAATGATTGAAATTGGCATATTGTCCGTCAGATGTTGGGATAAACTGGATGAATAATACAGTAAACTAAACATTTAAGTTAATGCATTTATTCACTGACAGAGCTACCCAAAGTTCCCTTTCATCAGGTCATCTGACTAAACGCTTATGTGGATTTCTGAAGACCCCCAGGCTATTACAAAATCCACCTGTCTCATCTTCCAGATTTTGTATCACCATAGTTTTTAATTTGCACTTACAGCTAACATTATTACATTGTCTTATCTCTTTGTCACATTTAACACAGCAAAATGTAGTCACATTAAATATTCCTCCTGTGCTAAGCATACTAGAATGATGTGTACAGAGAGGGCATTACATGAAATGGTTTTACTGTAATGGGACGGTAACTTTACATAGTCCAGCCAACACTTAAAGCATGTCAAATGTCCTTTTCTTCCACACGTGTGCAAAACTTCGTCTCCCACTCTAGAGAAAGAACAGTGACTGTGGGTATTTGGTAGCAAGGTGATGGAAAAAAAATTATAAGTATTTTCAGTGGTAGTTTTTTTTTTTTTGGCTTTCTGGCACCTGAGGTAAGTAATTGCAATGGCTGTCCCTAAAAAGAAAATCGCTCTTTATTAAATTGACTTATTTTTATCAATATTTTAAAAATTGTTGAGCACATAAAATCAAATTTCTTCCCTCAAAGTATTCATTTTTCTGCTCATTTCGTTTCACCTTTGACTCTGTTGCCCAGGGCTGCCACAACCCTTGCCCCTCCCCCTACCTATGCCCAAAGCACATTAGAAAGATGAAGTAACAGAAAGAACTGGAGAAACATAATAAGGGGTTTCAACATTTTTACTAAATATATGTATCTAACATTGTGGAAACGAAAACAGAAAAAAAAGCTGGGTATAATCATCAATAAACATGTAATCAGGAAAGAAGAACTGCACACAACAGTGTGGTTGAGAAGACTAAAATTAAAAAAAGTGAAAGATTTTCATTGGAAAATATGATGTGAATGTGTGAAGTTGCTTATTACAGGATCTAATGGTGGGTGGGCATTTGTATGCAATGAAATATTTTTACCACTCTTGATTCATCTCTACATATCATGGATCTAGTTACAAAATCCTGTTTATTGTAGGCAACTGAATTTACTGATGTCACAGTTTGTAATTCTCATGGAACAGAAAGGAAGGAGCAGTGTAAGGGAATCAATTAGTTTGAAAAGCTAAGAGATATTAAACTTACAGCTGTTTCTGAGACTGACTCCAGCTTACGAAATTTAAAAAGTACCACATGACTACTAGCCCCTGCCACGCATAGTTTTCTGCTTTCAGGGCACAAGGATATTAACTGTATTGCAAACGGGTCTTCATCTACACCATCTACACTTCTGGATCTCGGCTTCTCAAATACTTTGGCTGTTTTCAGTTTGTACAGAACCTGTAGAGTCCCAGCTGATGCATCCCAGAACTTTATACTGCCATCCGCATGCCTGAAAAATGGCAACGGAAGGAAATGTTCAACATATGGATGTGTTCAGAATAGCTCGTTCAAGATATTAAAGTTCTTGAACTGCTGTACATGTTATATCCCAGCTTGTCACAGATTCTACTTATTCAGTGTGCACAGTAATATCATATCAATAATACTTGCAATCCATATTACTTTATACATCACAAAGAAGTAACAAGAAAATTACATCATAATGAGTTTCATAATTTGTACTCTCCACCACACATTATTACAATAAGCAAGTCAAGGAATAAGAAATATTCCCTGAATTTCATCTGCTATCAAGCTCTTTAAGCAAGCAGTTTTGATTGTTACTTCTCTTCCCAAATATGTAAATTTTTTTTTTTTAAATCTTTTGAGGGCTGATTATATACCTTTATATTAAAATATTGTCCATCATCCTGATGACAAGATATCAATGTACATTTATATGTCTGAGATCCTTATATCAGTAAATACTGAAATCACACTCCTCCTTGATATCGAGCTATTGACTGACTGCAGAAAGTTTCATGAGATCTGAGATTCTCTCACTGTTGTTGTACTTACACTGCATGACTGTAAAGCTGGAACCATTATGCCACTTCAAAATGTCAAAAAATCATACCCTTTAATGTGCCATAACATTCTAGAAGACTCTAATCTTCCAAAAATGCCAAAAATGGTTCCACTCATTAAATTAACATAATAGTTGTGGACCAGAAACTGATATGTCCCATTCAGTTCCAGTCCCTCCCTCCAGGTTGCCTTGAGAAAATTGCATACCAAATGATCTAACACTGATAAAAACATTACAAGTTTCATTCTGTTTACACCACTGAGGAACCAAACAACACACACATGATATTTAGTGTCATTCTGAGTTTGTGACAGCTCTCTCTTTTAATTACTTTGGGTGTAATGTCACTTCAGTCAGCATCTGGCTTAACATGTCTCATATATCATCATTCTCCACTTTTCTTGAAAACGCCCCACCTTGTAGGCCAGCAGTAAAATGATCTATGAAGCTCTGCTGTAGAGTGATGTGAAAAATCTTACCCTGTGAGGATTATTTCATTGTAGCTACATGAAGTAGGACTCCACTCTCCACCACATAAGGGCCACAACCTTTCACTAAAGCCTGTTCTCTTTTGTGCACGAGAACCGACAGAATAAAATGCAGGAATGAGGTCAGAGGGACAGTCAGCAAGGTATGTGCAGCATGTAACAGGTGATTCATGGAGGTCCATGGGATAGGGATTCTCAAAACAAGGGTAGCCAGGGGTCAGGAGATCTATTACAACTAAATCATTATGCAGAAGCACCACTATGGCATATGGATCTTGGAAATCTGAAAGAGAAAGACGGATTTAACAAGAAAGACAGTAAGTATAGGTAACCTCTTATTTATATTTCTTTGGTATTTGTCATTTCACTGCAAATTTACGCACTAGCATGGTGATAACATCTCTTGTATTTACAGATAAGTGCATCCATTTATTGTGTAACCATGTTTTCATATGTATAAGTCATCATTCCATTTAAAACTTGCCTGTCCAGCACAGTATTATTCTAAGAAACAGGAGCATACAAGAAATGAATGATCAATTTCCCATCTGTAGCTCCTTGCCTACTCTCGTTCATGCTTCATGAAAAAATCATGATTTGGCCTTCTGCTGTGCCCACAAGCCAGGTTTGATATTAAAACTTTTGTCTTCACATTTTCCAACCACACACATACTCTGCAGACCTCTGTATTTTTTTTATAAACAATTATATTTAAACAACTACAACTTTTCATCTTAATCTCTTGAGTTTGTTCAGAAGAAATGCTTACTGCCTTCCAAAATTACACTCCTTAAGATGAAACAACAGAAAAATTCAAAGAATGCCATATGAATGTATTCAGTGTTTGTGTGAAGAAAAATACAGAACAGATTCAAAATGAGGATATTCAGGACTGCCGCAATAGATGAACACTAGATATATGTATGGGCCTGACATGGCTAGAACAAAAGGGACAGGCGTGACATACCATAACATAATGTAACATAATAAAATTTGACATGACATGACATG
>Ga0123352_10018124_pt1 | contig 11223 bp, 9 predicted proteins | sample TergutLab28metaG_FD_89700 | JGI IMG/M metagenome (GOLD analysis project Ga0123352, IMG submission 89700) | Labiotermes labralis P1 segment gut microbial communities from Petit-Saut dam, French Guiana - Lab288 P1 | ecosystem: Host-associated > Arthropoda: Insects > Digestive system > Gut ... | reverse complement strand
CACACACACACACCACAAACGCACATACATACATACACACACACACCACACACACGCACACACACGCACACATACACACGCACCACTCATCTGTATACAGAAAAGAAATGTTACTTTTCTGAAACAACCCTACAATTAAATCTTTTGTGTTCCTTAAATTTTCCGTATTTAACTTATGAAAATCTTTATCTGGAGGAGTAATATCTAATCGAATATTAGATTTATGTTTTTAATAAATAATCGAATATTAGTTTTATGTCTTTGAAATTGAACATCAGAGTTTTAAATAATGTAAATTATAGAACTTACCCAGAAATAAGTACCTGATCGTACGTCATATTTTAATGTGGAATATCGTTACATAATCTAACAAACTTAGAAATGCTGAAAGTCGAAAATATCTTAAGTCACTGAAAATTTCTAAGGAAAAGAAAATTAATGGCTCGGTAAAAATAATTTTTTTTGTACAAAGCTTTATTAATATTAAGTAATTTAAGTAATTTTTTTCTCTGAAATGCTAGGGCAATTGCTCCACTGCCCTCAAACTGTGCAATAACAAAACACATCTTGCTGGTCAGCAGAATGATTCTTTGCGTTCTAAATAAATTAACTTTAAAAAATGGTGTCCATTTACGTATATCATCGCGTAAATTTTATAGTCATAATTAAATTGTTGTTTACAGCACTTAATCCGTTATACCTGGAAAGCCTCTCCGTTTTAATTACTGTCCCCCTAGTGACAACAGCAAGCAGAAATTCCTGGAGAGAACATCTGCGGCTGCAAGACGAGTTGCTGCAGAAGGTCACGTAGTTCAGAATCAATATTAATTTGCGCTGCTACTTATACAAAAGCGCTAAGAACAGAGAAACTCCTTCTCTTTGTTCATACAGCAGATGTTCTAGTAAAGAAGCTATTAATATTCACCAAAAAACAAGTGTAAAATCTTCAATAATGCATAAATTGGCATTTAGGCAGGTCTATAGCAGTAAGACATAAGGAACATATAAGCTATGTGCCTACAAACAACCCAACGTCAACATCCGCAGTACGTGTGTTGAACAATAAACATGAGTATGGAAGTGCAACAGAAAAACTAGAGTTATTAAAACCGTGTAACAAAAGCACCCGAAATGAAGAGTTGGGAGACGTTTCACATGCAAGCATTCCACAAAACACAATGTATTAGTCAATAAGGAACAATTAAAAAACATAAATTCATGTACGAGTTTGCAGGTACGTCACGAATAACACTACGCGTCCCATTAACCTGTCTCACACAGCAGAGCACACAGCACACACAATCCAATGGGTAAGATTGAATACTTCTAAATATATATATTATTACTATTTAAAGATCTGGATTATAAAAAAAAACTTTATTCTATAGAGTTGATATAATAATCTGCCACAAAATTACATAGATTAAAAAATGCCGCCACAACACCGCACAGTCTATAACATGCTGCCACACCACCGAAAGCCTATAATATGGTGCCACACCACAGCACAGTCTATAACATTTTGCCACACAGACGCACAGTCGATAACATGCTGCCACACCACCGCAAAATCTATATTATGCTGCCACAAAACCGCAAGTCTATAACATGGTGCCAAAACATCGCACAGTATAAAACTTTCTGTCACAACATGGCAAAGTCTATAATATGATTCCACAAAACCGCATAGTCTAAGATATGCTGCCACACCCCCGCACAGTCTATAATACGTTGCCACAGCACCGCACGGTTTATAAAATGCTGCCACATCACCGAAAACTCTATAATATGCTGCCACAAAACGGCACAGTCTATAATATGCTGCCACAACACCGCACAGTCTATAACATGCTGCCACAAAAAAGATCTGTCTATAAAATTCTGCCAAAACATCACATAGAATATAACATGCTGCCACACTAACGCAGAGTCTATAACATGCTGCCACACCACCGCACAGTCTATAATATGCTCCCACACCACCGCACAGTTCATAAAATATTGCCATAACATCGCAAAGTCTATAAAATGCTGCCAAAGTATCGCAAAACTCTACCATACTCGCCACAACAACGCAAAGTCTATAATATGCTGCCACAACACCGCACAGTATATAACATAATGCCACAGAAACGCATAGTCCATAATATGTTGCCACAACATCGCAAAGTATATAAAATGCTGCCACAACACCGCAAATCTATACCATGCTGCCAAAACAACGCAAAGTCTATAAAAGCTGCCACAAGACTGCAAGTCTATAAAATTCTGCCACATCACCGCACAGTTTATAACATGCTGCCACAACACCGCACAGGATATAACATGCTGCCACACCACTACACAGCCTATAACGTGTTGCCACTACACCGCACAGTCTATAACTTGCTGCCACACGACCGCAAAGTCTATTAAATTTTGCCATACCACCTCAGAGTCTATAACATTCTACCACACCACCGCACAGTCCATAACATGCTGCCACACAACCGCACAGACTATTATTTGCTGCTATAACACCGCGCAGACTATAAAATGCTGCCACATCACCGCAAAGTCTATAACATGCTGCCACAACACCGCACAGCATATAATAAGCTGCTACACCACCACACAGCCTATAATATGTTGGCAAACCACCCCACAGTCTATAATATGCTGTTACAACATCGCTCAGTCTATTACATGTTGCCACAACACCGCGCAATCTATAACATGCTGCCACACAACCACAAATTCTATAAAATCCTGCCACACCACCGCACAGTCTATAACACGCTGCCACACAACCCCACAGTATATAACATGTTACCACACCACCGCATATCCTACAAAATGCTGCCACATAACCGCACCGTCTATAAAATGCTGCCTCACCACTTCACAGTCTATAACATGCAGCCAGAACCCCACACAGTCCATAAAATGCAGCAACATCGCCGCGCAGTTTATAACATGCCGACACAACACCGCACAGTCTATAATATGCCGCCGCACCATCACACAGACCCTAACATGCTGCCAGAACACTGCAAAGCCTATAACATGCTGCCACAACGCTGCAAACTTTGTAAAATGTTGGCACAGCACCGGATAGTCTATAAAACCTGCCTCAAAACCGCAAGTCTATAAAATGCTGACACAATATCGCACAGTCTGTAACATACTGCCACAACACCGTCCTGTCTATAACATACTGGCAGAGCAACCCACGTTCTATTATATGCTGCCACACCACCGCACAGTCTATAACATTCTGTCACACCACCACACAATCTATAATATGCTGCTAACCCACCGCAAGTCTATAACACGCTGCCACATAAACGCACAGTCTATAACACGCTGCCACATAAACGCACAGTCTATAACATGCTGCCACATAAACGCACAGACTATAGCATGCTGCCACACCACCTCGCAGTCTATAACATGCTGCCACAACTCCGCACAGTGTATAACATGCTGTCACAACACCGCACAGTCTATAATATTCTGCCACATCACCGCAAAGTCTATCACATGCTGCCACATTACCGCACAATTTATAACATGCTGCCATACCACCGCACAGTCTATAACATGATGCCACAACACCTCACAGTCTATAATATGCTGCCACAACTCCGCACAGTATATAACATGCTGCCACATTCCCACACAATTTACAACATGCTGCCACAACACCGCACAGTCTATAACAAGCTGCCACACCACAGCATAGGCTATAACATGCTGCCACAACAGCGCATTGTCTATAAAATGATAGTACAACACCGCACAGTCTATAGCATGATGCCACTTCACCGCACAGTCTATAACATGCTACTAAAACACCGCAAAGTCTACAAAATGCTTTCACACCACCGCAAAATCTATAACATGCAGCCACACCACCGCACAGTTTATAACATGCTGCCACACCACCGCACAGTCTATAAGATGCTGCCACAATACCGCACAGACTATAACATGCGGCGAAACCATCACAAAATTTTTAACAGGCTGAAAGGCCACCGCAAAATCTATAATATGCTGCCACACCACGCCACAGTCTATAATATGCTGCCACAACACCGCAAGTCTATAACATGCTGCCAAACCACCGCACTTTCTAAAACATGCAGCCACAACACGGCAAAATATATGACATGCTGCCACACGACCGGATATCTATAACATGCTGCTACTGCACCGCACACTCTATAGCATGCTGCCACATTACCGCACATTGTATAACATGCTGCAAAACCACCGCACACTCTATAACATGCTGCCACACCACCGCACAGTCTATAACATGCTGCAACAACACCGTACAACCTATAACATGCTGCCACACTTCCGCAAGGTCTTTAACATGCTGCCACAACACCGCACAGTGTTTAACATGCTGCCACAACACCGCACAGTCTATAACATTTTTCTACCACATCACCGCACAGTCTATAACATGCTGCCACACCACTGCACAGTCTATAAAATGCTGCATACCACCGCACAATTTATTACATGTTGCCACATCACCGCACAGTCTATATCATGGTGCCACACCATCGCACAGTCTATAACATGCTGCCACACCACCGCACAATCTATAACATGCTGCCACACCACCCCACAGTCTATAACATGCTGCCACATCACCACACAATCTATAACATGCTGCCACACCACCGCACAGACTATTACGATCTGCTCTTACTGACTATTTTATAAATGTAACTGTAGCTAGTCTCGAGTTTAAGCTCCCTGATAATGGCCGTGGACCGAAAAATTTGGGAGCAATTTTAATATAAGTTTTAATGTAAATTTTAATTATTTATATACCTCATATAAAATGCATCTGTTGGCAAATAAAATACTTTGATGTTTTCAATATACACGGCGCAACGATAAAAAATAAAAAAACAAATTTACAGTTAAATCCCCAGAATCAAACATTCAATGATACGGCGCTCTACAATAATTAACAGCATTACACTGATAAATGCATTGAAATATAATTTACTTTATTGGCTTCTTCATTCTTTCAAGAAGGAAATTCACTTGAATAATACATAAAAATTATGTTTCTACCTTTATGACACACACAAAATCTCAACTACCGTCGTCTTGATAAAATGTTTGTAAAGAAATTCAGTGAATTTGCCAGCACAAAAGTACAAAGTTTTAATAAACAAACTTAGTTGCCGTTTGTTTTCCGAATTCATTGACTGTATTGTACTTTTATATTCGTATCGCAATTTAACACGCTGTATTTCAAGGATAAGATCGGTTGACAGGAATATTCAAATTCCTCACAGCTATAGTGTAGCAAGAAAATTGATAGTCAGGAGTAAACTGAAATTGAAATAAATTTTGCGTTTTGATTGCGATCCTATAGACTCAAGCTATCTGTGACAGAATATGCGATTGGAGACCTTCTATATATTTAACTTTTGGAGCCGGAATTATTTTTTTAATTCTAGCACATCCTGTATATAAAATGTGAATAATACAGGAACCAAATACGTTAGAATTACGAAACAAAGTACATTTTGAAGAGAAGAAAACGGAGATTATAGACCATGTTTAAAATATTCAGTACCTATATTTGTTGAATAAATATATAAGATGAAACTTTAGAAGTTAGCGGTGCGGTACGACCACTGTAGTTGACATTAGGCGTCAAAGGGTTAAATGGCTTAAGGCAGAGTAGTTTGTGATTTTACCGGCCGTTCTTTTAGACGGAGTTCGCATCAAGAATAATTATTCGTACTATAAGTATAACAGTTGCCGTGTGACAATTTTGTAAAATATTTCAACTTCTATTTAGTATTTGAGTTGTAGAGGGAGCCGGGATAACTCAGTCGGTATAACGACTAGCTACTGGCTAGACGGTCCGGGATCGAATCCCGGTGGGGCCGAGATTTTCCGCGCCCGTCCAGACCGGCCCTGGGGCCCACCCAGCCTCCTACACAATGAGTACCGTGTCCTTCTCAGGGGTAAATCGACCGGGGAAAGGCGTTGACTACCCACTTCCATCTAGCTCCGAGGTTAAACAAAGAGTAGAGCTATACCTCTACTGCCTCTCTGGGCCTTCGTGGTCTGTTATAGGGTGAACCGTATTTATGTTTTTCAGTTGCAGATCGTGCAGTAGAAGTAAAGCCAAAGCAAAGTCTATCCGTAGCCACAAATTCTTCTAGCACTTCGGCCCTGAAGGTTGCATGACGTCACAGAAAATGTTGTTTGATAAAAGAGTCTTAAATATCTGCCGACCTTGTATGTTATCTTATTGTAAAAGAGAAAGCAAAAATTAAAAAGCCACTGCAGTTTGATTTTATTTGCAGCAGCGGGGAAGGAACGTCAACACGATCAGATATTTGAAAATGCACCATTTTTTTTCAATAAACTTAGTTTCCTTCTTTTCTATTGTTCCTACGGTGCATATTTTTTCAATCGGTGTATCTACCAACAAACGAACTTGATAAAACTAAATACATTTCACAACATTTATTAAAACTGTCAGACGTTTTGGCTGTGCAGTTTAGTGTAGTTTGTGCCCCAAACTACACCGACCTGTAGTGTGTGCGCTGAACTACACCGCCCTGTATTGTGTGCGCGCCAAACTACACCGCCCTGTAGTGTGTGCGCTAAACTACACCGCTCTGTAGTGTGTGTGTTAAACTACAGCGCCCTGTAGTGTGTGCACTAAACTACACTGCCCTGCAGTGTGTGCTCTAAACTACACCGCCCTGTAGTGTGTGCGTTAAACTACAGCGCCCTGTAGTGTATGCACTAAATTACACCGCCCTGCAGTGTGTGCGCCAAACTACACCGCCCTGTAGTGTGTGCGCTAAACTACACCGCTCTGTAGTGTGTGCGCTAAAATACACCGCTCTGTAGTGTGTGCGCTAAACTACACCGACCTATAATATGTGTGCTAAACTACACCGCCCTCTAGTGTGTGCACTAAACTACACCGCTCTGTAATGTGTGCGCTAAACTATACCGCCCTGTAGTGTGTGTGCTGAACTACACCGCCCTGTAGTGTGTGAGCTAAACTACACCGCCCGATACGACGCGTATCACCCGACCTCCCTGGAGGAAATCCCTGCACATCACATAACATCGAGACACGTTTGTAAATGTAGGCAGCACAGATCTTAAACAACTATGGACTTGCACTTAGAACTGCCCACTGTCACGTTCCACTGTACAATTGTTTCGAGAACGCGCCTCGATATTGCTTTTGTACATATATTGCCTTTATTTTTGTCTGTTGCATTCTTTGCTGAGTGGTGTTAAGATGAGGGCTTTTGAAGCAAAAACCTCATGCAAAAGTTTAAAAGACTGAGTTCCTGCCTCAGAGAAAACTGATAGATTCTAAATTATAAAGAGGGAAATTGTAATGCTCTTCGGGGAAATAGTGGATATTGTGTGATAATTATACAAAACACGCAAATAAACTGTGTGCAATTTTTTTATTTTTTATAACAACCAACTAACGCACAATTATCTCATAAGAGTATATATGACAAGAATCTTGTGTGTAATCTCGAGTATAGATTACACAAAGGCTTGTGATATACAGGGTGATTCAAAAAGATGGACTCAATTTAACAGTGCCTTTACACAGACAGCTTATTTGCTGAAATTTGTGATTCCAACGGCAAATGCTCTTCCTCGATAGAGATTGAATGTTGAAACGAAGACGAAACGCACGCTGCGCAGCAGTCGCCAACTCAATTTTAATGAACTCACGAAGGCAAAAAATCTTGTGCTGCATAGCAGCCATTTCGAACTCAACTGACGCTGCTGCATGGCTGTTCGTTAGGCGAGAGCTCTAGCGATGATATTCGAACATTTAGGACTTTCTCTTTCAAATGTTAAGAGAGATCATCCCCATACCATATACAGTTCAGGAAATATAGACGTATGAAATCAAGTCCATCTGTTTGAATCACGCTGTATAGTTTTAAGAGACAATTGTGCATGAATTGTTTATTATAAAAATAATAAAAGATGGACGGTACATGTATTAAAATAAAATAAATTAAGAAATTTGAGCAAAATTCAGAGATGTAAATTTTAGAGCAAATGTTTATGAGTGTGTTCTAAATACGCAAGTGCGGGACCACAAGTCAATTTCTGAGTGATCCTGATAGTGCCAGAGGTAGCTTTGTTAGTTATAGCTTCAAAGTAACCATTCTACACACGTAAGTGGCATTTAGTTGCAAACCGTAGGCAAATTAAACACCCACTCTGGATTATTAAAGCTTGACAAATTCACAAGCAAAGTTCAGTCCACATATAGGATCTAATCTCGTCTCTGCTTCTATCGTAACATTTCTGCCACCTTCTTCTTCACGTCACTTGTTTACAGTAGGTAAACACTTTGCTACAAAATCAATTTACTGAAATGTCAGGAAACGTTCTAGGAGGTAAGTACTGGTGGGCGTACAGCTGATTTACGCAATCCAAAGGCATACTTGTTGTAACCAAAATGTTTCAATCGAAATTTGTCCCATCTGTATTCCTGCAGTAACTTCCAACGAACTTGTACAACAACTAGGAAAAGGTATGCAGTCAAGCACAACTTAATCACTGAGGTGTATTTAATGACTATGTGATGGAAACAACTACATATTTCGGCCTGTATTGACCATCATCAGGTTGTCTAGGGAACTTATGAGCTAGCTATATGCATGCGCGCGCGCGTGATGTAGAGATCTCTACATACGCATAGCTTGACATACCGAATCAAAACAGGGGTCAGATAAAACACTATGAAACAGACCAGATACAGATTGTATAACGACCCGTGAAACATCAACCAGAACATCTCAAGATTCACATCGTCGCTCAACTTTCCCACAGATATTGATAGATCCAACTCTAAAATGGTGCTTTATATTTCTTGGGGGATTCTATGAAATTACAACGGCACTGACAGTGTACGGCATGACATTGAATGTTTCTTGTGGGGCAGATTGACATAACGATTGGAGCTTAAAGTAGAGATATTTTTATCGGCAAAGTTCGAGGTTGAAATACCAGTCGAAGTATTGTTACGTATGGACTGCTGCTTAAGTAAAAATTACTTTTGGTAATCGAAGCCACATCGCGTTTACATTCACAGCTGCTAAGGGTGATTGCTGCTTTGGGAAAGAATAGATACAGAATTTCATTTCTGATGTTCGGTAGCTTCTGTTGGCCCATGTGGAACTTGCCATTTAGCAAGTGCTCTGTAGACACCGAAAATCGGACGTAATTTACACAGATATTTATAACTGGAAGTACTTCAGAAATAAGTGCAACTGATGTCGTCATATCAGGCAGATGATCACGGTACGCATCGAAAGTTTATTCTCTTCCCATAAATGATACGAATACTGATCGACTGACAGACCAACGAATATTTCAACAGACTACCAAGTAAACATTCAAACAGTCACGTTGTGGGCGTAATCTGAGCCAAAAAAATCCAATTTCATATTACCGTTCTTTAACTCAAACTAATGGCTTAATAAGCGAAATTCTACGTTAGCGGGCGGTGAAGATTTGAGTGTTCTGGTTTTGATTTGAGTGGTAGTGTTCTGGTTTGTGATTGGAGTAGTAGTGTTCTGGTTTGTGATTGGAGTGGTAATGTTCTGGTTTGTGATTGGAGTGGTAGTGTTCTGGTTTGTGATTGGAATAGTAGTGTTCTGGTTTGTGATTGGAGTGGTAATGTTCTGGTTTGTGATTGGAGTGGTAGTGTTCTGGTTTGTGATTGGAGTGGTAGTGTTCTGGTTTGTGATTGGAGTGGTAGTGTTCTGGTTTGTGATTGGAGTGGTAATGTTCTGGTTTGTGATTGGAGTGGTAGTGTTCTGGTTTGTGATTGGAATGGTAGTGTTCTGGTTTGTGATTGGAGTGGTAATGTTCTGGTTTGTGATTGGAGTGGTAGTGTTTTGGTTTGTGATTTGAGTGGTAGTGTTCTGATTTGTGATTTGAGTGGTAGTGTTCTGGTTTGTGATTTGAGTGGTAGTGTTCTGCTTTGTGATTTGAGTTGTAGTGTTCTGGTTCGTGATTGGAGTGGTAGTGTTCTGGTTTGCGACACCGTGAAGTAGCGCTTGTATCTGCGAACATTTGGAGAAATGTAATGTCATCGCCTTCGGATAAGAAGTGGGCGTCCAACTACCAGACTACACTGTGTCATCACAAGCTCCACGCACTTATCAGGCTGCATATTGTCATCACATTCCGTGCCCTAATATTATCGCTTCTTACAGTACCTACGAAGAAAAAAAGTCCTAATTACATCATCCTTACTGATATAATCGTCCTCCAAGGATATTTTGAATTGTGTAAATTACAAAATTTCTCGTAACGCAATTCAGCTGTTTTTCTTAATCTTCCATTTGCCTTAGAACTTCTCAATTTTCTCAGTACATTGTTCTGTAATTCCATGTCCTTATTTCCCTCAGAACTACGTAGCAATGTTCTCAAACGTACAAAGCAGGAAACAGAACAGCAAAGCGGCTCGCCCAATGAACAACATCCCTGCGCAATTTAATTACTTCCAACCTTAATCAGTTGTCGAGAGAGTGAATTTTAACCTGATGAAGAACACAGGCGTCTAAGTAGAATTGTTTCAGCAATACGTGCTCAATATCTTGCGATAAAGTGTTATAGGTAGATGGCCTTTATTTCGCAGAACAAGGAGCGAATATTCTCAAGTGCAAATTCAAAGCTTTTCATGTTCTTAATCAAACACCATGCTCTGCAGGCGTACTTGTAATGGAAGTATAGCTCCACATATTCTTAATCTGAAGAGCAGATAAAAGCGAATTGTTTGCTTCTTGTCTCAGCCTCTTTAATACCGGAAAAAAGTCTCTGCAAATCACAGCGTAGGAGGGTAAATGGGTCGAGGGTACGGCTGTCCGGCTCATGTGTTGGTCGATATAGCTATCGCCTCAGACACGCTGGGTCATTTTCTTACACAGCTTTAGTCAATCGGTTTTTGATCTGCACATTCTGCGCCGTAGGGAGTGAAGTTTCAAAGTAGAAGTTAAAATATTTGAATGTGTAGTACTTTGTTTGCTGTATATATATATATATATATATATATGACCGCCGCTGTGGTCTAATGGTCAGAGTTTCTGGCTACAGATACAGAGGTCCCGGGTTCGATCCCCGGCGCTACCAGATTTTCTGAGTAGTAGTGGGTCTGGAACGGGGTCCACTCAGCCTCGTGAGCCT
>Ga0123352_10018122_pt1 | contig 11224 bp, 7 predicted proteins | sample TergutLab28metaG_FD_89700 | JGI IMG/M metagenome (GOLD analysis project Ga0123352, IMG submission 89700) | Labiotermes labralis P1 segment gut microbial communities from Petit-Saut dam, French Guiana - Lab288 P1 | ecosystem: Host-associated > Arthropoda: Insects > Digestive system > Gut ... | reverse complement strand
GAAGAACAGTGGAGAATCACCCATCAGAAGTCAATAGAAAATCAGATAAAAAGAAGAAAATGGAATTGGATTGGACACACATTACGTAAAGAAACAGGAGCAATAGAGAAAATTGCATTAGATTGGAATCCTTAGGGATATAGAAGGAGAGGTAGGCCAAAGAGAATGTGGCAAAGGACAATAGAGGATGAGATAAGAAGCACAAGAAGAGCATGGAACAAGGTCAAGGGAATAGCTGGAGACTGCAATGACTGGAAGCTCTTCATGGATGCCCTATGCTCCACAAGAAGTGAAAGGATTTGATGATGATCATTTCTCAATAACAAAATAATAGTCGATGTGTTATTTTGTGATTTGCAAAAAGCTTTTGACCATGTAAATTATGACATACTACTATCAAATATGAAATTTTGTGGTATATCAGGTGTTGCTAATAAGTTAATGGAATCGTACTTAATAAATAGATATCAGAGAGTAATTATTAATGCTCATAATAATTCAAATGGGTATGTATCTAAATGGGAAGAAGTACAGCATGAAGTCTTAGAGGGTTCAGTTCTTGGACCATTATTGTTTTAAATATATGTTAATGATCTTTCCAAAAGTGTATCTGACAAATCCAGCCAAATCTTATTTGCTGATGACACAACCTTCATTATTGCAAATTGTGATGAGACTGAATTTAAGTTTAACAATAATGAGATTTTTAATGAAATAAATAAAAGGTTCTAAAGTAATTTATTAATGTTAAACTATGATAAAACATATTTTTTGCAGTTCCTAACTAAAACTGATCATGAAATTAATATGCAAGTATCGTTTGGTAACAGAAAAATTGCTACTACTCAAAGTTTAAAATTCTTCAGATTTACTATCGACACTTCCTTGACTTGGAAGCATAATATTGGTGAACTAACATCTGGACTGATTAAGGCTTGTTATGCCATCAGAACGATTAAGCCATTTATGTCCCTAGATGTACTGAGAAGTACATATTTTTCGTATGTTCACTCAATTATATCTTACGGAATTATATTTTGGGGGAATTCATCTCATAGTGAAGAAATATTTAAAATTCAGAAAAGAATAATTAGAATAATTATGAATTCAAATAAGAATGCCTCTTGTCGGCAACTGTTCAAGGAAGTAAATATCCTTCCAATTCAATCCCAATATATAGTCTCAATATTTTTATTTGTTACTAAAAATAAAGACCAATTTCTGTCTAACTCACAAGTACATAAAATCAATACAAGGCGAACTTTCAATCTGTATGTACCTACAGTAAACCTGGCAATATAACAAAAGGGTGTTCATTACTCAGGAATTAAGATCTACAATCATCTACCAACAGCCATTAAAAATTTATCTGGTGATAAGAATAAATTCAAATTAGCTCTAAAAAGGTATCTCTTACATAATTCCTTTTATAGTCTGGAGGAATATTTAAATACATAATTAACTATGATATTAATTTTATTCACATTATTACTTATGCTTATTCTAATCATTGGGGACCGCGGTGGCACAGTGGTTAAGGTGCTATGCTACAAATCGGAAGGTCATTGGTTCGATCCTAGCTGGTGTCAGTGGATTTTTCATTGACATAAAATCCTTCTGATCGCAGCCTCTAACAGAAATGAGTACCAGGAGTATTTCCTGGGGGTAAAGGCGGCCGGTGCGTAAGGCTGACAACCTACCACCATCCTGTGCCGTTGTTATGAAATTTGGGAACCTTAACTTCTTGGAAACCTCTGGGCCTGTCCAGGCCTGTAATGGGCCTGTTTTACCTTTATTCTAATCATAGTACTTAAAATCGTTAATGTAGCTATCCTGTGTCACTACAGTAAGGCAAACTTATGCTGAAAGTACACTTGCTTTATTTATGATGCTAAATGTATACAAGACTAGATCCACGTCTGTATAAGATCAACAGAATGTGAAATAAATTAAATGAAATGAAATAGAAGCTAGCATTTCCTTAGTAAAAAATTTGCCTCATTTTATGGAACCTGCATGTTCATTACAGTTTCCATAAGTGGTTGCTACTAGTTACATTCTTGAGCTGCACCCTTAAATTCAGTTTCTGTGAGGTACATGACAATATTATCCTCCCATCTGTGTCAAGGTATTCAGATTGGCCTTTATTCACTTCTTCCCACCAGAATCCAGTATGCATTTTTCCTCAACCAAGCACGTTACATGCCCTGCCCATAACACCCTCCCTCAATTGATGATCTAATAATGCTTGCTGAGGAGTATAAATCATGAAGCTCATTATTCTAAATTTTCTCTAGCCTGAGTGTTTTCTGTACTGTCCCCATGGAAAATGTTTATCAATGCCAATGACCATGAAACATGGCCATGTTTATTCCTGTGGGTACTACGATCAGCAACAGAATGTCAGAAGCTCAAAGGAAACCGTTTGCCTGAAGTGTTGGTTTTCCTGCATGATAATGGTCTGGCATTAAGGTGTAGCAGGGGGAGAGTGTCTGAATGTTGTGACTGTCCTAATGAGCAGAGTCAAAGGGACAGCAAAATGGGGGCAAAATAAAGAATTTAAATGAAACAAATTGATTTTCTGTGGTTAACAAATTTTAAATTATTTTGTCAGATAGAAGGAAAGTCCATACATAATTGTGATTTGTTTTGAAGTTTTTAATTTCTTTTAGGGCAGCTATTGTGATTACTTTCCTAGTTGCAGAAAGCTTAGCTAGCTGTGGCGTATTGGCTACCAAATGCAGAAGCGCAGAGCTTTCCTACCCAAACTTTTCCCATGACCATGTGCTGTGCATATGATACTTCTTTTCAATGATGAAGGATGGCTGAAGGGATATCTTCTAATTCTGCAGTAAAGTGGCATTGAAGATGATGGTGTGGGAGGTGCACTGTAGCTGCAAGAAAACTTTCAGGCACCTGTACAACTGGTAGCATGTATGCTTAGCTGCTGAAAGAAAGTATTTTGACAGCCCTTAGAACCACTGAATATATGTCTTCTTCATTTACATAATTTGTATTCTACACCTTGAAGTACCTTGAATTGTTTCACTGAAACAGAATTGAGAGTTACAAATCTTCAGGGATGCAGAGTTGAAAAGTTGGTCCTAAGTTGGGAATTTCTCTGACTTCCTTGTGTATGCTCAAAATTGTGGGTGCTGTTGTGCCTCAATGTACATTTCTGATTTTGACTTCCTCTGAAGGATTTAATATGCAAGTTGTTGATCTGCATATTTTGCATCCACAACTCTTTGACATGAATGATGTTTGGTGTGCGATGTAATATTGACGGTTGGCTACATGTAGTTGCAGTTGCTGATTAGGACTGTTATACAACATGACAAAATGTTCTTGTACATTGTCATATAGACCTACATCAAAAGGTATCTGTAGCATATGCAACATTTTATGTCATGTAAAAGTCCTACATACCGACTGTAACTTTTGCCGCGACTACTGACAAGTCAGTTAGTAGAGTCTGAACCTTTGTAGCCCACAAGAAGGGATATAACATTGGGGTTTCGTGATTCATGAATGTACGAGTGGAAGAACAGCAAATTTGATAGGTTGGTGCTACTGAATTGTTGGGAGCGGCGCAAATGTTTCTGTGTATGGTGGTTAGGTGTCGGGCTAAATTGCTGTGAAGTCTCGTCGTTTCACGGTACTGACGGTAATATCAAGATGGCTTCCATGTTGCTGTAAACAGAAAGTTCTTTATATTTTAGAAAAAAAAACTGCCTGAAAGTTAATAGGCTTCTATTACGTGTATAAATATAGCTTACGTGTCTGTGAAATAGGACAAAATAACTTGTAACGCATGAATTTTCACTCAGATGTCTGCTGTAACTACTCAGACTGTGCCAGGTAAATCGTGCGGTATTGTTCTTGATTACAATTTTATCTGCAACGGGAAAGTGTCAGATCTTTTGTTGTTGTCCATTCATAATTGCCTAACGTTCACAGAGTGATTTATGTGGGATTGTGTGAGCGCTAGTCGGAGTAATGTGTCATTCAGTGTTTTGGTGCCGGAAATCAGTTAACCAAAAGAGCAGTTTGATTTTGTGTTGGATGAGGGTTTTGTTAGGTTATGGTACAGTGGAAGGTCTATAGTCGTAGGATTTCGTAAAGAACCCAACAGAAAATTGTTGGTCGTAAGGTAGTTTAACGTACAGTTGCATTATAAGAACGCTTTCTCTGTCATTTTCTTACTTATGACAGGCGATGTTCTCAGTCTGAGTAAAGTCAGCCCACAGTTCTAGTTAGTCTTAATGAATTAATACGGTATTTGAATATTCGATTGTAGAGTTTGGTGTGGTGTGCTGAATCTGTTGCTTTAGTGGCACAATGTACGATTAACGTATCTGAGGATTCTGGTCTGAGAAGTGGTTCCCAACATTTTGAAGGAGCTTGTAGCTCTCATCTTTCAGGGTTAAGACGACACGTTCCATCGAAATGTCGGGATCGCTTATCCACCGACACTACCACATCCCAGAAGACTTGAATCATGGATTACACTGATGTGAAAATGTCAAAACTTATGAAATTGTACCTACTGAAGAAGAGTGTGGAATAGCTTAATGACATAGTGTTGCTATTATAGTGCATCATACAAAACAAAGAAGATATTTTAAACTATTATCATGGAGCTTACCTGTTTTGTATTTGAGAGTCTGGAGTCAAATCACACTATTTGTAGTAGTAATTGTTTCCTTGCTAGTTCCTTCTTTATTTGATGCACTTCTACCCTCTGATAGTGAATACAAAGATTTGTTTTGACCATACATATTTATTGTTTATCCATTTTATCTGTGACAGTTAAAGTGGAGCTGTCATTTCTGTTAAAAATGAATTTACAGTACTGAATCAGAGTGGTAAATTTTATATGCATATGACAGTGGAATCTCAGTAATGGAATACAACAAAGTACTTAACTAATGGTATCCTAAAACCTCCCCAATATAAATCTCATGCCCATAACTCCTGTTGAAGATAAAGTTATGATAAGCACTGACAGATTAAAAAAATCATTTGGGGGTGTTGAAATATCACCAAGATTACTCTGCAGCTACACAGATTACATTTTTCTGCTATTATGTTCCCTGTGTAGTCACTGCCCATGAGAGTTTCCCCAGAATTATGTACACATTTGGAAGAGAAACCGCCATACAAAAAGGGATGAAAGATCCTGCCTATCCACTTACATACAAGTTTCATTATTAACAGCATTCTACAAAATATTTGAAAAACTTATGTGGTATAGAGTGAGTTATTTCTGAAACTTGAACACTGTCTTTGTTGGCAAACAATTTCATGTTAAAAACAATTCTCAACAAAACAAGAGCCTATTCAGTTTTCAGTCAAAGCTTAGGTGCCCTTAATAATGAAATGTCTGCTGGTGGAATTTCTTACAGTCATGATTTAAACAGTCAGTTCTTCAGCATTTGATTGTTTATGGTTCATGAGACCTACATATGTGTGGATGCATGTAAAAAGCACCCCTAGAATTTTATTTTATATACTTTAAGTAACAAGGAAATTTATTGCATTTGTTAAGTCATTCTACATGATCTCTGTTTTATTTTCCACAAAATATGGTTGGTTTGATAATTTTATCTTCTGTTCAAATAATAAATTTTTCATAAACTGTGTACCAATATGGAGCAACTAATCCACTCATTCAGTGGTTATTTGATGTAGTGTTTGACAGTAATTTAAATTATACCTTTATGTGTGTGTGTGTGTGTGTGTGAGAGAGAGAGAGAGAGAGAGAGAGAGAACAGGAGAAATAAAATTGTCATATTTAAATTTTATGAAGACCCTAGTTTATCAAGGGCATATCATTGGTCACTTTCGAGACCCTTCTGCTTGGTGTCAGGCATCACAGCACTCGCGTATTTTTAAATTTTGGTGGAAGTCAGAGTTAGCACCTTTTAGATCACTGTAATGCTTTGTTTATTTTATTTATTTAAAGAAGATACTGGGACATTTTAATTCAGTACTTTGCAGTTCATATTAGGTTCTTTACTCACCATATTTAAAGAAGGTGCTGGAAGTGGTTTCCTTGAGCTTGCAGGTGTGCCAAACACATAACAAACACATTGTTCACTGCAAGTAGAAGTTCTGCTGTTGAAATTTAAGACTTTGAATTCAAAATGCTATCTTTCAAATTGTCCTGAATGCAAGGATTATTACCATGCCTCATAAATAAAAATTGCACAAATTCAGATCTTTTTCTGTCATTTTCAGACAGATGTTAAAAAGAATGGTGTCAGAATGTGTGAAAAAATAATCATATTTGCTGTCATAGCACACCACACAAAGACCGCATCATCATGTAATAGCATTTTGAAGCAGTAATTTTCTTGGAAATGCCTCCAGTTTAGTGCCAGTTTTGTCCGTTTTTTCCTCAGCACATTTTCTGTGTGTTCTACCACTGTCTAGAATGCTGTTTGTTACTAAGAAACTTCTTATGTACTTTCAAACTGTTGTTATGTCTGGAACAGGCTTATCAGGAAACCTTTATCCAAATTTATGACCACTTCTTTTAGGGACTGTACTTCGTACATTGCACTTTGTAATCCACATAGTGAATGAGGATGACTTGTACAGACCTCCATAAAATTAGAAGAATGTGGTCATGATATAATCAAGGTTTACCCTGGAATTTGCTTGGAGGTCAGAGGAAGACTGTAAAAACTCTCAATGAGAATGTCTGGTGGTTCAATTGAACTTTGAACCATGCATCTCCAGAATTCAAGTTCAGATCATTACCACTTTACTGGTTTCCCTTGCAAGAAATTTTTAGTTATTGTCACTGATGCTTAGTGCTGACCTGGGTGCTGTTTACATACTATTGACAGTCTCTTTGAACTGGGTGCTGAGAATAATACTTAAACATAAGAGGGAGGATAGAGAAGATTGTATCATGATTTTTTTTTTCAGTAAATATTATAAGGGTGGTGAGGTACTGGAAGATGGTAAGGGCAGGAATTGCAACATGTGTAAGGAAGATAAGAAAGGTATGAAAAGTTTTGGTTGGTAACTCTGGACTGAAGAGATAACTTGCACATGGATGGAAAAGGATGTCAATATTAATACTGATTTTCAACAAGTAAGGTGTGAGGTGTTGACTTGATTTATTTGGCTTAGGATTGGGACCATGCTGGGCTGTTGTATGTAGTTCTTTGTGTTCCATAGAATTAGTAATTAGTGGAACCACTGCTGGCATCTCATAAATGGTTCTCAGTGGTGTTAAACTGTTTACAAAGGTCATTGAATGCAATTTTCCTTTTTACCGTTTTGTTTAAGAAAACAACCAGCAATCTGTGGGAAAGCATTTTTAAGTCTATGTGTGGCTGTGCCAGTAAGCAGCACCAATAACTTCTTGAATAATTTTTCATGTTCCCGTCATACTGAGAGTAGAATTATTGGTTACACAAGTCCTGTGTGATTCGAATTATGGTGACTTTGAAGCTTACTGTCTTCTGGGATGTGATGCTACATGGTTCAGAAAGAAATCTCCTGCCTCCCTTGCAGGGTAAAAACCTTCAGAAGGTGGTACCTATGTACCGAACTACATGGTGTCGGATTTGTGAAAACATTAGTGTTTACGTTCACTGCCATGAGTACTTAAGAACTTACAGAATTTCATGTAGTTGTTAAATAATGAAGCAGTGTGTTGCACATTAAAGAATGGTGAGGTTGAGCTTATGGTTTTATTTACAGGGACTGACCCCAGCAAGGTCATCCAGAAACGCCGTGCTGGCTCGATAGGGTAAGTGAATGAAGTTTTTATACTCGTGTACCTGCACACTCAACAAAACAACCACTCACCTGTGACTCTGTTGGATATCTATTAGTTGTCCAAGAAGAGTGTTCTTTTGTCAAGTATACATAATTTATGATATACTGGATTTGCGATCCGACTGGGATGGACGAGAACTATTTGCTCTTAGATGTTTGGATGCAAAGAAATGTATGTAGAAACAAATACAAATATTGTACAATTTTAAAATGATTTGTTGTTTAGTATCAGATATTGATATTTTAACCATTTAGTTTTATAATGTATCACCAACCACGTTCAATGACAACATGTTTTAACATCAGATGTTCCTTTATATAAACACTGACCCTGAGGATGGCTATTATTATTAGCTGAAACAGGTCAGAGGAGTAATAATATATACATACACCAACAGATGTGCAATTTGCTGGATATATTTTCTTACATATATCTGTTGCATGGAAGGTGTATAACATCAAATTATGAAGCATATTTGTTTAAATAGGTTATAGCTTATTTTACATAGGCCAGGATGGCACAGTCGGTACAGCGACTCACCACAGACTGGATGGTCCAGGGATCGAGTCCCTGTGGGGGCGAGATTTTATGCATCCACCTGGACTTCCCCTGGGGTCCACTCGGCCTCCTATAGGATGACTACTGGGTCTTTTTCTTGGGAATTAAGCAGCATGGGCGTGGCAATAACCACCCACCCCCATTGAGAATTGAGGTTGAAGGAAGGGTAGAGCTATACCTCTACTCCTACACTGGGCTACCATGGCCTTTTCTAGAGTGAACTTTACCATTATCGTTATATTTACCTTATCACAGTTTTTTTTAATCATTGTGCCCTCTCTGTCGGCTTTGGTATATGTGGCTGCAGAATGAGTGTTAAGTGTTTGATGGTAGATTGTTCTTTTCTCCACCACATGAAGACCATCTCTGGGGGCTGATGCTGCCTAACTATTACATAGCAGAAACCCTTTCCCTGGTATAAAATGACCACATGGTCACTGTCTCCTTCTACTGCTGAGGTTGAGTATTAGTGTAGCTATACGTTGAATTTGAGTTTAAGGATGTGTGTAGCCATACTTCTGATGATGCTGAGGTTAAGGTTGTGTGTAGTTATGCTTCTACTGCAGAAGTTAGGGATGTGTAGCAGTACTTTGATAACTGAGGTAAGGGATGGATGTGTGTAACCGTACATCCGCTGCTCAGTTTAAGGACATGTGTAGCTGTACTTCTACAGCTTACTTTAAGGATGTATGCAGCTGTACTTCCACTGCTTAGCTTAAAGATGGAAGTGTGTAGCTATAGTTCTGCTGCTGTGTTTGAGGATGTGTGTGGCTGTACATCTACTGCTGATGTTAAGGACATGTGCCTCTACTTCTGTTGTGGATAAGGAAGTGTGTAGCTGTGCTTCAACTGTTGCAGTGAAGGATGTGTGTACCTATAATGTTGTTGCTGTGTTTGAGGAGGTTTGTGGCTATGTGTCTACTGCTGATGTAAAGGATGTATTTGTGTAGATACACTACAACTTACTGAGGTTAAGGGCGGATGTGTGTACCTACACTTCTGCTTCTGAATTTAAGGTTGTGTTCGACTGTGCTTCTGCAGCCGGGGTTTAGGTTGTGTTACTGTAGATGTGCTTCTGAGTGTAAGGATGTATGTAATGGTACATATGCTACTGAGTTCATGCAGTCACATCTGTTGCAGAAGTGGTTGTCGCAGGTTTACACTATTTACCTGAAAGTTCTTTAACAAGATAGAAAATTGTGTACTGCGTGACATGGTACGCAGACTTTACAGAGGCGTTTTTTAATCTTAAAATGTTATGGTTCTCTGAAAATAAATGATACCTGGTCTACTTTTTGCTGATGATCTAGCATGAGATTTTGTACCATAAGTGAATTGCAAAAAGGGATTGATCAGACAGTGGGCTTTAAAATGCTTCCTCATTGTACTTGATAGTACACTGATGATGATGATTTTGATTATGATGGTGGTGGTGGTGGTGGTGAGATGACGACGGCGACACCATCATGTGGTGTACGATATACGTGTAAATGTAATTTCACTTACAGCAATAAGAAAAGTACAGCCTTTCCTGCGCACATTTGCATGAAACTCGTACATGATCAAAGCATTATCTGTGGAATTGTTATACCTAATTTCACCCAAGTCGGACGATAAATGTGGAAAGTGCGAATAATAACCATTTACGCCCCCCAGTTAAGGTTTGCCTTTCACTGCACCTGTTGTCACGGAACAGTCATAATTTTTATGGGCATTTCGTGTGCCGAATTTCGTCTAAATCGGACAGAAATGTGGAATATACAGCCAAACTGCCATTTACGTTCAGAATTAAAATACTGATTTCACTGTACCGTTTTTCACAGAACTCACATTTGTTTAAGAGCATGGCGTGGAGTTCTGTATGCACCACCCCAAGAGGTGAAGAAATATGAAACATGTATGTAGACATTTGTTTGCTCCTTAAAGTATGACTGCCACTGAGCCGACGTTCACGAAACTCGCGCTTGCTGAACAACTTTTCACAAGTACAGAACTCCTGTACCGAATCCCATTAAAATCCATCACTGTTTAGTCGCTGACACTGGCTTATAGACGGGGGGGGGGCACGTGTTTGGTCTCCGTATGTTATTTATTTGTAAAGAACGCCTAACAACGTGAGGGCCCCACACCAGCTTGCCGTGGAACATGACCACGGTATCTAATAGTTCGCGCGGCGCACGCCGAGACGGCGCAAGAGGGCCTACCCTATTTGGTCCGTTTCACGTTAAGAACGGAAACCATTTTTCTTCCCTCTCCTGCCCTCGCCACACACATATTTGCACCACAACTTCCAAACGTCGAGCCCGAGTATCGTAACGTTTTCTTCCTCCCCTCATTTGTACGAATGAATGGATAAAAAATGTAGAGGTGTGTAAGGTGTGCAACGTGGAGGGAAAGAGGCTAGCTGAATTGTTGGCAGCAGGTGAACCTGACCTTCTTCAGACTTCTGACACCGTGTCCGGTAAGTGGTTACCAACATTTCGGAGAAACACATCTTCGCAATAGAAATGTGCTTTGAAAGCGGACGTAGCAGGTTTCTCCTGAAGGCTGGTAACTACCTACTAGAGTACCAGGCATCATACAGATTATAATGCTTTGTTTTTCTTTAAATATTCACTGTATCGAAAATGAAAGTTGTGGATCTTCATGTGATCTTGCAGAAGTGTACCTTTTGTCACATATTTTCTGTAATGAAAGGCGGGCTTATGCAGCATCTCCCCACTGTGCCTCGCTTTGTGCATTTAGCACTAAGAAGGTGAAGTTACCCGTACGTAAATTTCGGACCGCAAGCCACATGGCTCCACGCTGCAAAAGAGGACGGACCTTTCCAAGCCGAGGTTGATATCTGGGATTTTTAATGGTGCT
>Ga0123352_10018121_pt1 | contig 11224 bp, 9 predicted proteins | sample TergutLab28metaG_FD_89700 | JGI IMG/M metagenome (GOLD analysis project Ga0123352, IMG submission 89700) | Labiotermes labralis P1 segment gut microbial communities from Petit-Saut dam, French Guiana - Lab288 P1 | ecosystem: Host-associated > Arthropoda: Insects > Digestive system > Gut ... | reverse complement strand
CAAGTAGCTCCTCAATTGACCTCATGAGGCTGAGTGGACCCCGTTCCAGACCCACTACTACTCAGAAAATCTGGTAGCGCCGGGGATCGAACCCGGGACCTCTGTATCTGTGGCCAGAAACTCCGACCACTAGACCACAGAGGCATGAAGCTACTCTTCACATAAATGGTAATTGCAATTCCAGAACCTGGAGATGGCAGAATCTTTATCTTCTAGTGGGAACTGTGAGTACTACTACCAAATGAAGTCTGCAGACTAAAATAATTCTTTTTCACATTAGTGTTAGTAGTATTACAGACTTAAAACACATACATACACAGCATCATGAGAACCATTAAAACACAACTTCACATTAAGCGATCAACTCAATTATGCATATCAACATGTTCTGACCCCATTACAACATGATTAAGATAATTTCATGTACCAACAAACCGCATCACCTGATTCAAGTATACAGATCATATTCTTGAATTACGTAAAAGAATAGCAAACATATAAAAAACAGACTGACACCTCCATCACTGATATATCAGTACAGCTGTATTAAAACCAATGGCGTGCAAGACTGTTTCAACAGTTATCATCATATATTCATATATATTCACCAACAGATGCACACTTTTTAAATGACACTATAAACTTTAATTTGTCAAAATAGTTAAAATATCCGACATGTTTCGGTTTATATTTAAACCATCTTCAGGGAGCTATTAGTTCATGCCAAAGTTACTTATATCACTTGTTGCTAAGATGGCACTGTGGTAGCGTGTCGTTCCAAACAGCACACGCTCAGACACAGCAAAGCAAGGAGAAGAGTAATTACAACATCCTAACCCATCACAAACAAGGAACGACACGCTACCACAATGCCAACTTAGCAACAAGTGATATAAGTAACTTTAGCATGAACTAATAGCTCCCTGAAGATGGTTTAAATATAAACCGAAACATGTCGGAGATTTTAACTATTTTAACAAATTGAAGTTTTATAGTGTCATTTAAAAAGTGTGCATGTGTTGGTGAATATATATGAATATATGTGAATATGCACGGTGAAAAACTGGGGGAGGTGGGGGGGTTATTATCATGTTTGTATGATCACATTCTTTAAATCTACCATTGTACAAAAAGAGTTATATATGAGTATTATATCCTGTTGTGTGCAATCCTGTAATATAAAAGTAAAACTATAATGGCCAAATGGTTTTTAACAATTTCCCTCTGGCCAGCATTTAAAATTTAATATCCCCCCCTGCTGGCTGATTTTAAGGGTACTGGGAAAAAATTTAAAAGTAGGGTATTTCTTGTCATTAAATCACGAAATTTTTACACACCACAGCAGAAGTGTTTTGGTATCTCATGCACAAAAAAAAGAATGAAATACTTATATGTATTTGGAGTCCACACCACAAATGTAAATTCTGAGGCTGGAATCACATTTCCAGTCACTATACAACCACAATTTACACACTGCACAGAGATATGGTTTTTTGCAGCACTGCCTCTAAAAATCAGTTGTCACTTTCACTCCCAATAATTCAGTTTTGTGCAATATACTTGAAAACAATGCCCTATACCTAGTACTACATCGCATTTTCAACAATATGTTGTAGTGCACTGCTTCACAGTTTTCCCTGTCCAGCGCGTTTCTCTCTGCACACACGTGACATGAGCACTGACATTTTTCCTCCAGCGTAGCACATGTTGCTGGATATCCTATATATATTTAAAAAAAAAAAGATCTCTACCTGTAAGTCTGCCAGTTGGACTGCAAGTCTGACATGTACTTGAATTTCCATACCGGCACTAGCAAGCCATCCTTAGGTGACTTTTTCGTAGGAAATTTCGAGCAAAATTTCTTCTTGCTTGTTTCGGTATGCAAGATGTGTGCATTGACAACTGCCAGGTCAAACAGATGAAAGAAATGTTTCTTCCACCATTTAATCATCTTCCTTTCAAACAAATAATATGATAGCATCTGGTCTGATCTGTCCACAACACTTTTACACTTACTGTAGTCCAACACTGTCGCTGCTTTTATTTTATGATGTGCCTCCATGATGATGGTGACCCAACAAGTATACCTTCATGGGCACTGGTTAAGAGAAAAAAATCCCAGATTGCCTCCCCTTTTATAGCCAAGAGGTGATTTTATTGGGGTGTTATTTTTTTTCCTTTTTTTCCCCCCCCCCCGTTTTCCAGAAAATGCTTGTTTACGCATTTCTTTTCTCTTTGACATTACTGTGCCTACACCCTGTATCTTACAGGCTCATAAATGGTTGAAAGTCTTTTCGCTGGAGTACCATCTGTCCAGGTACATACAGTGGTCCTTCCCTTTTATTTTGTCACACAACCTGACGACAATGAAAGCCATCTTGAGTTGATGGGATGTGCCACTTTCTGTCTTACAATGTTTGAACATTTTTATTACATATTTTTGGAGATTTCCTTTGATATGAACATGAAATAATATACACTCTTGAAATGGGCACACTGCTGCATTGATAGTCAGCTGTTCTTCCAGTGTGTAGACGTCCTGAAATTTATCGATGAGCGAGTCAATAACTGGATGAATTTTGAATAATGGACCATAGTCTGGCTCTCCAGTAACTGCCTTTGCATTATTCTTACTCAGATTGAACGTCTATAATGCGAGGAACCTATCCCAAGACATTCCAACAGAAGCTGTAGATGGGGTCTGAATAAGCAGATGCAAACTCCAGTAATCCAGCATTGATGACTTGTGTAATGTGCTCATATGTATAACTACCAAAGAGATTTTTTTTTTATTTTTTTTGCAATGTGACTGCATTCCACTGTGCAAATAGAGATTTGCGTTTCAGAGGGCCCTCTTGCTTCTTTTTCTTTGCTGCATTGCATATTGGTCTGTTTCCTTCTACAAAAATGTGAACATTTCTGGGCTGAAAAATATTTCAAATATATCCCAGTGACAGCTGGCTTGTGTTATATGGAAATTTTTATTTATCCTTGGTACTCCTCCAGAGAATGCAGGATTTCTGAATCATCTGAATTTGTTTTTTCCATCCTAACTTAAAATCTGCATCTACGCTTTCAGCAATGGCCCTTTGTGTTCTCTTCCTGCCTCTGCCAAATTTTGACTGGACAACTTCCTCTTCTTCACTGCCAGTGCTGTAGGGTGAATTTACTTCGTATGTGTCGCTCTCAGAAATTTCACAAAAACTACCACTGAGTCAAAATCACTCACAATTTCATTTATTTTACCAGTTCTGAAAAAAATTTTTTCTGAAGTATTTTCTGAACTAGAACTCAGTCGGGGATTTTCCATGTTGCTTGTGGCACGCTAAGCATCATTTAACTACAGTCAGAACTCACCAATACTTTAGAACTGCATGCCGTGAGAGGAGTATAGTGATTCACTGCATCTGATCTTGGGCGTCAGCTGCGATAAAACGAAGGCATACCTTGAGTCAAATGTCACAAAAGCTTGTTGCACAAGCGTTCCCTCATGACAAACTAGCATATGCAATTATAAGACTTGCAGGACACTGAACAGAGTCACTGAAACTACAAACATTGGGGAGTTGTTTGGTACAAACCTGAAGCCAATATCTCAAACACTTTATTTTTAACAAGCTCATGAAAATCAGGAAGTACCAGTACTCTGGCCAGACAGATGGCATGAGAAGGTATAGAGTTCTAGTGTGATGTGTGGAGGGGAAGTGTTAATACATGGTACATGAGAGCATCACTAATGCTTGTAGTCACATTTAATAGCAGTTCCTGTCCCGTACAGATATACTGCTATACTGAACAATGGTGCAGAGACATGTACGATGAAGATACTGCTCTGAACTCAGAAAGAAAGAAAGAAAGAAAAGAAAGGAAGGAAGAAATAAAGAAAGAAAGCTTTGTTGTATAGTGGCCAGGCTAAAGTAATAAGCAAACTAACGAATTCCACATGCTGCTCTACATAAATTTATCATCCTTTCTTGCAAATAAGATTCATATATTTTTTTTGTCAAAATATCCATTTCTTATACCTTTGGAAAGTCCCATGTTTTGTCATTATATCTTCAATTTTGTCACAGGAGTGTTTACTATTTAAAACATGTGTGGTGTATTTTGGTGCACCTGTGATGCGTGCAATGTTGCAGATACATGCTACACAGCATTTTATGTTTTGTTGACCATGCATCTTGGTATGATCCTTGTAAATAACCAACTTGATGCACAATTTTTCATGTATGTTTATTTCCATTCACTACATGTTTTGGGCAGCCATGTGCCCATCATCAGGAGAATTATTGTATCAATGCAACACCTGGTTTATGTCACTCAGTGTAGATGACCATCTGGTATGCAGATTACCTGCATAACAAATGGTCACCCACAGAATGTAACATAAACCAGGTGTCGCATTGATACAATAATTCTCCTGATGATGGGCACATGGCTGCCCAAAACACGAAAAGAACAGAAATACACATACATGGAAAATTGTGCGTCAAGTTGTTTATTTACAAAGGGTACACAGCATATTTAATAGGTTCTACCAAATTCAATTGAATGCACATGTTTACATAACAGGTAGGTAAACTCATAAATATCTGGGATTTTAAATAATAGGGTAAATGTATGATTTCCTAATAACTTTTATATAGTGCAATTTACATGCAAGAAACTCTCACTCTATTTTGTTTGAAGACTTTTGTAATTTGTCTCACATATGGTGGAAGTTATAAATATTCTGGTTTTAGATTTGCCTTCTTCAGCACCACTGTTCAAAGATTCAATTGACACACTTGGTTTTATGCTAGCATATAGTTCTGTATCATGTCACTGGTATATTCATCATTACCTTTTGCTGTACTGACAGTCCTGTACTCCTTTTATTTGTCAAAATTATGTTTAGATGTTTTAATACACAGCGTGTATCAAAATGATTGGAGAGGTTTCAATATGCCGTTACGGTTTTCAAAACAAACGCAAAGTAAGTTTACCACATGGAATGAAACAGCAGATGTTCAAGTTTTGTACACAAGCGCAATCCCACTCCCTTCTTCTCTCTCGGTCTGTGACATAATAAAGCGATAATGGCGACTCTGGAGCAGAAAAAGCTTTGTGTGCTGCAATGTGTGAAGCATGAATCAGCTGTTTCTGTTCAGGGGGCATTCCTGCGACAATTCAACAGCGATCCCCCATCTCCCACTAGCATTAGACGCTGGTATCAGCAGTTTTGGACAACAGGGTGCCTTTGTAAAGGAAAAAGTGCAGGATGGCCGCGTGTGTCAGAAGAAAGCATGGAAGGAGTGACACAGTCTTTTCTTTGCAGTCCAAAGAAATCTGTGTGCTGTGCAAGTCCTGAATTGGAGATGTCGAGTATGACTGTGTGGAGGGAGCTGCGTAAGAGACTGCACATGCAGCCCTACCGTCTTCACTGGTTGCAGTTTCTGAAACTGACAGACCACATCGACCAAAGTATCTTTTGCGTTAAGATGCAAGCTGCAATGACGGAGGAAGGTTTTCTTGATTGTGTTGTGTTTAGTGATGAGTCTACGTTTCATATCAGTGGGAAAGTGCACAGACATAATGTGCATACATGGAATACTGCAAATCCTCACGAAATGGTACAACATGAAAGGACTTCCCCAAGATCAATGTTTTTGCGCAGTGTTCACAAGAAACGTTTATGGGCCTTTCTTTTTTAGTGAAGACACTGTGATGGGAACAAGTTATCTGGAAATGCTACAGACATGACTCTTCCCTAGATTGCAGGAAGATGAATCAGAGGACTTCATTATGCAGCAGGATGGGGCTCCCCTGCATTTTTGTCTAGATATTCGTCACTGGTTGAAGGATGTTCTTCCGCATCGACGGATCGGGCAGGGTGCTCATGAGGACTTGATGTTTTGTCCGTGGCCTGCATAGTCCCCCAATTTAACCCCTTGTGACTACTTCCTTTGGGGTTATGTGACGGACAAAGTGTTTGTGCCACCACAACCTGCAGGCATACCTGATTTGAAGAACAGAATTACTGCGACTGTTTAGACCATCACACCTGACTTGCTGATCAGAGTATGGCAGGAATTGGGCTATCGCCTTGATGTTAGCTGTGTCACGAAGGGTGCACACATCGAACATTTGTAGGCATGTATCATAAACTTGTAGAGTTACTCTTTCATTTCTACTAGTATTTAAAATTCTGTTCACCATACGTGTGAATATAATCAACTTCCAAACCGCTCCAATCATTTTGATAATTGCTGTACTATTAAATCACCCCCATATTTGCAAATGTTATAATAGATGTGTTTAAGCAAGCATGAAAAGAAACTGAGTATCTCCTGGAGGTTTGCTGTGTGACAAATGGTCCCCACACTGTAACTACCGAAAAGTGGTAGTGATAAAAATTTTACAGCATCTTTACATTCAAAAACAAAAACTGCACTGCAAGTTTAATGTTTACTGAGACACAACTTACTGCAAACAAATATTTTTTTCCCGTTTACCCTGTATTTAGTGACAATATCACTCCAACTTAGTCAGGGTCTATACTTTTCTGTCTTTAAGTGTAAACAGTTTTCTGCACACACCAATCTAACAAATTCCTTTGTAAAATTCTCCGAAAAACATTCTGTTCCACAGGAAAACATGAACAGGGGGCACAAAAATGCTTCCAAACATGTAATTAGTCACATATTCCTGTGTGATCAACATTATTTATCCAGTGACCTACTATAAGACAATAATTTGTACAACCTGGGTAAGTGGTATCAATGAAGAAGTCTAACATTTTCCTTAATGTCCTAACAAATTTTCCTTTTTTACTGAGGTGACACAATCCACATTCATACTTGGTTTATGCTGCCCATCTAGTTATACAAATGCCACACATCCGATATTTCTACGCTTTATGTCATGAATATTCCTCGGCACTGAATGTGAATGATGCTATGACACCCGAAGCTTAGGGATCAACAAAGTTCAAATCTGATTTGAAAATGAATGCAAAAATGTGTGAAAGGGGTAAATATATGCACGTGTACATATAAAGCATCACACAACAAGGTGTTCTTCACTATCAAAATGTCATGTAACTGCATGGTACACATTTATACCCACAGGCAAAGTATAACCTACCCTGTGTCAATTTTCACAGGACACACAAAGGCTCTACAACATTATGCGTAGAAGTCTTATGTCACATATGAGAGGGGAGGTTAAGGATGTCCATATGAAGCATCTCTTGAATACCTATACACAAAAGGCTCTGAAACAGAGCACAGATGTCAAAGGACATCCAAGGTCCATGTATTGCAAAAATAATGCATGAAGATGATAATTTTTTTAATGAAGAATATGTTGGCCACTGAGAATTCTTTCCAGAGGGCAAAATGGTTAATGCAGTGCTTTACAATGATGTTAAGGAACGGCTCTTAAAAAAGAACGAAATAAGTGAGGACAGTCCTGTGCCATTCAAAGGGATGGTTATTGTTATACACTGCACCATTTTATGAAGCTACGATTGGAAGCCATTTCTGGATAACAGGAAGGTTATTGTGCTTCAATACCCACCCTACTCACCTGCCCACATCCCCATGACCTACTCTCTCTTGCCCAAATTAAAATTTACCCCAAATGGTTGGCATTTCAAATCCATAATGGAAAATGAAGATGCAGTTTACAAGGAAACTGAAAAGCATTACAGAAGGGGCCTTCCCAGGAACGACATATCCTTGTTGAAATGCGCAAACTGGTGTAGTCCTGGCATCCTAAAGTTCCCCTATCCTGTACCGAGTGAAGTGAACTTGTTCTTGTGAAACTGTGTAACAGAGGTCAAGCACTGCATATTCTTAACGTCTCCAGTAATGGTGGCCAGTAGTTTACTTCACATTCCAGTCACTTTACCTCTGGTTTCCATTTCCCTGCACCTCTTGGAATGAAACAGGTTGTCTAATGTACAGCCAATCACTTTAATGACAAACCTTTGTGGAAACCACAAAACCTACTCTGCAAACCTGAAAATTCCATTAAGTCACTTCCACTTTATTGCATTTGTAGTGCAACAGTCAATGCACAACATAGAGTATTTCTCAACCTAAACAGAAATTTAGGAACTGAAATATTTAAGATATTTTTTCTGGCTTCAATATCCAAAATCATCCACTCACATACATAAAAAGTGTACAAAACGGGAAATCTTACATTACATCTTCTATGTTACTTCAGAAACAGAACAAAAACCAAGACGGTATGAAATATTACAAAGGCATGAGTCATGAATGAAACATGATAATAATACTGAAAATGAAGGGCTTTGTTTATATAAAAAAAGAAAGATTCTGTTGAGCACAGAATAGCGCAGGGGGGGAAAAAAAAAGCTTTCAAAGGATATAAATTCTTGGCAGAATGCTCTCATACAATTAACACTATTTTGTACAAACTGCTTATGTTACTGATGATCTCAGGATGAGGACTTACCACTCCTCTTCCTTGTGAGTCACAAAGAACTCATTCAGTTGCTGCCTCTTGAATTCCAACTTATACTCATTATATTTCCTGATTGCCTCATCATCTGTTATGTTGTCATCTTGTGTCTGGAGATATGCCTTGAATGACATCATAGGAGGCTGTGTTTCTGTTGTCTGTATTTCCCTGCAGAAGTACACAAATTACTATTTAATGTAATCAAAAATGACTAAGTAACTAAGTCACTCACTAGATGGAAAGATGTTGTTCAGAGAGACATAAGATGGGAATTGTTAATTGCAGACAACACAGGATGGAGAAGAATGGACAGCACTTTGGGAGGAGTTTTTCCTTCTCACACTGTGGAGAGAAAAAAAGGGTGGTGAATCTAAGTTATTCCAAAAGAATTAATATCTGAATTTTCAATACTGCAAACACAAAACCAGACAATGAAATGATTCACACTTATCAACACACATGCAGCTAGTGGCTGCCTTCCAAGGAACATTATTACCCTCTGTTTCGAATTTGGACTTCAGAACTTACCTCTGTCTGTGCATTTTAGCCACTTGGCAAAGGATACCCAATGAAAAAAAGTACAGAGATAAAACTTGTTGCCCCACCCATGAGAGGACTTTGTGGTAACTCAAATGAGGGTCAACTACACCTGTCTTAAACACACCCACGTGAATAGCCTGTTGCACTGTCCTGAAAATAACCTAACCTAACTACCTGGCATCCAGATGAAAAATGTTCTGCCTGTCACAATTTGTCACATCACAACCCACACGCTGTAAACTGAATTTAGTCTTTTTATAGAGCACCATATTCTTCAATTCACTTGACTTCTACCACCACCATTACTTTTATTCTGTTGCCATGATGTGACACCATATAGACGGGTAGAAATTTATGAACATTTAATATTCTGTTCCATCCATGCAGCTTGACATGGAACTTGCCAGACTCATTCACTGCCTCGGACTAGATGCATGCCTACCAATGCCATTTTTATCCATTCTGCCAGAATTGCCTCTGATGGTTTATTCCCTGCTAGAGTTGTGAGTAGCTGAACTCCTCTTGGAGACAACACACAAAGTCCTTGACTAGTTTCATATCTAACAACATATCAGGATGCAGCCAATTAATTTTGCCTCCACCTATTATCACTAGGTCTCTATTAGAGTAAGATACAGCTAGCTATCCGTACACAAGCCTGGACAGGCCCTAAGGCTCCAGGTGGCTTAGGATCCCAGAATTCCTAGACAATTGGCACTTGATGGTGATAAGGCTATCCCTATGCAGTGGCCACTTTTACACCCCAGGAGATATTCCTGGTACTCATTTCTGCCTTAGGCTGACATAAACCCCTGGCCCCTAGTGTGGCTGGAAGGATGAAGTCAATGAAAAATTCCAATGACCCCATCGAGAATCAAACCTGCAACCCTCCGGCCTGTGGCACAGTGCCTCAACTTACTGTGCCACCACATACCCCGGTATTGCAGTAAGACACTTGGGAATTCACAATATCCCTTAGAAACATCATAACACATCACTGCTCTATTAAAAAAATGAGGTTACAGTTATCCGTCCCATACTTCGTGCCACTGAACCATTAATTCTTCAGTCACACAACTTTTACCATTGCATGTGAATTTAACACCATCACATAGTTTCTCCTTGGGCAGACACTTACTTTTAAAAATAAAAAGGTATTTCAGTTTCCTGTCAGCCAGCATAGACAGCATCATTCCCATTCCAAGTTTCTTGTACTTATTACCTTGTACTACCGGAGAGTTCTGTAACCTCAACTGAGCAATTGGCAGGCTCATCCATACAGTCCATCCGACCATGAAGAAAGTAATGTTTCTGGCTGCTGGCATGCAACTAACTCCTCAGCATAACCCATGCGAAGCTTCCAAACTAATGTTCTTCTCCTATGTTAAGTCACACTGTTTCAATGTAGCATAACCTGATGGTCCATCAAATGTTTGCCTTGAGGACCCACTGCAATATGCTGCATGATTATGCCACTTCCCAAGACTATCATTGATTATGCCACTTCCCAAGACTATCATATGCAATGCCTCCAGTGAAACAGGAAGCCCATCTTTCAGCTTTCCAAGCAAGAACTTCAGTACCTGTTCTACATCTCTGTATCATCCTTTCATAAGTTGCCAATATCTTCCCATGTAACTGGCATAGTTCCATTGTTACTTCAGTTTCAGTTTTGGGCATTTAATTTGGTAAGTTTCATTACGCTGGGAGACTGGTGATTTCAACTGCATGATTAATTTAATGTTTTCATTCTAGCTGAAACACACACCCTTCCACATCTCTGAGACTGTGGATCTGATGTTGGTCAACCACGATTTATGCTAAGGTATTGTATTTCTTGTTCAAAAAATATACGAGGTGTGGTAATAAAGAAACCAGATTGCTTTTATTACTCATTTCCGGCCACGTCGATGATGAAGAGGGGGGTAGGGCATTGACCCGTGGACTTCCCTCTACCGTCACACAAAGGTTCATTCATGCGCATCGGTTAGTCTGGCTGTGACCACTGTTAGAAGCGGTTCGTGTGTCTGAGCTCCATCGGAATAATGCTGAGTGCAAATGTAGAACGTGTTAACATCAAATTCCTCAGAAAACTTGGAAAATCTGCCACAGAAACTTACAATTTGTTGACAGAAGTGTATGGTGATCAGTGTCTATCTCACACGCAAGTTTTCGAGTGGTTTAAGAAGTTTAAGGAGGGTAGGGAATACGT
>Ga0123352_10018120_pt1 | contig 11224 bp, 6 predicted proteins | sample TergutLab28metaG_FD_89700 | JGI IMG/M metagenome (GOLD analysis project Ga0123352, IMG submission 89700) | Labiotermes labralis P1 segment gut microbial communities from Petit-Saut dam, French Guiana - Lab288 P1 | ecosystem: Host-associated > Arthropoda: Insects > Digestive system > Gut ... | reverse complement strand
GAATTTTTAGGATGCCCATATTTACAGGATTGTATTTTAGTAATTTTAGACCATTCACTTGTTAGACCACTCGCTTGTTTCAGTGTAATGATACCAGATACTGTATAATACAAGTTTGACCTCCTGATGATGAGCACAGTAGTGCTCAAAACATGTAGAGGCATATAACAAACTTATTATAAAACAAGATTTTGTGCATTAAGTTGGTTAATTACTAAGATTATACTGAGATGCACGGTCAGCAAAACATCGAAATACGTGTTAAGCTGTTACTCCTTGCGGCGACGTAATGTCATCAGCTACCTCACGGTACGTAGGCCAACGGATCTGTTCCAAGAGGACATCAAGACAAAGTCGTGACTGACACGCTTAGAATATGTACATTACAAACAGGCGTTAGCTTCGAGTCTGTTTTTCCGAGAAAACTGGAATATCAGCAACACATCCATAAATACGGAACATCTATAAACAAAAAAAACACCGAAAATTTGAAAACCAACAATACCGGCGGTGCAAGGCTACCCAGGAGGATTCTTTGTAGCTTTCTGCAGGTGCCACTAGTATTAAATTTCATTAAAATCCGCCCAGCATTTCTCAAGTTTAAACGCGTCGAAGGGGACAGACACGACGGGTTTTTATTGTGCACTCTGTACAATGAAATCCCCCCACTTACCACTATCCCATTTGCCGACCAAATGAAGTTAGGACCAAAATTTCCCGAAGAAAATATCAATTCAAACTACTATGTAAGTATAATTTCATTTCGAACTACATTTCGAACAGTGGAAACGAAGTGGTGATTACTCCCAACAGCCGTTTTTGGGGGCAACCAAAATTCTACTTATTTTAACCCCCCTTCGATATTCTATAGCGTGCACATTCCAAATTATTTCACATTTTCCACTTAAGGCCAAAAGTTAATGTATCCTGTTCCTCAGACGGGATGTACCTGTAATCAGAATACACAGAAATCCATGGCCAATTACAGATATGAAGTCTTCGTACTGAACTTGATGTGTTCTATGTTCACATATCTTAACAGGGTGTGAGCCAAACACACACATCCACTGAACAACATAAACACTCATGATTTTATTGTATTTTAACAAGGATGTAAACATAAAATGTTCAAGAACATAACAGTCGCTTGACAATATCAAATGTAATAGTACTTACTTACTCAATGGAGCAGCGTCCTTTTTGAGAAGCTAAGAGGTTTTCAGCTAGTCAAGAAATTCTCCGCATTTTATGGAACCCGAAGGTTCATTACCGCAGTCACAAATGCCCGCCACCTGTCCCTATCCTGAGCCAGCTAGATCCAGCCCATACCCCCACATCCCACTTCCTGAAGATCCATCTTAATAGACATTTGCAGTTATTTGTATATGAAATGTTTTCTTGTTATACGACGCCCCGATGGTCACAGGACAGACCGAAACATGTTGCTGAAGAATAACACCATGTGACTGAACACATGTTTTTAAATGTGCATTAGTTGGCTCATTATATAAGTATCGATCTACGTATTCAGTTTTGCCGCCTGCGGTATTTTGTTCTATACGACGCAGTTCTTACATCGTCTACATATGACAACGGGCCAGTGGCTTCCGCACTGTCGGATCCGCACTTTCTGGGGCACTGCTCTTAGAGAACCTGATGTCAGGTCTTCACCATCAACATTACCATTCCGCTGCGGCTTTCAATTAACACACATTCATTGTTCGTCTACTTCGATTATGTGTTACTAATTATCTTCTAAGTTTAGTAAAGAAACAGGCAATTCATACACTGTCAAAAAATGGTTGTCGTTTCTATATCTACATGCAATCGCAAGGAAACTCAACAGAGGCAGCACGAAACAATGAACAGGCCTTAAAGACAACTACAAACAGAATTACACAACATTTATATAGAACTACGTTACTTCTCCCAATTCCGTTTTCAATTTATTTTCACTCCCAAATAAAAAAAATGCAAGAGAATGTGGCATCAGTAAAGTTCTCACTTCTTTGAGAGGGGTGTCAGGGTGTGGCAGCCTTGGTCCCATTATCTGGTAACGCTACATTTAATTCAAATTTCAATTGTTTCGGCCGAAGCTTTAACAGTTCGTAAGGCATTGACCAAATTTCGGTACTTTCTTGGGAGGACCCACAGAAGGTACGAAAATCCCTGTCATACAGCCACATCTCTGGAACATTTTGACCGGGAACATGGACACAAGGAGTGCCGATCAGTCACGACAATCTACTGCTGTTAAGTACCTGAAGACCAAAAGTCGTTATACAGAGTGTTTAACTGCGTCCCTGAACATCAGTACCGCCGACAGCTGTTTCGGTTCCCGACGCAGAAGTTTTTTCGGCCTCCCCCCCCCCCAACCGACGGCACTGATTAACACAATATATTTCTCGCAAACGAAAGCCTGCATCCGCCTGGACATCCCCTAACGGCCACCTTGCTCAGTGACACGATAAAAGATACACACTGTATACTTGAGTGGCAAGCTACTTTGCTTGCACTGGGTTACGCAACACAATCGACCTGCCACTAGTACAAAGAACACATCAGTTATGTCACGAGCTGAATAAAACGAAATGTGTGGTCAAATACAAATTAGAGTCTACCTGTGACAACTCTGCGCTCCAATCACGTTTTCCTACTGCTTCGTAACAAACAGACTGAGTCATCTTTGCAAAGCAACGAACGGAAATTAATTTCGAACTTATACGGTTTCGTAACAAGTTCAATTTAGCTTTAAGACGGTGAAATTATTAACACCCAATAAAAACTCGACAATACACCACCAGCAGGTTAAAGCACGTTCTTCTTACAGTGAGTGAATTAATGATTGGGGAAAAAACAACTACAAGAAACTGTACACAGTACTCTCTTATTTGGGTGTTTTTACCTTTTGTACATGTTGTATTCTAATTTGTCTCGTGTGTATTGTTGCTAGTTAAGTTATCTAGTGTGTAACTGTTGTTGGTTGGCCGTGTGTATTGTTGTAGTTGTCTTGTTTGTACTGTTGTAGTTGTGTGTATTGTTGTCATCTTATGTGTATCTGTTGTACTATATGTGTATTGCTGTTTTTACTTTAGATGCCGGACTGCTGGCTAGAAGTCAGTATTCGGAAGGTCCTGCGACCGGCCACCTCGACACAGATTTTCTTGGTTTCCCTGTGCCTTAAAGCAAATGCTGAGATGGTTCCTAAGATTCCAAGTTGCCACTACATGCTTCTCATGTAGCCCTCCCTACTTAAATTTAGTAGTAACCAATTTCACATTTTGTATACATGTAAAATAACCACTGCCACCGGGTAACAACCCAACTGCAGTTAGTAAATATTATTATTATGTGAAATTGAGAACTTCTGTCTACTACGGCGTAATACAAGAAAAGTGCACGGATAATTTTCATAACACGAAGAACTCAATAACGTGTATTATGTAACCGGCCGATCGTGAAATATAATTGTCAATGGTAATGCTGGAAAGACGGGGTGTTTGACAGTAACAGAGTGCTATTGTACCCAATGTGAAATCATGAAGTACCGAATTTCATTATTACTCTTTTGACCAAGAAGACACAGAGGAATTTAATCTCCGTGGGCAGGCTACAACTCTTACCTCTGCGACCAACCCACCCTCCATAAGCTGTATGAGTTTTCACCAGGGATAGGTTCTCAGCGAATACCAAGTACCAGAGATGAGTGCCTAAGCAGGATCACATCACAAAGTGAACTGGCATGATAATCCATGTGAAAGACATAGCTAGCGACGTATATACGACGCAATATTAATGCTTTAAAATGTCCCGACGTTACATAACAAGAGTTACCGCTCAGAAACAACGGTCATTTCTGACATGAACAGCAGAGTTCAATCCCTTCAAGCCAGAAGTCCATGCAATTAATATACAGGGTGTTCCATTTTCTGAAGCTGCGTAAACCAGACCTAGTGGCTGAACTAGTCTAGGTACTCTCGTATTTACAGGTACGGTCGCAGCGCCATAAACTGAAAACGCGTATAAAAATTTAGTTCTTACCTAAAAAAGAATAACACGCTGTGCCTCCATTTGAAAATAACCGTTTAAAGCAGCTGATCGAAATTTGCGGTGTTGTATCAGAACCACACGAGACACAAACGCATCACGACTAAACTTCAGAGTTTCAATACGAATGTACACAACAGCTGACTGCTGTGTTTCAGGAGTCAGAAATGGCAGTAACAACAACAACAACACATAGTTCTCACTGTTGTTCCAACCGTTCAGCTAACTACAGCTATAACTACACCCGCTGACACATGACAAAAAAAATGAAATTAAAAATTATTTTTTGCCTATTCATTCCACCCTACACCCATGGACTTATATATGCCTGGATTTAAGATTCGATTGATCATAAAGAATGATCCACGACACGCACAAGTGATATATATGATACAAATAATATAATAATATATTTACTGCAATTGGGCTGTTACCCGGTGGCAGTGGTTATTTTACATGTAAACAAAACATGTAATTGGTTACTACTAAATTTAAGTCGGGAGGGCTTCATGAGAAGCATGTAGTGGCAACTTGGAATGTTGGGAACCGTCTGAGCATTTGCTTTTAGGCACAGGGAAACCAAGAAAAACCTGTGTCGAGATGGCCGGTCGCAGGACCTTCCGAGTACTGACTTCTAGCCAGCAGTCCGACATCTAAAGTAAAAACAGCAATACACACACAGTACAGCAAATACACATACGATAACTACAACAAACCACACGGCCAACCAACAACAATTACACACATGAAAACTTAAAAATAGCAACAATACATACGAGATAAATTAGAATTTTACAACATGTACCAAAGGTAAAAACACCCAAGCAAGAGAGTACTGTGTACAGTTTCTTGTAACTTTTTTTTTCCCCCCAGTCATTAATTCACTCACATATGATATATGATATATTTGTTAAATGCAATTGGGTTGACACCCGGTGGCAGCAGTACAGTACACATTTACACACAAACAAAACATAGAACAACACAATCGACACAAACAATACACAGAACAACACAGTTAACTAATTGGGAAGAGCACGGGCCGTGCCGCGTCTTTGCGAGTTATACCCTGGCATATGCCTTACAACTGAGGAAAAAGCACGGAGAAACCCCAGTTAGGGGGTAGCCGAAGAATGCCAGATGGTACGATGAAAACAGAATATACAGAACATTCATAACAATAAGAATATATAAACATAACAATAAGAATGTATTCATAACTAGAAAAATATGATTAACACCACGACAAGTTAGAACAAAATAAAACATACACTTGAAGCTCGTATTCTTAGAGCAATGTACTATTTCAATAACCCGTAAAGGCATTTCACTCTTTTTTCGGGATACAACGTATATGTTTGTTTTTTTGGCTTGTTCATCGGGAATGCAGCAAACAAAACTAGCCAGCCTGTACAACAGAATTAAAAATTACAAACGGAAGGGTACCAATATTATGAACCACGTACATTGACCGGGTAGCAAAGCATAACCAGTCAGGAAGAAATTCAAGTCCACTGCCAGACCAATCTCCGCTTTAGCAAAGTGTCAAGACAGTTCAAATGTCACCCCGGAACTTCTCCGTTGAAAAGTCGCTCCAGGGGTTTTATTTCCTGTTTACGGGTTGTGGGAATCTACACAATATCACAGGCTTGCCAATCGTATTACATGCAGTTGTTATTGCAGGAAGATGAACACGGCTCGATTTCTCGGTAATTCGTTTCGAACAAACGCACTGAACTTTAATACGCGGCTAGCGTCACAGAAAATCGCTGTAGCCTTTACCACTACCGCCGCAGCCGCCGCCACCATCACCACGACTCCTACCACCACTGCCACAACGACCGTCGCCGCCGCCGCCGCCGCCGCCGCCACCACCACATATTGCTTCACGCTGAATATGAGACGTGATACACAGCTACGACATGTTTCGACACGAGACACGATGTGCGTGAGCGTCGTATCTGTTGTTGCTCTGCACGTTGCCAGAATTAGGTGCTGGTAAATCATACTCAACCTTAATCTGCACAATGGAATGTGGAATCAGATCTAATTTAAATATATCAGACTACATTACATACCTAAACAGATTTCTATATGCAGATCACCTTCCTCGGTCTCAACTCCTCAGCAATTATTTACGTACACAAATCAACATGTCTCTGAAGATGTTGGTAACACTGCTGGTTTCGTTTAAACGCGTGCTCTCAAATCGTTCATACGACATATGCCTGCATATATCCATGTATGTTCCGGTACCGCATTACCTTCAGGAAAAGATACGGGTGGCAGCAAAACGGTGCCTGTCCACAACATGAAGGCATGCGCTGTATATACACGTGGAATAAACACATACTTGTACTCACTTCTAACCTCGCCGCTAGAGCAAGGCGAGTACTGAATATTACGCCCTGGCGTTTTAGCCTCAGAGTCCCCTGAATACGAGGCTAGTTCCTAGAGAGGATCTGGACGATTTTCAAAACAGAAAAATCTCTTGCGCCTACCGGGATTTCAACCCCAGATAGTTCAGTTCGCATCCCAGTCACTATATCAACTAAGCTAACCCGCCTCCTTCTTCGGGAAAATATACTTATAATAACAGCATAAAGGGCGACATATCACGTCTGTATTAGTGAAAATGTCGTGTGGAACACTAAGCAGGTTGTATAGGATTAAGAAGCCAATGTAGAGAACTGCTTCATTAATACTTTTTCCCCCTCAGGGTCACGCTCTTAAAATATTCCAAGAAAATAAGCACACCCTGTATAGCAATCCGTGACGTACAAGTCGGAGCCGTGTTTCAGGCTAACTTAATACCCAGTGAAACAGACCGCTACATTAATATCCCTCTCTGAGGTATTCCTTTCTACAGACAGCACAAATACAGTAAATGAAAAGCCGACCTGTCCACAAGGCGTCATATAAAACTTCTGAAATGACCGTTCCATTATTAATCCTCGTATATGAACTTTAGAGTTGAGATTGTTTTACTTTTTCTATCAGCAATAAAGTTCAAAATACCGTAAAATTGCGTTGAAAATGTTGGAACGAAATTGTAAAGCACAACGTATCATTCAATATCAATTCAGCTGCAGTACTCACAGAGGATGACGTGGTGCTGATTGACCTTGCCATGGCAGGGATGTGCGGGCATGCCGCAGGAATTACAACAATCCTCCTTTATTGTCTCAATTATGGCCCTGATGCTGATTTATCATTAGTGATAGTCGGAGAATGTAAAAGGAATAAACTGGGGGTGCCGCACTGTGTACAGAAATGCGCAATGCAACTGTTATTAAAGTTTTGGTAAGAGAAATTCTGACTCAACATTACAGTAAAAATCAAGAGGCACAAGGCGTAATTAACCCTACTGGTGATTGGACAGCGGTTTGCTATTTGACATATGAAAGTAATGGACTGAAATTAAAGGCGTATAATTATACACAAGAAAATACGAATATAGGAGTAGGGAATTAATTTCAGCATTTCTAAAAATTCCGCACTCTTCACCACAGTTATACCAGAAAATCCGAGATACAAGTCACTCTACAGTTTAAAAACAACTCCTATCTTTTAACTTATTTTAATATAAGCCTGTCGTTGAGAGAATCAAAACACAAGGTAATATGTATTTATCTAAAACAAACCAGTGGACTACACATAATAAGGTAAATTGGGGACAAAACAATTTATTTAACTCGTCTATATGCTTCAGCCCTGCAAAATCGGCGTCAGGGAAAATAATATTAGTTGAATCTTAGTAATTAACGAACTTGATGGACAAAATATTGTTTTATAGTAAGTTTATTATATGCCTCTACATGTTTCGAGCACTACGTGCTCATCATGAGGTGGTCAAAATTGTATTATACAACATCTGGTATCATCACACTCTGTAGGTGGCCGTCCGGTGCACAGGTTGCGAGAAGACTTCTTTCAACCTGTAGAGACCTATAATAAACTTATTATAAAACAAGATTTTGTGCATTAAGTTGGTTAATTACTAAGATTATACTGAGATGCACGGTCTGCAGAACATCAAAATATTAGTTGAAATTAATACAATCATAAAGCAGGCAAGTCTACTGTTTGTTACTTTTTTCGTTTGTTTTTGGCGCGACAGCCCCCAGTGGGCCAGGGCCTCCTCATTCACGAGGTTTCTAGATCACACACAACGACGCACCACAGTCGGAAGACTCCTCTGGACGAGTGATCGGCTCGTCGCAGAGACAAGTACCTGACCACACACAACACTCACAGACAAACACCCATGTCTGTCGGTGGGATTCGAACCCACAATCTCAGCAGGCGACTGTCTGTTACTATTCAAAAGAACGCTTCGTCATCCACATTTTATTACGTGAACTGGTTTGGCTTTTTACCACATGATTTGCAGCAAGAACAACGTAACGATGCAGACTTTACCTACGAAACACATCGAATTCAATGTGAAAGTCATCTACGAGCAGTTCAAACCACCGAGTGTACAATCAGCACAAAAACAACTACGAACTGTATTTTGTACAGGCAAATCCAACTTCAGACGCAGTGACGGAGTCAAAGGTCGACCAGTGAGTCACGCAATGTGTCGAAATCAAGGGATGTAAGGGGAACGGAATAATTATTTCTTTCTAACGGGCATAAATGAGCAGATGCCGCTGAAAAGTCTCATCTAAGGATGGAAATTTGTCCTATTTACGTAGCCGGTCGGACCAACAGACAATGCACTAGTCCAGCAATCCGCTAACAAAGTCCACATCCTCTCTTCAGTATCATGCTTTTATTATATCCTACGTTGAGAGATCCAAAGTTTCACACCAATCAAAAACTTCTGCAATTACCGATTTCGGGCGCGTTCGCAAAATTGCGAAAAGCGACTGTTAGCTTCGTCATGTCCGTCCGCCCGCATGGAACAACTCGGCTCCCAGTGGAAGTACTGAAGTGAAATCTGACATTTAAGCATTTTTAGAAAATATGTTCAGAACATACAAGGGTCGTTAGAACCTGACTTTTACCCGAAAATCGTGCCGTTTATGAGATAATGTGGAAAAAAAATATGGTAGAGCCGGACAGGCCCACTGACGACAATGCACTACAGCGCATGCGCTTTGAATGCTGGATAACTAAGGCTACAAACACACACTTAGAATACGTAATACGTACTGCTTTTATACCGCAACAATGGTTAGGCAAACGTGCCTCAAAGCTACGTCACACGTACATTGCCTGTCTTGTGCTTACTTGGTCCTTCAATTTTTAGACGGTACATGGACTAGTTTTGAACTCCACAATTGGACACTGTTTCAGAATTAAATCTGCTCTTCATATCTTCGTCAATGTTATGTTTATTTGCTACTTTACTTCAAATCTTCAAACTCTGTCAAATTTTCGAATGACTTCGTTAGCTGTCCTTGTATTATGACTTTGTTCTGTTGACGACAGCGCGAGTATACAACAGCAATTTACTGTTCACTTGTTTTCAACAAGTGTTTGGCTGCAGCTCTCCAGGCGATATGTCCACGAATTACCATCAACCAACACCGCAAATGCGAAGCAGAGAGTATGATGCTGGTCTCTGGAACGACAGGGGTCCTTTACTAACAGTCGGTGGGTATATCAAAGGCCCAGCAAGTGGCCGGACTATATCATTTATCGACCGCACAATACACGAGGCGTTCCTCTCTGACCAATTAGCGAGAGTGCACAATTTAAAGAGCCAATAACAGTATTGCCATGGAACACACTTCACAGGACAGGATCAAAACACTATGAGTTCCTATGGGGTAACATTTCTCAAACTTCTGGGTCAGATGAACACTTCGATGGGTCGCAGGAAGGCAACAGTACCAAACTCCCGGCCCCCGCCCCCCCCACCCCCCCCCCGAAGGGAACAACATTATGACTCCCGAAAGAACCACAAAAATCAGCCTGAAGAAACGAGCTAACTCTGACGTAACGAAAATTACATTTCGTATGGCATTAGGGCACGCAAACTTGTTCTTATTTCCTGAAGAATGTAATTATCCAGCACTGCATTCAGATACGCAACTGCTGATGACGCACCGATGTTAAGAATTCCTGAAAAACGCTTCCAGAATATTCCTCCACCCAGACAACTTTCTGCTGCACAACTTTCATTTAGCCCTTTGGAGATGAAAGTACTAGAGGCGGAGAAGAAAATGGCCAGCAGTGGAGCAATGAAGGGCAGCTTTATAAAAGGGCGGGGGGGGGAGGCTTTGTATTCTACATCTTTCCATTCGTTCACACACGCGCGCGCACACAAACACACATTCGTTTGTAATATCTAAACTTATCCATCTTTTCTAATGCACCTCCCTGAGGATGGTCACAAGAGTGGCCGAAACATGTGTGATGAACACTATGCTTATAAGATACGATACTTATATACAAAGACGTGTAATTGTTCGGTTTCGTTGCCATATCTGAGCACCAGTTTGAAGGTTTCAGAGCTTCGTCCAGTCGTCCATCTGGTAGCAGACGTATAAAAAGGAAGGTGTAGTTACAGACTAGTGACAGCAGCAGTCTGAAAAATGGGCCGCGGAATTCCCGATTTCTCCTAAATTGTACAGCGCATAATTCTGGAACTTGAGTATTTTTAACTTCGAAGCAAGAGTTTTAATTTTCATGGATTTAAATCGGGAGGGGGCTGCACGAGAGGCACACAGTTCCGACTTGGGATTTTTGGAACGACCTTAGCACTTGCTTGAAGGCAGGGGAAAACCAAGAAAACCTGTATCGAGATGGCTGGTCTCAGGATCCTCCGGATGTATACTGACTTCAAGTCAGCAGTCCGGCAAGCAAAATCCCCTACAGTTTCCCTACCGCTGCTGCAACGCAAAAAAAAAAACCTCGTACCGCACAGTAAACACACTCCCTCCGCTACTATAAAAACCACCAAGTTAATGCTGTATAGGAAATAATCACCTTCTGTTCTGAGATACATACAAAACATATACATTCTGTGGGCAGAACGTAGGATTTAACATGAAGAGTTAATATGTGTGCTAACACCTTCAACTAATCCATAACACCCAAAAATACGAGGTCTGTTAGAAAAGTATCCGACCGTATTTTGTTATGCGAACACCTGATGGATTATAATCTAGCGCGCTTGCATGAGCCGACCTTGAACCTTAGTGCGCATGCGTGAATTTTTTTC
>Ga0123352_10018118_pt1 | contig 11225 bp, 5 predicted proteins | sample TergutLab28metaG_FD_89700 | JGI IMG/M metagenome (GOLD analysis project Ga0123352, IMG submission 89700) | Labiotermes labralis P1 segment gut microbial communities from Petit-Saut dam, French Guiana - Lab288 P1 | ecosystem: Host-associated > Arthropoda: Insects > Digestive system > Gut ... | reverse complement strand
TGTGTAATACAATTTTGACCTCCTGATGATGGGCACATGTGCTCGAAACATGTAGAAGCATGAAATAAAACTTATTGTGAAACAAATTTTTGCATCAAGTTGGTTAAATACTGAGATAAATATCTTAGACTGTTTTGTTTTTGTGAACAACTGAAATAATTTAAGAATATGTTATTCAAGAATAAGAAACTGAACACATGACAGAGTTAAAGTTTCGGTGTTAATTTCCATCATTTCATTTTTCTTGTCTGTCTAAAATGCTCAGTACTAGACACGTAGGCCTAATTTCGCTTAAGAAACCAATGAAATGTCGGTAATTTATGCAAAGTAACAGTGTCATGTAAAAGTAAATCTTGGTGGTATAGGTATTCTTAGATTAAAATACTCCTCTGATTTAAGGAGAACTACATATCCCAAAATAAGCTGATAACGAAGAAAGCGTTTCTTCACGGAAGAAAATATTGTTTAATTTAGAGGAAAACTTCCAGACGGGGAAGTAATGTAACTGAGGGAACCCGGACAGTTCTTTGCTACGCCTCCACAATATTTGCTGGTATGGAGTTAGGTGACTAGTTTCACAGCTATTGGATTTTTCACTTTCCTGACACACTCCTAAGAAATTAGACATGCCAAATGACACCATTTACGATTAGTAAATAGCAACACTCCTGCTTTAGTATGAGCGTCAGAACTGTAGCTAACAAAACTATTACGGACCTTTGAATTTATCGTAACTAATTAAAACTGGCTTAAGTGCCTGCTGAACCAGGAATTACAGTCTGATATGATATGCAGAAATGTTTTGCAAATAATCAGGCTTGATTCAATAAATTCCATATTTTATCTAAACATTTTCAGGTCATTGATCTTGGGAGCATATACTTATGAAAACAATAAAGAAAATTCCAGTTTCTTGTAACTGTTACAAGGTATAATTCAACTCGCTTCTGTCAATTTAACGTTCATGTTTCCGTGCATCGTTAGTATAATTACATTTGATAACCAACAAGATGCAACTATTTTGATTTATTCATTTCTAATCAACTCTACATGTTTCGGGCGATGTTTTCGCCCATCATTAGGAGCATATCTCTGTAACTAAAGCTTATGGTAATGTCCACCGGTGTTGCTGCTGGCTGGTGTTGCCTATTGGGTGGAACTGCAGTCATTTCCACCCAATACGCAACACTAGCCAGCAGCAACATCGATGGACAATACCAGAAGCTGTAATTACAGTGATATGTTCCTGATGATGGGTGAAAACATGTAGAGTTGATTATAAATAAATAAATCAAAATAGTTGCATCTTGTTGGTTATCAATTATAATCTCTTCTGTCATTATTGAGACTCCACTTCGCCCATTAGTGATTGCATATATTTTTGACGTTTATAATTCAACATTAATTTGAAGAACCCTTGAAAGCTTCTCAGAACTGATCTCAGTGTTAGGGTAACAGGAGAGCATGACCAATACAGCCGCTGACATCGTGACACCCGTTCAATCACTGCCTGTGATGTACAAGTACGAAATATAAATCGGATTATATTCGGATAAAAATAGTCGTTCTGCCTCGAACGTTCCACTTAGCGCCCTTTTGTTGACGTCGTGATGGAGAAATATGAGCTGTGATTTAAAAATATTCACTGCAGCCATGACTGCTATGAGAATTTAAAGCACGAAGAGAATTGCTTAAATTAACAAATTGCTCGATCTTAATTAAGTGGATTAAGTTTTATAGCCGCCACTATTGCATATTCTATACAATACGTAATCGATGAATCGTTGGAAGTCGTTGTTATAAATCGATTAATTAAATCATTATGTGGAATACGTAAAAACTCCGAACGGAGCCCCATATTGTAATACTATGACGCCATTAATCAAGTAAGTTTTACCTCCTAACTTGTTATCTTTTTCCAGGTTCATTTAGTTCGGGGAGCGGTTAGGGGTGAGGAAGGGTGATACAGTCGGCCATTCCACAGCGATTACAACTAATAATGTAGCCGTCTATAGTATATAAAACCCCCGGTTTTATATAGGCAAACGTGCGGGTTTCAGACCAACGGCACCAGAATATAGAAATGTCGGGAGAGGACGGTAGGATTTTAACACAAACAGAAATCCGCAGAAGGGTTTAAACTGGGATTTTCGAGATTCTGCCCTGGAGTGGTAGCATAGGGGAGAGGAGGATGGTAGAAACAGGGAGGATTTAACTTGTAATGTATGTATATTTCCCCCTTTCTCACAATTTCTGGCTTTGCAATGCGACATAGCTTGGTAACTCTACTTATGCAGGCCCTGGAGGATTAAAATCTGACGCCACGTGCAAAGTGAGAGAGGCGGTTTGTGATACTTAGGTTTTGTAAAAGGAAAATGCATTTAAAGAGCTCTGTCTATTTTTTATACTAATTTAATATTCTGTTAAGAGAATAGTAGTTGCAGCCTGCCTTCTTCATCATTGTGCCATTCGGTACCAAATTAATATACCTTTAGAATAGCCTACGTTTGCATCAACGTTCACTTTCACCCCATCAACTTTGAGCTTCTTAAAGCATAGTGGTAAAAGTGTTTACCATTGGGGTACACGTTCCGAAGCAAACCTTTTGCCCACAATAAGTATTAATGTGTTCGTACGATTCTAACAACAATTACACTCGTCCCTCGCGCAGTTTTGTAAATTCACAGAATCGCCTCAAAAATAAAAATACATAACTTGGCGACCCGTCAGTGGATAGGAGAATCAAAATTGTTCGACAGCTCGAACCGATCTTCGAGCCATACAGCACGATGTTCATTCAGTTGACAGGAAAATACAAGCAGCTAATATTACAATATTTCTGAAAAAAAAAACCAAATTTTTAAAATATTTGTTTTTTCGGGGGGGGGGGGACGGTAAATTATTCGTGGATTTACGCTTTTCGCGAGGGGTTCTTGGAACCTAACCTCCAAGAAAAGCTACAGTTGAGTGTTTTTTCCTGCATCGGAAAAAAAGACGGATTTCTATAGCGGAGGAATGAACTTACTGCTCAGTACGAACTGATTAGTGAAATATAATTTAGGTTAAATTCATTTTCAATTGGCCATGCCATGGCTTAGTCGGTTAGTTGCCGGCCTGTCACCGTCGAGGCTCCGTTTCGATCCCAGAACACCCCATGTAAGATGTGTAGTATACGAAGTAACACTCATACAGGTTTTTCTATGAGTTTTCCCCTGCCTATATCAACTCATCACTTCTCCATATTCATCGTCATCTACACGTTGCTCTTACCAGAAGAATAACGGGCGAAGCAACGCTCTTCCGGAAAGCGTGGAGCCTTGGATATGAAAGTTCTTTCACTTTTTATGCGGTTTCGCAAAATTGCGAAAGGCGACTATTAGCTTCGTCATGTCTGTCTGTCTGTCTGTCTGTCCTTCCGCATGGAACACCTCGGCTCCCACCGAATGGATTTTTATTAAACTTGATATCTGAACCTTTTTCGAAAATCCGTCAAGGAGATTCAAGTTCCACGAAACTGTGACAAGAATAACGGTACTTTATATGAAAGCCTGTATGCATTTTAGTAATATCTCGCTGAATTCCTCTTAGGATGAGAAATGTTTCAGACAAAATGTGTAGGGAAAATCAAAACACGCATTTTATGTTCAATATCGTTTTTTCCCCCTAAATTCGTGCAGTTTACAAAATAATGTGGCAAGATGTGGCATAACCAAACAGGTCATAGATGGCAATATAATACGGCGCATGTTCTGTCCACGTCGGATACATAAGGCTACAGACACCCACTCAGCGTATGTATAATTAGTGCTTTTCCACTGCATCATTGGTTGCTCGAACGCGCCCTAATTTCACGTTTGTACGTTCATTGCTGTCTTGTTTATTCTGTCCTGAAAGAGTTAGAGGAACTTCCGAATATGAGTTTTGCAGAATATGGTGCGTCGTGCTAGTGGAAGTGATAGGAATACAGGAAGTTTAAACTGCTAAATATTGATACCGGGGTTGCGGTCTTGTTTCAAGTTCTGTACTTATTAGAGTATCTCTTTAATGAAATATTAAAAGTCTATCTATCTATCTGTCCGGTTTTTCAACAGCTGTCGCCGTCTGCCGGAAACCAAACGCCATTCCTCTCTGTTTCTCCATTGATCTGATTCTAAATTTCTCGTTGTCGTGGCTGCTTGTACTCCTTCCATCCTCGTTTTTCTTGGACGTCCTCTTTTCCTTCTCTCCTACGGTATCCAATTCATAATTAATTTTGGTATTCTGTCCTCTGGCATCCTTTTGACGTGGCCATACCATTGTAGTCTTTTCTGCTCTATAATATCTATGATGTCCAGCTTCCCTTTCACTCCCACTATTTCCTTTATTTGTTCATTTTTATTTTTTCGATCCTTGATTTTCTTGTGACCTCCTTAGCACATCCATTTCTGTATAAAAAAAAATTTATTTATTTCTCTAGTAGGGATTTGCCATATTTGTGCACCATACACCAAAATGCTCTGAATTAAAAGTACATTTAAAAAAAAGAATTGCTGCGCTAATAGAGGGCAGCATTAAGTTTCCAAGACTGGCAGTCTACGGCACAGACTGAGACATATTGCATTTACTGCGGGTTGCATTTGTAAGTTTACATTCTATTACGAATGGCGACCGAAAGTTCTGCCGTAGTTGCGCTCTCAGCAGGGAAGTTCCTATTCTTCTTCCCAGTGCCACGCCCACAATTCTGTGTCACTCGACCTCCTAAGGCGCACTGGAGTGAATCTCATGTCGGTAACTGTAGTGTTTGCTGTTGAAATCTGACTCCATCTCGTTCGCAGCCATGTGCTTAGCTGAAGGAAACGGTTTACTTTTTTGCATTATGATCCGGTTAATGGTACTGTGTTCAGTTAATCTCGCCGGACTCTACCAACGTTTCGGAGAGAATGTCTGCCTCCATTTTTAGTGTTGTACCTAACTGCATAGTAAAGTATCGCACCGAACGTGGAGGCAGCAAGTTTCCTCCGAAACGGTAGCAACTGCTTGCGAAAATTCCTACCATAACCCAGAAAATAAACATTTTACACCACAGCCTAACCTTCCTACAAAATTTGCGATCTATAATCTACTTTTATCCACAGACTGTTCTTAGTTATACTTAACAGATTTTAATTTATTTAAATATTTATTCATTGTTTATATCATTCACGCATTCATTTATAATTACTAACAATTCATATAGTCTTACAATAAAACCAACTAGATACACTAATTTCTAAAATTTATTTTTGGAATAAAACTCTACATGTTTCGGACAGTTCCTCTGTCCATCATCAGGAGTTTTTCACTGTAAACAAACAATGGTATATGTCATACAGGTTTGCTGACTGCTTGCGAGCAGGATCAGGACGGAACTGTTCTGATCCTGCTCCCAAGCAGTCGGTTGGTTTTATTATAAGAATTTACCACGATGCAAGGTCTCCTGAACGTCATATCCATGTATTCGTTGAAACTGTAAGGCATTTTCCTTCTTCTTAGTCTGGAAGAGCTTGTTCCAGTCCTATATTCTTCATTTATGCCTGGTAGCATATTGGTCTCTCTCTGTAGACCACCTAATGCAGGAATTTGACACAAATCTAACGAAGCTTTACCAGGTCTCCCTTAATAACAAAAGTAGCATCTACCATCATCTTTATGCTTCTCTCAGGAGATTCGTAAATTAATTGCCACAGCATCTAGTTGAGAAAATGTGTTGTAACGAAAAAGATGTGAAGATTGTGTCGTATGAAATATGATGATAAGGAATGAGATGTGAGATAATGAAAATCTTATCGCATGAGATCTGAGTGTAGAACCGAATGAGATGACGAGATGTGAAGACGATATCAGGATATCAAGTGAGATAAGACGCTTTCGCATGAGATGCAAGGTTATGGAAAGTGAAGCGAAGACGATATGGAGGTGGTTATGGGGATGATGTTTAACGGGATGTGACGGTGATTTTGAATGATAATTCGGGTGGTTGCCTGTAATAGAGGCATGGACCGAAATCCTTTTAAAAGTTCTGGCGTTATCATCTATGCTCCTGTAAGAGTGCATCAGATTACGTTGCCGGGAATGGAAACGAATTCGTGTCGAATAAGGCCAGATGCAATGCCCCTTCCGTAATCTTAATATGGGCCAGTACTTTTCCATTTATATTAGCAAAATACAAGGACAGGGTGTTATAAAATATACAGGTTAAAAGTGCAGGGTTTGTAAAAAAGAGAAGGGGGATTTATTTTATGTATCTAGCGAGTATTCACGTGTTAACGCAAGGTCATACTAAGTTCTTGAGCAAGCCATAAAAAGAGAAGTGGGTTGCCAATACAGACAGTAATGAGAGAGGGAGAGAGAGAGAGAGAGAGCGCTTTACAAGAAGGGGGAAAGTGTTTCGTAAAGGGCGATAATGTAACCAAGAACGTCATTTTGTTCACAAGAAGCGATCCAAGAAGCCCCATTGATTGTTGTTCTGCAGTTTTGCAGCTCTTTGCATTAACAGCAGTATGAAACCAATTTTAGGTGTTTTTTTTAGTTTAATGCTGAATGCAAAAGAAAGGGCCCTACATTGAATTCTGTAACGACACGTTCTTTGAAGTTTATGGTCATTATTGCTACGTCAGACATTACGAGTCACGTCAGATACAAGTAGCGTCATAAAATTACCCCATTTTTCTAGAATTTACGTTATTGTCACGTGTGGAAGTGTCGTAAGTCCTTAGTAGTACTATGTTTTTGCTCTCAATTCCCCAAGTTTAATCGACGTCGAGCTTGTGAAGATTGACAAAATTGAGACAGAGTGAATTTATCCTGATGTTCTGTAACTCCATTGAGCAAGTCCCTCTTCGAAAGCTGATACTTTCGCAGCTAGACAAGAAATTCCCGGATTTCCATTGAACTTGTAGTTTTTTACCATGTATAAGAATTTCCGCCACTTTTCCCTATACTGAGCCAGATTATTCCAATTAAATCCACTGAGTGGAGTGCTATCGACTCCCAGTTCTTCAAATCCGTCTCTTTCCTCCATGTTTTTAAACCACATTCAGCATGCCTTGTATTCAACATGCACGCCACATGCGCCGCTTAACCTGTCATCCTTGATTGGTTAACCTTACTAATAAGTGGCGAAGACTACAAACAATGACGCTCGTCAATATACAGTTTTCTCCGGTGTCCCCCACAACCACTCTTTGGGTCAAAGTTTCCTCTTCAACACCCTGTCCTCGAGCAATCAACCTATGTTCTCATCTTAATGTGAGAGACCAAGTTTTACACCGACATAAAAGACACGCAAAATTATACTTCCGTGCTTTGTCATCTTGCTTTCAGATAGCAGAGAGGGCGACAAAATTTCCGATTCTTTTAGTGTAATACTATTACATCGCAGGGGTTGCTAAGTGGCCTGCTTGAAAGCAAGTCCTTTCCCACTACTGTCCGCACTTGGAGGGGTTAACCACCACAATATTGCTTTCTTTCTTACGTCTTGTTTACAGGTAGATAGCGTGACCTATGTCAGGGAGTCAACCATGAACACGTAAGTCCAACTTCAGTTAGCCTACCGTTTGTCAAAGTTATTCAACTCGCTGCACTATACATTTTTTCAAGACAGTGTGCCACATTTTCATGACAGTGTGCCACATTTTCAAGACAGTGTGCCACATTATTCTGTACTTTAATGCATTTAACGAGTCTTTAATTTTGGCGTTTTGTAAGGGGTCCTAAATTAAATTCGTGACCGATAATTTTATCACCAAGTTTCTGGTGTACTCTTTGTTGTTGCTACACCGTACTGCTGTTGGACACTAATAAACGCGCTAGTTTAGGTATAGAAATTAATCCAAACGTAGAAATTTTGGAGCATTTTATTTGTATACTTATATCAAGAAATGTAAATTATGTGTTTGCTCATTGTACTGAAGTGGCATGTTTTGAATCTAACCGATATAATTACGTTTTATGACGTTTTATTCTTATGCTGTGCTACTGTTCGGACACACACGCTATTAACTCTGTGCATACTGACAACAGGTGACGATACTCTGACATTTGCAAGAACAATATTTTGTTTGAAGGTCTGAAGAATTTGACGTTCAGGTGACCGTGTATCGTGATATATTCTTGTACCGTAATAAAACCAACTAGATGCACTTATTCTCAAATTTATTTTTGGAATAAAATTCTACATGTTTCGGACAGTTACTGTGTCCATCATCAGGAATTTTTCACTGTACGCACAGCAATGTTATATGTCATACAGGTTTGCTGACAGCTTGCGAGCAGGATCAGGACGGAAGGTCCTGATCCTGCAAGCTGTCAGCAAACCTATATGACACATACCATTGCTATGCGTACAGTGAAAAATTCTTGATGATGGACAGAGGAACTGCCCGAAACATGTAGAGTTTTATTCCAAAAATAAATTTGAGAATTAGTGCATCTAGTTTTTTTTATTACAAGAAATGTGAAGAATAATCAGATAATGTTGCTTAAGTATTGTTTTTTTTTTCTGACAACAGTTCGAATCACAAATCCACTGCGTGGCAGATATAAAATATCTGAGTGTCATCCTACGGCAGATTGCACGTGTAGTTATGAAGAGTCCTTAAACGGTTTGGGATTTGACACCTTAACTTGGAACTTAAGGAAATGATATTGAATTAGAACGGAGTATAGGCGCTTTAATTTATTTACATGTATATGAGGGCGACCAATTGATTCCTAGTCACTTATTTATGAAAAGAAATAAGCGTTTAAAAAGAGTTGCGCTTGTTTGTTGTTAGGGTTCCTATAGCCTACGTTTTATCAACTGTATGATCTTTGTTTTGCAATATGACTAGTGATTTATTTTGCACTTAGTATGTTGACCGGCGATACGTTTGGCCTAATGGATCTGGTATCTGTTTTAAAGCAATCTGCACAAACACATTTCAGTACACGATTTTATCAGCTACGTCATAGTTTATGAGGAAAGTGCAGTACGTCGCCGTAATAGAGCGCTGGAATGAGCAAGTAGTAAGACAAGTTGATAGCGCTACCAACCACACATGGCCTGAAAGCTGCTGTACAGCAGAGTGGGTAACACAGCGGTATTATGCATGCCGCTTCCGTGATTTGTCTGGGACAACCGAATGTTGTCTAAATTGCTCGTGTTTTCAGTAATTGTGTACACAAAATCAATCTCTGTTCCTTTATGATAAGAAAATTTTCATATCTTAACGTAAATCATTGAAGCAATGTACATACATACGTATCTACATTATTTAACTGAGTTATTAATTTCGGACATTTATAAAATAATAACCAGCTATTTTAATTGATTCATTTAAGACATTATTACAATAATAACAAGACATCTTATTCTATTCATTTCCGACACAATTAAAGTAATAACCGGACATTATGTTTTATTTATTTCGAACATTATTAAAATAATAGTCAGACATTTGATTTTTAAAATAAACTGGACCACACCCTATAAATTTCGCTCTCTGTTGCTATAGTCCCAAACATCACATAAATAATCTACCATATAGGTCAAAACGCATAGTTGTGGCGATAAAAATGGCGGTGAATATAAATAACCCGTGGGTTTTAAGGAGCTGAATAATGAGATTTGTCGAACGTGAATTAACTAAAGAGGCATGTTTGTTATTATGTAAGAAATATTTAACTCCTTCGCATTTTAGGAACAAAAGAACACGACATGTTAAAGTAAAGCCCTTTGTAATAGAAAACCTCGTCCTCGAAAGGTAAGAGGAGGTACAAATCGATGTCAAACTTTTGTCAAATTAGATTGAAGCAAGTTTTTCAAGGCTATCTCCTTTCTCCTGTTTTTACTTTACTGCCCGCATTACTTATTTTATTGTGTCACCAATGTTCGTAATGTAACTGGATTAATTCTTTGTTACGGAACTTTATGGTGGTACTGTCCATGTATTGTTTTTCACACGTTTCAGTTTCAGGCTTACTAATCAAATACGTGAAATTGATTTTAAACGATAAATCGACACATACGAATATTTATGGTGATATAGACTAAGAGATAGATAGAACAATAATAAATTTTCTGTATTGATTGTAACTAAGCAGGCACTGGAGCTCTGCTAATAACGCTAGAACACGAAGGCTGCATACAAACACAAATGTTATTTAAAGTTACATATAATTACAACCTAGAGCTGCTACACTAAGTACTCTAATTTGTATTAATTTTTGGCTTGAAACTTTAAGTACTCTAATTTGTATTAATTTTTGACTTACAACTTTAACTATTTCGGCCAAAGTGAGCAAATCGGATTTTTTTACCTTGTTTCACTACAGCTATGACACCCGTCATTGATGCCAACCAGCAATCCCAGTACCTACACAGATAAAGTTCGGACAGGGATAAAAGCATTTCGGTAGATGAAAGTGAGGGTGCTGGTGGGAGGAGGAGATAGGAAATGAGGGTGGGAGAGTTCAGGAATAATGCTGTCGGCACTATTGCAATAACTCAGGTGATAATGGGTAAGTTGGGGGAAAGGGAATTGTTGGTAGGGTGAAATTGCCCTGGATGCTTTTGCATCGACTATAGCTTTGCTGCAGTGTGTGTTATAATGCTTGGCCCCACCAATATATGTCCGCCATTTTAACAGCTATGCCTGTAGGGTTATATAGCTCTATCTTCCTCTAACATAGTGTGCTGGTTGGTTGGTTTATCTATGGTAGTCCATCCGTACATACTCTGAATTGCTTTTGTTACGGATCGTGAGCAATTATCTGAACATAAAGTGTGGTCCTCTGAATCCTATATACAATCTCTCTCCTTCTCTTGCTCCATTGCATATCTCTCGGAAACTTTATCAAAACTATAGCAAGTTATAATAACCTTGAAATAAAACTAAAACTATGTAATTTTGTCTTATCTGAAACTCAGTGTTTCAATGAAATCAGTATTTTTTGCTTTAATTATTAACCAACAAATGCACTATACAAAATTTCACATTAAAACACTTAAAATCGCTCCGAAATGTTTCGGTCCTAAGATTATCCTCAGGGAGCTACGTTGTTCCTTGTTAAAGTCATTTTAAAAACATTCACAAAATTATTCCTTTATATTAACAGGGTGTTGTGGCAGCATATCGTGTTGTGTAAGAGTACGTTGTTAGGAATGCAGACGCATTCCTAACAACGTACTCTTACACAACACGATATGCTGCCACAACACCCTGTTA
>Ga0123352_10018117_pt1 | contig 11225 bp, 2 predicted proteins | sample TergutLab28metaG_FD_89700 | JGI IMG/M metagenome (GOLD analysis project Ga0123352, IMG submission 89700) | Labiotermes labralis P1 segment gut microbial communities from Petit-Saut dam, French Guiana - Lab288 P1 | ecosystem: Host-associated > Arthropoda: Insects > Digestive system > Gut ... | reverse complement strand
TATAGAAATTAACTCTGTCTAGTTATCCCTACCACAAGGTATAGAAATTAACTCTGTCTAGTTATCCCTACCACAAGGTATAGAAATTAACTCTGTCTAGTTATCCCTACCACAAGGTATAGAGAAACAGGAATACTTTGGTGAACGAAGCAATTAATATTTTAAGTAGCTGCATGTGGACGTAGAAAGTAAGGAGCAGAAACGCTGTGGTAAAGAGAAATTTGTGAAAGTATGTACGGGGAATCGACTGAAAAGGGCTCATTGCATCAAAGCTTAAAAAAGGGAAACTGGCATGTTTGAGAGAATATCTTTCAAAACAGCAGAGATACTTTCACGAACACTAGATTTCATTTGTTTTGTAATTTAATGTTTCAGTTGGAGTATAATCTGATAGCCTGTTTGCATTTTAATTTATCATTAAAAACATTCATACGTGCAATTCTAATGTGCGTCATCCCCGTTGTGTTTTGTACAATAGTAAGGAGTTAAGTATGTTAACACTGAACGTCGAACACCCCCCGGTCAACACATAATTAAACACGTCAGAAAGTGATACAGGACAATAACAAGGACACGGCTGGACCCTATCTCAGCTATTTAGCGCCTTAGCACAAGGCGTAACCTATATTATTCTCACTGACTGTACCTATTCTTGTCCTAGCTTAAGTAATTATACTTATATATTATATTATATTATATTACACCCCCTAGCATATGATACAGTCCCCATGGGGAATAAATAAAAATGATATCCAACCAGATACACCCTGGACCATGGTACCCTGTGATATAATGATATCTCGAACCCGCCCCATTACAACCCAAAAACCGCTACACGCATGCTAGTATAGCCTAAGCTGTAAGTCTAACCACAACCTGATGATGGCCCACATGTAGGGCCGAAACATGTGGTTGTTGTAAACTCCTTGTAATAAAAACAAATATAGTTGTGTTCGACATTAAGTGTTAACATACCTAACTCCTTACTATTCATACAGAAATTTACTCCAATCTAACATTTGTAGTTTCCTAAATGTTAAAACTTTTGTAAGTAAACCAAATACTACGCACTGTTAAGTTGTTTGTCAGAAGTGAGCCATACACTAATGATAATTTTTCTAGACTTAAAAGTGTGATTAGGCTTAAATAGCCAGTGACATACACACCATAATTTTTTCACTTTTAATTTCTTGCAAATTTCTGGTTATGTGCAATATGTAGTTTAGCAAAGATCGAGAAGAGAACACATAACTATTGACTGTTTATTGTCTTAGAAAGTTTTACATTATTCATAGCTCGTGCATTTGGATATTATGGATATTGTGTTCATATGTGCTTATTATGTGCAATGTTTATTTCATTTTATACTGCGCAGCGCGTCAGATATCCCAGACAAACTTGATTTGAATATGCGGAAACAAATGTGCTTATCCTTTGAGAATATTTGACTCTTTCATTTTACTAAGTATATTCCGAATTATTTTGACACGTTAATGGCTATGAAAAAATTTAACATTTACTAACATTAAATGCAACCCTGTAATAGAGTAATACTAAGAGTTTGAACCAGTCATTTTGCTTCCCTTGCACGTCCATGTTGCAATACGGGTCAAAAGGCTAATTACAGGGCGGTACAGGCTACTGGTAGAAAATTCAGTGTGGAGGAATCTGTCACACTGTGTACACACAAATATGGAGAGCTGGAAGACTGCACAAAAAATCACTGTGGTTTGCACTAGAAAGCCTTAAGGTATATGTAATACTGTATATCTGATTTCGTTATATTCAGTTACGTTTTAAATCATAGATATATCAGAGGAGCATATTTTATGTAAATAACGTGGACGTTAAAATTTACCAAATTTCTACATTCTGTTCATTAATCTGCCCTAATGACACAAGGAAGTAGTGAGCTGTAGTTTAGAATTATCTGAATTGCAACACCTTGCAGTGTCAGACGAAAGTTCTGATGTTCTGGATTAACTTATCGCCTCCCCTAGCTGTAGAGTAGATATGAGGCTTGGGACAATAGACTCCTCTATTTCATTGTGAAAAGTCCTCTAACACTTCTTCACATAATACATGTAATTAAAAGTAACATTCCATTTAACATTAAAAATTGTTATTTATCTTCGGCGGTTGTTTAAATGCAAAACAGTACAATATAAAAGTTGTAACTCGAGAAGTTTTAATAAGTTGTACGGAAGGACTTAAGTTATTAAGCATAAAGTTTGACGGGTATTTTAAGTTGCTGTGTGGTGTAAGTGAAAAACAAAATCAAAATTTACATATTATTTTGCTCCATATCCTCAAACTTAAACAGTCTGTAATCTAGACAGGTTATGTGAATGACATTCAGATATGAAAAGAGATTATTATGTATGTAATAAAGATGATAAGAGAACGGCTGTCAGAAATTGTGTGCTGGTGCCAGGTGCTGAAATGTGGCATAGGCGTATATGCTGCTGCTGCTGCTCAAGCTTTAGCATCGAGACAAAGGAAAGTCGTGGGTGACGCGTAAGAAATTGGTATCGAGGCAACCAATCATCGAATTTCTATCGTTTTTTCTCCAAAGTCGTAACTCCTTCCACTTTTTTATTATGTGGTGTCACGATTCAATATTGTGCCACATATCGCCACGTATCTCACAATATCTACAGTAGTACTTTTCAAGAAAATCTAAGACCTTCTTCTAGTTATTTCATTAATTTCGTGTTAAATGTGGAGAGTCTTTTATAAATTGCATTCACCTGCGAAACGCGAATGGGAACTTCGCCATATATGTCTGTCCAGCTCTTCGCATGTAACAACTTGGTTCCAGCTAGATGGATTTTTGTTAAATTTTATGTAATAGATTCTTAATAAAATCCGCTGAGGAATTTATGTTGTTCAAATCATGCAAAAGTAACACGCCTTATATATACACCTACATAACTTTATGATCTCTCGCAATAATTGAACTTCGTGACTGAAAGATACTGTATTTTCTCTGAGGTACGTGCTGAGGTCTACCGAAAAATTTTGTAATTGAGAGAGAATCTGTCTTATGTGAGCTACGATATAAGGTTCAAAAAACAGTCGAGCACCGAGCGTCGAGCGTCGAGCGTCGAGCTCGATGGATGTTGAACGCCATAGCTTGGCATATTTACACAATGGTGAACTATAGATTAGTTGCTAACACAAAGAGGGATCGTGTGTGTTAAAATATTGTTTCCTGGAAAATATTTAAGAATTTAACTCAGGGAAGAATAGCTCAACGAGCGACCCAAAAGTGCTACTTCTGCGGATGTTTCCTATTTTATTTTAAATTTCTTCTCACGAAAATATTAAGTAGGTAAACGTTTGGATTTAAGCTACTTGATTAATTTAGAAACACCTAAAAAACTTTGATACTAGCGGTGAAGGTAGGCGTGGCTTCGATAACGTATTGGAAAAAAGTTTCCTTCATATGCCAAGAAGGTCTTTGAACTGAATGTGTTATAAAATTTACTAATGACGTAAGCTTGCATAGAATTATTGTACGGTATTGTAGACACCAATCCATAAATAAAGCCAGAAAATATTAAGCAGCTCTGTATTGAAGAAATTAAGAGAAATTAAATTATGGGAATGCCTACTTGCACTCTTCAACAAATCTTATGATGATGAGGAAATCAGAGGGGTGGAAATGGGCAGAGGGGAAGAGAAACGCCTACAGGGCGTTGGCGTGAAAAACTTAAGGCAAGAGGCCACTTCGAAGACGGAGGGTTAAATGGAAAAATGATAGTGAAATATGTATAAAACAACTTTATAGGAAATGTGGACTATATTTGTCTGGATCAGGACAGTGGCAAGTAAACATTTTTAACGCTGTAACAAAGGCTTGCGTAAAATACGACGCGAGGAATTTATTGAATATTGGAGGAAGTGTTAAATTGTGAAGAATGATGCTGCTACGAGTAATTAGTCGGTTATTTGTGTGATACGAATTATCATCTCGATCTCTCACAGTAACTATGTTGCTAATGTCTAAATTACCAACTAAATGAAGAGTAGGCTTTCTTCAGGAGATAATAATTTTTTTTGTAGTCAGGGTATTTCCCGAACTTTACGGAAACTGTGTTCCGAACAGCCTGACACATGCTTTTATCCTAAGTAATATAGAGCCCTTTAGGGCCACTTAGCTCCTACATTTTTTCCGTCATCTAGGTTTTAAAAAATTACGTTTCTTAGCTTGAGAAAAATCAGGAAAACTCTCGGCCAGGGTTATCGATCTGTGGCCATTCTAAATTGGAAGCAGAAATTTTACCCACACGACAACGACTTTCGATAAAACACACACACGCACACACACATGACTGTACCGAACACAGTAGCAGTGGCTCGTTTTTCAGTAGCACTGTAAATGAATGTCAGCATCTCTGGGATAAAAAAAAATATTTTTGTAGAGAATAATCGGACTGGGCTTATTCAATGAAACACTTGCGTTCAACATTATCCCTTATCGCTTTTCTCCACTCATAATTTTTTTAAAAAAATTGCTTATGCGGAAGTGTGTATTATCCGTTTAACCGGCGTAAATTATTTAATTGAGGGATAAAATTATTGGAATAAGTTTTGGATACAATAGGGCTAAATGTAAATTATTATCAAACCAACCGTATGTCACCTCTTCCAAGGTTTCTAGATATTTTATTTCCTATGCGGTTAGAAAATGGCTTCATTTCTCTCTTTTAAATGTAGGTTTAGAGACAAAGATATGGGCATCGACTTAACATTTGATTGACTCAGGTGTCTCAGACATCGCAAGTGTGGCGCACCATTAGTAATGCCATTCCTTAATCATAGCTGGAAATGAAATTTCTGGCGTCGGGGTTTCTGTGACAGCTGTCTCTCAGCCAGTATTAAAGCAGAAGTGCTCTTCACATAACTACAGAACAGCAGAGAGAGAAAAAAATGAATATGTACCGTCCGTTTGTTAGTTCCGAATTTATCTTGTAAAAACCAACAAAAGTGGGCCAATTTAACATAACTCTTCTTTAAGGTTGTGCTAATCCAGCTGAGTGTTATAACATTGGAATTAATGAAAAAGAAGTGTAACATATCGCTAAAGGAACTCTATGTTGTCGTTTGGTTTTCTGAATTTACATGTTTAGAATCTCAACCGAGCACCCGGGTAACTTTTCATAAGTATACACTAAAACAGTCACACACAAAACTTGGTTTCTCAGTTTATTTACGGCAGTGATTGAATTGGTAAAACTAGTGTTATGTGTTACCGTTTTAATGCATATACTTGTGATCTGTTAAAACAAATGGGTAACTCACTCAATTATTACACCAACCACTGCACGTATATAAATTTATAAAATTTACACACTAAAACATTAAAACGCTCCAACATGTTTCGGTCCTAAGACCATCATCAGGGAGCTACATATTCCTTGCTAAAGTCACACTAGAAATAGTCACAGATTAATTTCGTTTTACAAGTTGGGTGTTGTGGCAGCATGCCGTGTTGTGTAATGTTATGTTGCGAAGATTGCCCTGCTATGGATGTGCATTCTGTGCTTCGTTGCAACGCAACGAAGCACAGAATGCACATCCGTAGTAGGGCACTCTTCGCAACATAACATTACACAACACGGCATGCTGCCACAACACCCAACTGGTACAGCGAAATTAATGTTACTTTAGCAAGGAATATATGGCTCCCTGATGATGGTCCTAGGACCGAAACATGTCGGAACGTTTTTAATGTTTTAATGTGTAAATTTTATAAATTTTACATATGTGCAGTGGTTGGTGTAATAATTAAGTAACTCGACAACATGCACGGTGTAACAATAAAAAAAACCAACGGGTAACTTAAATTATTTTTGTTGCTTCTTAATACACAAAGACATAAATAATATGTCCATCGAGCAGTGCCTTTCTTATCCTTAATTCACAATTTTCTCCCACGTTATGTATGCAAATTTGCGAATTTTAGTGGTGTCAACTGATGTAAGAATGAGAAGTCCTAAAGACTAGGGCGTTATGTTTTTATAATAAACAAGCTATGTAAAATTTTATATGAAGGAAAAGAAATATATTTTGTTTGTAACAAAAATTCATTTTAAAATTTTTAAGATTTTTAGAGCTGAAGTGTGACTTTTCACTGTCATAAGCCAGTGAGTATCTTCCGCTCATGTCTGTGTAACACGTCTATACTGTGAACATTTCCCCGTGTGCACTGCAGAAATCTCCTATAAAATGCAACATAGCAAGGGCTGCGCTGGTAAACTGCTGTACTAACCTACTCCTTTTCTCTGCAAAATGCATTTCTTCTCTTATTGAAGTCCCAGCCGTAACACCTAGACCTCGCCGTAATTCCGAGAATGTGGCATTGTGCATTATAGAGATGCTTGCTCACCCTACTGCTGCTGAAACATTTTGCTGCCACGTTATGATTCAGATATGGGATACTAAGGAATGTGGCTATTAAAGCTTCGTGTCACGTCAAGAAATTTTGAAGAGAAGCACATGAAGCAAGTACTTTAGCATTTATTACATCTATGTACTCACAAAATTATGCAAATGTGTCAGAGGTTTACAAAAGAGATTGTCATGTTGTTTCTTATGCAAAAAAAATTGTGGTTGTAGTCTTTGAATTCCACCATGCTGTGAAAGTATTGCAAGCCAAAAGGATTATACGGTTCTTTTGTAACGTACATTTATGTAAATGGAGACGGTCTTGTCTCTATGTTAGTGTTTTCGGCCATCAACACTTGCGGCAAATGCAGCTATCAACGTCGGTAGCTCAGTGGTTAAGGTACTGCGCTGCAAATCGGAAGGTCGCTGCTTCGACTCCCAGATGGTGTCATTGGAATTTTTCATTGACATAAAATCCTTTCGATCGCACTATGGCCCTGGGGTCGACTCAGCCTCTAACAGAAATGAGCACCAGGATTATTTCCTGGGGCTAAAGGCAGCCGGTGCGTAAGGCTGACACCCTACCACCATCCTGTGCCGTTGTCACAAAATCTGGGAACCTTAACTTCCTGGAACCCTCTGGGCCTGTCCAGGCCTGTAATGGAACTGCTTTACGTTTTTATTCCATTACATGGCATTATGAAATTAAGTAGAATACGAGTATTTTATTTGTAATGTGACAAAACGTGACGCTCAAAATTGTAAATTCCAAACTGATAAAATCCGAAGCAAATACTTCATTGAAGATTTTATGTTTTGGAAATGACTTCTACTATTGTATAAAATAAGGAAAATAAATTGTAAAATTTTTATGTTTCTATTCCTGCTTTTTTTTTATTGGATCCCATCTACTGTCTTATCTTTCCGAGTAGCAGATAGACTTGTTTTGAAAAATGTTGAAATCATTATTCAAATTTCTGGTAGAACTGTATTTCCACAATTTCAACAGAACGCCACGAAAGAAAACTTCAATGAAAGCTAATTTTCAGAGAATATAACTAAACATTAGCTGTCATTTACTCCTGTGAACACGGACGCAACCTACCGTTTCTAAGCTGACTACCGATGACCTACAGATTGCAATATCCTGCGCAGTTCTCTCCCCTATTGCAACGTACATGCTACTTCGTCTGCCGAACCAACGCGGTAGTTTTACAGTGATGGCATGTCAGGCAATCGTCTGTCCACATACTGCATTCTACGCTGTAGAAATGGCCAGTGATTAGCCAAACTTGTCTCTTAATTAGACCGTAAGTCCTGTTTATCAGTTCATGTTAAACGACACCAACCTCTTGGAAGAAGACTTTTATTTGTATTAACCTAATACAGAAAATAATACAACACTGTAGCTGAGTTAAAATCTTACTTGTTGTAGTTAATTTTATGAAGGTCATCCAGTAAGTAAAGACCGTTTGGCTACAAAAAAAAAATAAAAAAATAAAAATGAATTTAATGTAACATTATTACAGTCCCAAAGTTATTTTTCTAGAGTCGCTACCAATATTCAGGCATTTGTCATAGCGTGTAACGAATTTTTGTATGCCTTCGTCAAAGACCTCCGCCGCCGGTCCATTTCACGTCTGCTTGACGGAATCCTTCACTTCTTCATCGCTTTTGAAGCATCTGCCACCCAAAAATTCCTTCGATGTTGAGAACAAAGGAAAATAACTTGAGACCAAGTCTGGACTCTCTGCTGGATGCTCAAAAACTTCCGAGCCAAACTCTTGAAGCATTGCTTGCGTTCTGGCAGCAGCATGCGGGGACGCAAATGGTCTTTACTTCCTGGACGACCCTTTTATGAAGGAATGATCGTTAATGCCTAAATGAGCACATCCAAACAGACACAAATACACTGTTTGTTGCACTACGCCCTTAACCTAGTCCCTTACCGGAATAGCAACATAGAGCAAATTTTATTAATGGTGCTATACCTAGGCTTGTATTCAGGAAGCACAAGGCTCAATTCTCGACATTTTACCAATCGTCCTATGTACAATATTTTTGGCTTCCTCTTTTGGTAGAAAAACAGAATACAGCGTATCAGCTCTCTCTAGAAGCATCTGATTGTTCGAAAATTACGTTGCCTCATTCCACTTTGCGACATCATGCCAGTTGGTGTGTGCTGTTTATATATATATATATATATATATATAGTATCGTAAATGAACACATACTCGAAATCCATATTTACTATTAACAGACATAAATCGATGTAACTTACACTTGGCAACAGAAAAAGAGTCAGGAAGTAGCCCCTCCGGGAGCTTCCATAAATATTCACGAACAAAAAGAGATTTAATTACAGCAGTGGAAGGAATGAACGTTTTATATATATATATATATCAGTAATATAATCCCAGCTCCTGAAACGTTTGCAAAAGAACCACTTGTATTGCATCGGATAGCCAAATACACCACTCCACTTCGCGGCAATAAAAAACCGACTTTAACTAAACGTATTTGATTGACCGAGCCAGGAGAAACAAGGCACAGTAAATTCTGAAGGGGTTTAGAGGGCTTGATATCCGAACCAACAATATTGTGTAGATATTCTGTCCTATAGCGGTTGATTTCAATCCTACAATGTTCAAAAACAGTTAAGAGGAAACTAATTTTTGTACCGTTTTATGAAATCAACCTGTGTCAATTGTCTGAGTCTCCGGCATTTAATTACACATGAATATTCGCGTATTGAACAGTGTTGAGTTGAAATGGCTTCAAATGAGTTTTAGTGAAGTATTAATGGCGTAGATATTCTGATCTGGTCGGGGGGAACCAATTCTCTCGTCACTGAATCCCTGGAACCTGCATTGCACATACAGCATACGGTAGGTTACGTGCACAGAACAAACAAACCTTACGGCTCTAACAGGAATTAAAAAAGGAGAGTATGATTCATTTAGCGCCACACTGCTTGTCGTATAGGTTTACGAAATATATGAGAAGCGAGAAAATGGTTAAAGACAGGAATTAACGTAGGTAAAGGTAATATAACGCCTATACAGGCTTGGACACGTCCGTACGGTTCCAGGAGGTTGAGGATCCCAGAGACAACCGACATATGAAAGTAGCACGGTTGTCAGCCTTACACACCGGCCGCCTTTACCCACAGGAACCACACCTGGTACTCATTTCTGTTAGATGTTGAGCCGACCCCAGGGAAATTAAGAAAGAGAAAAGTCAAATAAAATAGTACATAAAAAACAAACTATCCTAAACCTCGAATCCGTCCTGCTGCCCCTTGATTGAACATTACGTAAAGGAAACAGGGAAATATGTCATGTTTTGGTTACTTCTTAAGGAATAATTAATGACAGTGATGTGTTCAATCTGGGAAGTTTAAACTTTAAACTTTAAATTACCCTATACGAAAACGATGGGTAAACGTTAACGATGGAAATGAAATGGTGCCCGAAAGAACGTCACAAGACTGTTAGTTAGAAGCGACTTGAGTTGGGCTTCAGAAACTTTCTTAATCTGTTCTTCAAACTAACTTTCACCTCGAAACTTTTGAAAATGTCAGATGAATCACGACTGGCAGTGTTCACGAAATGCGATTTAAACAGTTCTTCACAATTGCTTAGAAAAGTCATATTTCAGTATAAGCTGGGATTCTAGTGACCATCCGGTATCCCATACTGAAAATCTAATCATTCAAAATTCCTTCATTCTCTTTTTGTTACAATATTTCAAGTTACACTAAACCTCAGAGGTCAGGAAATATGTCTTTTTATGTCATGTTTTTAATGGACAGACAGAATATTGAAAAGTTCTTTGGAGTTGTCTAATTGTCTTCAAGAAGTAATTCTACTGTGGTGTCCATAGATTGTCGAGATATGAAAAGATGGCTCTTTTCGGTTTGGCAGCAGGTCGATTCGATATTTATAATAAGGATTTTACTTCATATTATTTAGTGATTTCTTTCCAAAGGGTCACGATCGATCCGAGTTTTAGGGAGCAGTGTGTGAAATTTGACCCAGACCGTTTATATTTGTTAGTTATTTCTGGCAAAGATCCAAATATTAAATTACTTTTGTTAGAAATAATGAAACAATTAACGAGCAGGTAAAATGGTGACTTACTTGAGATGAGAAGATATTTCACTTAGCTTTTATACTTTGGCACCTGGAGTCTGTTTAATCCTAGGAATCAGTTTTGTCGATGATTATTTTAAGAGTTTTACTATTAAGAAGTGGGGCACGCGGGGGCATAGTTGGTTGAGGCACTGTGTTACAAGCCGGAAGGTCGCGGGTTCGATTCCCAACGGTGTAATTGAAATTCTTCATTGACCTAACAATTCCGGCCGGAATATGTCCCTGGGGTTGACTCAAGCTCTAACAGCATGAGTAGCAGGAATATTTCCTAGGAAGGTAAAAGCTGCAGGTGCGTAGGGCTGACAACCTTACCAACTTTATGTGCCGATTGTCATGAAATGTGGGAACCTTAACCTCCTGGAAAACTCAGGGCCTGTTCAGGCCTCAGGCCTCTTTACCTTGCTTTACCTTACTGTTAAGGAGTTGCCCAACCGCTGAACCTCCTGTGTATGAGAGGGAGAGGTTATGAAGTTGCGCAAAGAGGTGAAGGATAAAACATACCTTCAGATTTTTTTTGAAACTGTGCATAATTTTGTGTTTGTTATTATTCTGTACTAATATTTGGACCTAGGAGGGACGAGGTAACGGGGGAATGGAGGAGACTGCATAACGAGGAGCTAAGTGATCTGTACTCCTCACCCAATATTGTGCGGGTGATAAAATCGAGAAGAATGAGAT
>Ga0123352_10018116_pt1 | contig 11225 bp, 7 predicted proteins | sample TergutLab28metaG_FD_89700 | JGI IMG/M metagenome (GOLD analysis project Ga0123352, IMG submission 89700) | Labiotermes labralis P1 segment gut microbial communities from Petit-Saut dam, French Guiana - Lab288 P1 | ecosystem: Host-associated > Arthropoda: Insects > Digestive system > Gut ... | reverse complement strand
GGGGGGGGGGGGGTGCGATGGACAAAACATATGCGAGAGTTGTAATGGAAGTCAGGAAAGTAAGCTTGGTTGGGATAAAGTTACCAAACGTTTGTCTTGAAGTTGAAGACTTACACGGCATTTATCTGCCTGAAGATGTGATGTGCGCCTGTTCTTGTGAAAGTGCAAGTAGCTACAGAATTCTTATTTCTCAAGAAGTACTTTCTGCATGGCGTTAGGAAAGGATACAGAATGTCTAAATGTGTAAGGACAGAATGATTTTTTATACACATCATCTGAATTATATTTAAAGCTAAGCTTGTACCGCGCAGTAAACACCCTTCTCGGTTACAAGAACAAGTCAGTTAATGCTGTATAGAGAAAAAATCGCTCTTTGTTCTGAGATCCGTACAAAAGACATAAGAACGTAGAAGTTTTTAACGTTAAACCTGGTGGTACATATAGTAACCACTGGGCTTTAAAGGATTAATGTCGCTTGGTTAAACAGGGTGCTACACAGGAGAAGGTGTTGACTGATGAAAATCGCCAGCCGCCATGTGCGGTTCAGCCCAAATATTTGTTGTCCGCACATAAAGTGTCTGCGAGAAGTTACGTAGGTTGTGAACAGATTTATTAATCTTGCGTCACATTCACGAGGGAATTAAGTCATGCTGCTCCCATTGTTCTATGTTCGCTCACTGCGCCATGCAGTAGTCCAGCGTGCACTAGTAGTGGTTTGCTTCGTCTAGCTATTGGCAAAGGGTTGTGAGATTTATTTCCTTTATTGATAGGAAACCTGATGAATTATTATTTGTAGTTGTCACTTGTTTTACTCACAGTCGTCTGTTTTGGACGACAAATAGCACATTTGTCATCTTAATGCAGTACACGGCATAGCACATTTCTATAATGGAAATAGTATTTAATAAGCGGAATTTTCATGGCAGCATGCATGTAAGAAAGGACCTCCTTGCATTGTTGTAGCAGTATTACGCAGTGTCTCTCAAATTACACGTATTTCAAACACAATTATATGTTTATTTTGTATCGGCGCCAGAAAACCCTGAATTTACTCACTCAACATTTTTTTTTTCGTTTCTCACAATTCTCAAAGAGCTGTGCGCCACCAGTGTTTTCATACTATCCTTACAGAATCGAGTAGACATCTGCCCCGATCTGAGTGTACGTACGTCATCCGTCAGGATTCTACCCTGTTTGGGTTACGTGTTGGGATTCTGGACATGCAATGACGCTCCAGTAAAAATTTGTGGACCCCTCAGCACAGCATAAATGGAGCTAAAATACTCTCTATCCGTTGTTTTTTAAATTTCTAACATTTTTAACATGTTAACATGCTATTAAGTGAAGCTGGTATGTGTGTGTGTGTGTGTGTTCTGCGCGTTGGACTAATCAGAGGTGCAGCTTGTGTCAACAAAGGATTCCCTGTTGATGGCACACCGGCTATGCCGAAGCATGTAGTAAGGAAATGGTGCGTTGATTGTGTTACTTAGTAGTACGTGAATGGTTGGTTACATAGGTTGAATTTGACGTCATGCCCAACGCATGAATTGAAAGTATTTGTTGAAGGACAGTTGAATGAGATCATCAATATTCAGGTCCAACCACCAGGTTTTATTTTCACTAGTAAGTGTTTTTTAGTGTTGCATAATTTTTATATCCTCCGTAAATTAATTGACGATTAGTGTGGTATTGCTGTGTCTGTGCTACATGGCCAGTCCATTACCTTCCTGTGGCTTTCCACGTGCTTGTCAATTTTGTGGCTTTCAGCTGCCAGTTTAAGTGTACACACTTTTCTGTTACGTCGCTGTCAACTGTCAATTAATAATAACAGTTTTATTTACAAAGCTTGGTTATACGCGACAGGCCACACGTGCGCGCAACATGCTTAGAATTGTGGGACATTTTCTGACAGTAACTGCCGATTTACTCATAATACGATTCAGACGTGCTTTGCTGCAAGCAGGGGACGTCTGCGCCTACGCCACTGAAGACAGTCTGGCGATCTGATATCTGTGAAGCGCCTCTGCATGAAGGAAGCAAGATCGATATAGTTCTGTCCCACAGCTACAGCTGGCTCTTGCTGGCTGTACATCGCTTCGCTGTGGAGATGGTGCTGAATTCCACTTCAGATATGCAAGTCGGTTTATATTTTATCTGACACAATACCGTCCCAGCTAAGTTCATGCAAAGAAAAGTTGTATTCGGATTCATTATGCGAAACGTTGCGCGATGGTTGAGCGCGCTGCGCAGTCGGACAGCGACCAAACTGGTTGCGATAGGCTTCTGTTGTATTTGTTTCTGTTGAAATGTGTTCGTTCGGTTTCGGACTGGCGTCGAGGTATGTTGAAGTTGTTTGTCAGACAAACATGGAAACTGAGAAATGATGCCTCTGTTTCACGAAATTTTGTCATGTGTAAACTGTACTTACCCTTTTGTCACGTGCTGTTTCTGCATATATTACAAAGGCTGCAAGATGAAACATATATTGTATCGGGCCTAATATTACGCATGCCGTATCTCCCTGTACCTTACTTTTCTACTGGTATATTAGCACCACAAATTGTGCCATAACCCATTAGGTTTAGATTGGTGTGGCTGTCGGAAATGTGTAGCAGTGGTTAATGTTCTGAATATGTATCTGGATGTGCAAGTTGTTGGGTTCTTGAAATGAGCTATGTCAGCGTGCTATGAACGGCGTTGCAGTAAGTTCACTATCGCGTTCACGAGAGTCAGCCACCTGTCCCTATCCTCAGCCACAATAATCCAATCTACTTCCAACTATCCTGTTGCTTCAAGATCCATTTTAATATTAACCATCCATCTCTTGCGTACGCAGATACATAGTTTTCTTTATCCCTTGTGTGCCATTTTTCATGTATAGAATGTGTGAATTACAAAGCTGTTGAACACTGTGTTCTGTGGTTGAGCCTGCTCTTTGTTAAAGGAAGCCGCATTTGTGAGCAAATTTTGATACAGCCAGCCATACTGACAGCGTTAAAACATTTAGTACGTGTTCTGTCTCAAATGTAACCTCAGGGCTGTTAATCTATTCACCCGAAGCCACATTTCTCTCTCTTTCTCATTTTCTGTCATGTATATGTATATAGCTATGATTTCCTGTGTCTTAATGACGTAACATGCTTCATCACGCTAAGATTTGCAAGATTAAATGTAAGACATATTTGGCATCTGTGACGCATGGAGGCACAGGACCTGCTGTTGGCAGTGCTTCCTGTGACGATCATACATGCGAGAATGGCAGACAGGGGGTGGTCCTGAAGACTACGGAGTGATCTTGGAAATCATAAGTGATGTCTTGCAAATGTAATGAGGAAATTTGTGATAAAGATAGCTGGATTAGACTGGCTTATTGCCAGTCTAATTACAGCTTTTGTCTAGCGGCATTTAACCTTTACGTTTCTAGAATCGAAAGAATTTGTTAACGATACATGTGGTTTGGCGAGTATTTTCCAACGCTTCGAGGAATTGTAGTGCCTTCACCTTCAGGGAAATGCAGATAAGGAGGTCCATCTTCTACACAGTCCTGTCACAATCTGCGGAAAAAAACTAGTCCAGCTAGGTGGCGGCACATGCTAGATTATTTGAATCCGTAGCGACGCTGCTGTGAGGAATTCAGATCCAGTAGGAAGTTACTTCCCATGCGAATGTTTGCATTGTATACAGTTTATGCGTAATTCTAATATTAGCAAACTTGCGAATAATGCGTATGTTACAGTTCAGGCGACGCAACCACTTCGCCGAAAGACAGCTCGACCTTTTACAAATCAAGTTACCTTCTTGAACCGCAAACATTATAGACATCCGGCAGGACTTCTCGGTCGGATGATTAGTACTGGACAGGACAAAACAGCCAGAACGCGTAACTGCACGCCCCTCTATGCATCGAACGAGATCTGAAGAAGTGATGTCGGTGGTCGGTTTTCCGGAGGTGGAAGCAAGCGTGCGTGTGTGTGTGTATGTATGTGTGTGTGTCGTGTGAATGGAACCCGGGGGTTACCCCCGGAGCTATGGAACCCCCCCCCCACACACACACACACACAAATTGTTAAAGTACACCATAGAACGAAAAAAAAAAAGTCCCCGGAAGCTGCTAACCATAGCGATGATGTATGAAGTACCGTTGTAGATGGTAATGGACCCAATAGTACCAGCGTGTAGTGGGAATTCGTACTGACGTTTCGAGACGACCTGTCGGTGCCATCATCAGTTGGATTCTTTACCTTTGAAGATGGGACCGACAGGTACTAACCAAACGTCGAAGGAATTACCACTACTCGCGGCGTATGAGCCCAGAAGAGCACAGTTATCAACTACGTCGCGGCAAAAGCTTGAAATCACGCAACCTAATAAATAATAATAATAATAATAATAACCACATTAGGAGATAGGATGAGTTTCCCTTTCCTGACTGAACCCACTCCCACCGACAGTCTGGGGTACGTGAAGGATTAAGTAGTAGTAGTAGTAGTAGTAATAATACTACTACTACTACTACTACTACTAATAATAATAATTGCACTGGTCTATAGAATGCGTAAGGAAGGTGGATTCATTCGACACAGTATTTTCGTTAACCCACAATCTACAAGCCACAATTACAACAAAATAATTCTAATAATCAGGTCTTGGCGTTCTAAATCAGGCAACGGTGGTAAATGAAGAAGATTACTGTTATTCCATTGGTCTTGTTTGCTACAGTGTCATCCCTAACATGTCTAACCAAAGCTTAACTACCCTCAGTTTACCGCCAAGCCTACTGTCCCACGTCCAACAAGTGGTCTTACTGACCACCTGGTCCATTGTGAGAAAACACCTGGATAATGAAGACCACTTAATCTAATGGAAAGGTTGATTACCACTACTCATGTCATTTTACCATGTTCGCGGCCTTATACACTCATTTCAGTTTTCTCTGAGACAGCCCCTCAGCACATGCGTGGTTCAAAGCCCGTAATCTATGAACTTGACGACGCCGGGCATAGCATGAGACAGTCCCAAATACTTATAAAACCAAAGATATGTAACCAACTGTGTACAGGACAGTAGTACATTGCAGCTGTGTGCACACCCGTGCTCGCAAATTAACACCGCGTTCTGCCCGCAGTTTGCCACTATTTTGTATTTCGTATGGTTTCCACAGTGAGCACCTGCCAGCATTAACTGATTTGTCTTTATAAGGGAGAAGGAATTTGTCTTCCTCAAATTAGAAACAGAAGTGGTAAGTATTGTAGACGAACGTCTGTCTCTGAAGTATTTGAAAATTTGCTTTCAGTTATTTTGTTCATCTTCATGGGCCAGTACCTTGAGCGCCAGCGAAGGCATTACGGTACAGCGTTGCTGCTTGTGGAAGTGTCACTTGTTCAGAACACGGTTACTCTGCTTGACCTTGACGACGATAACAATGCACAGCGTTCCCTGACGCGCTGCTCGGTTGGTATTGCGTCGCAGTGCGCTTTATTGTGTGCTGCATTTTACGAACAAATTGTCCGCATCGCCAGCTGACTTTGACAGCTCGTTCGTGTTGTGTATTGGCCTCCTGAATGTGTTTACCGAAGTGTGATAATTCGAGGAACGAGGCCTTCCATACTTGCACAGACGCCTCGCTTAGTCAGTTCAAAAGCCCGGTTAAAATCTGCTACACTCCTCGGTGACCTGGCAGTAATGTTACTTTGGATATGGTCTATCTGTCCGTTTTACCGGTGTGAACTTCGTTTGGGAGGCACCTGGTTCCATCCCAGCCCGAAAACAAAGTGTCCTGTCTGAGAATTTTCGCAGTTGCCATATTTCGGGCTGTCGCCGGGGTGTAGTTGACGTCTTCGCTCTTCTGGGATGTTACGCAGCGTAGTTTGGTGGTTGTTTGCTGCTGTCTTTACGGGACAAAGTATCGGTCCATATTCAGTAGTCAGTCGGTGCAAGAACTCTGCGTGACCCCAGAAAATAGAACCCGTACTTTGTTCCGAAACTTCGCTAACCAATCACTAACACACGACGCGTAACGTCCCAGAAGAGCGAAGACTCATATTTCGTATTTTCTTTCGTACATGGTACTTTTATCCCCAAGAACTTCACCGTAACTCAATTCACTGCAGAATAAAATAACTTCACATAAATCACACCAGTTCACTCCACATCACTACGCTGTTCGCTCCACATCGCTACACAATTTACTCCACATCACTACACGGATCACTACACACACTACGAGGGAGTACTGATAAGTCCCTAGCCCGACCAGGATGGAAACAAGCTACAGCGACCAAACTCGGGTTTTATGCAACATACTCCCCACGAAGCTCAATACACTTCTTAACCCGTAGCTCAAACTTTTGCAAGCCACTCAAAAAAAAAAAAAAAGAAGTTGTCCGTCCAACCAGGTCTCCGCGGCAGCAACGACTTCCGCGTCGGAAGAAAAATGGCGACCATTCAGTTGTTTCTTCAGTCCAGGGAACAGGTGGTAGTCCGACGGGGCCAGATCCGGAGAATAGGGTGGGTGGTCAAGACACTGGAAGCCCAGGTAGGCCAGTTTCTTCTGGGTTGCAAGTGCCTGGTGAGCCGGGGCATTGTAGTGCAAGAACCAGACCACCTTGGTGAGCTTTCCGCGGCGTTTTTCCTTCAAACGTCCTTCAATTGCACCAGCAGAGATGCGAAATACTCCGCGTTGATAGTTTGGCCCTTTGGAAGAGAATCAATAACGAGGATGCTGTCTTAGTCCCAAAAAATCAAGGCGAGAACTTTTCCAGCGGATTTTTGCATTCGGATTTTTTTGGAGGCGGGGCGAGCAGCTATGCCGCCATTCCATTGATTGTTGTTTTGTCTCCGGGTCATAGTGATATAACCAGGTTTCTTCCATGGTCACCAATCGCGACAGGAAATCATTTGGATCGCGCCGAAAAAATTCCAAATTTGCTCATACGACTGGCACCGTTGACGTTTTTGATTCGCGTTCAGACATTTCGGGACCCTCTTCGCGGAGAGCTTTCGCATGTACAAATCTTCAAGAATGATGGAACCAACCCGCTCACGTGAGATGCCCATTTGCTCAGCTATTGATTTAGCCGAAATCCAGCGACCTTCCAAGATTAGCTCGTGAATTTGATCAATAATCTCCGGGGTGGTCACTGTTTTGGGTCGTCCAGGACGAGGGGCATCACAGGTGGAAAAATCACCACGTTTAAACTGGGCCATCCAGTTTTTGACGGTTGCACACGATGGTGCTTGTTCCCCTAATCTTTCTTTCAGAATGGCGTGAATTTCCTTCGGCGACTTGCCTTGCAGAAGAAAAAAACTTGATGACAGCTCGCGTCTCCATTCTGAAATTGTGCGCGTCGCCTGACGTGCTTCCTTATAGCCTCTGTAACAAGAAAAGCCTTGCAATTCGGCACATGAATAGACCTCTCTTTTCAACGACACTATCGATTCCTTCTTACGACATCGGGAAGTAGTTTGGGCTAAGGACTTATCAGCACCTCCTCGTACAATGCAGACGGATGGTTGTAGACTAGTTCTGTACATAAGTGGAATGGGATCTCCGGAGCAGCTTACTTAGTTAACGAAAATGAACACAGTGAATTTTGTTAGGTGAATGTTTTGAACTGAGCACGTGGATTTCGACCGTCACGTTGTGTACGATATTAAGTTGCACTTTATTTGCTACTGCCTTTATATCGCTGTGACACCTGGTCTCTCACGTTAAGGGAAGATGGGCTGAGGCTGCCTGACATTAGGGTGCTGAGGACAGTATTTGATCGTAAGAGGGAAGGTGTATCAGGAAGGCCGTCGTGATTTGTGGTTTTCAGGGTGAACAGGTCAAGGGGGGTGAGGTGGGAGGGATATGTGGGGAAAACTGGGGGAAATACTCGTATAACACTTGGAAGGCTTACGAGTACCTGGCAGAATGATACGAAAATTGATCTTAAAAGAATACGACGGAGTATTGTGAACTGCATTCATGTAACGGCTTTTGTGATTGCGGTTCTGAAACTTCGGGATTTGTAAAACTTGCCAAATTTCTTGATTGGCTGAGGAACTAGCAGCTTTTCAAGATGGAATGTGGTTCGTGGAGTTACTTGGTGAGTTGTTCAGTGACTGTCATTGCGTTCAGAGTTGTGTTCTCAGACAGTCCCTTTGTACTTGACGCTGCATTCCTTCCCCTTTGTGGACCGCAGTCCAAAACTCCCTGGGGAAAACAATTTTCCAGCGAACGCCTTGATTTCTTTTTTTCAAGAGTCTCGGGTTCATGTACCGGCCCGGATGCAGCAGTCGTGTGTGACCTGCAGGCTCGCTCTGCTATTTGAGGCCAGATAATTTGAAATGTTACTATCTTTGTCAAATGAACTGTAAATGGAGAATGAAGTTCTAAGGATTATGGTTTGTGTAGCGTGTGGTTTGCTATATCCCGAATTTTCGAGAACCTACTACCCCTTGTAGGTTACGGCGCTACTGTCCTTCGATTCATCAGATATGTCAAATTACCCGCTACATCGTGTAACATCGCGGAAGTCAATGTTAAAAATTAGCGTTGTCGAAACGTCAGATCTCGTAAATAAGGTGTCGCCGCTGTTTGTGCCCTAACCCTAGTCATGACGTCATCCGTTAGTAGTCCCCCGACCGTCCTGCGGACCGCGCCTGCTGCCAATGACTGCATGTTACGGTCTCTTAACCTGACACATCCGTTGGGATACTCATCATTGACACACGAAATCTTCGATAGGTTTCGCCGTCATTTCAGACGTTTCGGGAGACAAATACGGAGTGACGCTTATTCTGCGAAGCAGGACTGGGATTTTTATTCCAGGACAGCTAGCCTTGACCCCATGGCGGTCAGCTGCCTTTCAGGTATCTTTAACGTGATGTAAATTGACCAAGTCAAAGTGTTGAATTGTTATACTATCGATTATTGCGCTCCGTTTTAGATTTGCATTCTTGTGCTTGCTGAATGCTTGCAGTGAAGTCGCGGCACTTCTGCTGCGTATTTTCGAGGACAGGTGTTTTGTTACACAGCCTTATACTTCGGGCCATCTTCAGTCCCTCTGTGGCCTAGTGCATTCATAATAACAATCCACTGTTACAGTGTGTGTGTGGTTTTCGGGTGAATCAAACGCGGCGGAGGGGAAAGTCGCCTATTTTGGGGAGGTTATAAAACTTAGAAAAAAGTCGTAAAACTTTTTAAAACACCAGCATAACTCTATTTGATTAATAAAGAGACAGATATTAAATAAACATCGTAAATTAGGAAAGGAAAAAGTGTGTAAAATTAGTTTTCTTTAAAGCTTCCTATCCCCTAATTAGGCGCACACGTGTTCCTAATTTGGAGACATGAATAATTTATACAAAAAGCACAAAGAATAGTTACAGAATTTAAAAAATTACAAATACAAAGGATACAAACTAAAAACAAATCAGTGTGTATCCCTGACACGGCTCACAAACAAAAATCTTCCTCCAGAACAAAGTGTGCGCGTCCATCTGAAACATTTTGCACATCACATCCACTCTTCTCCACTGTAGTCTTCAGAGAAACGACCAGTACAGTACAAATAATCAGCGTCTTATTCCTCTTCTTCCGTTGAATCTTGAGCGAAAGGGACAGCTAGGCCAGTGTCGGAATCTGATGGAGTGTCAGGAGGAGGTGGATCCCGGCAAATCCTTCTCGTCCGTCTTTTTGAAGCACGAAGAAGAGCATTCAGCGCAAGCTAGTTGCTTTTGGGTTTAGTGACATGTTTGATTTTCTTTTCCTGAGTGGCCCCAACAAATTTTTGTAAGGTGAACTCGTTATTTACTCTGATGTTCCACCACGAGTATTTAGCTGTAGGTTCAGGCTTGGCACACGACTGATATCTGATGCTCGGAGAGCCTCAGCATAAGTGAAAGGCGAAAAATTAGAAGAATTGAATAATGGCTGATCGCTGGTCTTCACTAAAGCAGGATGGTTCACAGGAACAGCATCTGTATCCTCCGAGGCTAGAAGAAAATCGTGTGGTCTGAAGATGTTCTTGTCACAAGGAAAAAGGCCTGTCGTCCGGAAGCCATTAGCCGTTATATCGCCCGTTGCAGCTCGCTGTATGCATTGCCGAATTGTTCGCCAATTTGGTAGACGATGACGACTCGCCTTAGGATTTAACGGAGCTATTTTTAAATTTCTTGGCAATAGAATGTTTCAAGGGGCCCCATGAAAGTTTTACATAAGGGTTGCATTTGTTGCTGTTGTGAGGGGGGTGGGTGGGTGGGTGGATGGGGAAATGATGTCAACATGATTCTCTCGAGCTAAAGTAATGACCTTCATGTTTGGTGTGTGTGTGTGTATAGTGCCCGTCCGGTACTAAGATAAGATCTAATTTTGTTGGCTTTGTATGTTTGATGAAATGAAGAAAACACTGGGTAAAAATCTTGCTCTGTATCCACCCCGAGGGATGGCACGCGTGGATTGATCTAGACAGTGTGCCATTCGTCAGTTCTTTTTTCATATATGTTCTTGGAAATACAAGTAAAGGAGGAATGAATTGTCCGGTTGGACTCATACAGTTGACGACTGTCACAAGAGATCCCCGTTCTGCGGACTGAACAGAAGATATCTGATGCTTGCCTTTCAATCCTAATATTTCCGTGTGTTTATGCTGTACAATAGTGATGCCGGTTTCGTCGCAGTTGTAGTGTCTTGCAGGATTATGCTGAATGGTGTACACAGCGGGTTCGTGGATTTAAAAACACTGAGCTGCTGATTCAGGAGTCAAACCCTTCGCTCTTGAGAGTGAAGTCCTTCAGCGGTTGTAACTGAAATTTCTTGATGACGAAGTAGGAAGTTTTCCAACCACTTCTTTCATTCTTTTCATTTCTCAAATTAAGGCGCTGAAGTACTGACCACGGAGATTTTGATTGGTTGATGACTTGGTGCTTTTAAAATTTGGCAGAAATGCAGATTTATTATTCTTGTAATGGCCGTCTGTCGCATTAGTTAAAAAATGTAAGCCGTGGATAAACACGTGAACTTTGCATTAACCTGTCACAGGACGGGCTCGTTTAGTAATAATAATCGTACACTGTAGATCGTTGTAATTTTTAAATTGCAAGTTAACCAAAAATTACGTAATTGATGTTGGCCAGCATATGGATTTTGTATAGTTTTTAAGTGCAGTTTATCGAATTAATATTATTTGCGAGGCATCATATATATAAATAAATATATATATATATATATATATATATAT
>Ga0123352_10018113_pt1 | contig 11226 bp, 3 predicted proteins | sample TergutLab28metaG_FD_89700 | JGI IMG/M metagenome (GOLD analysis project Ga0123352, IMG submission 89700) | Labiotermes labralis P1 segment gut microbial communities from Petit-Saut dam, French Guiana - Lab288 P1 | ecosystem: Host-associated > Arthropoda: Insects > Digestive system > Gut ... | reverse complement strand
GGACGCTTGTGAGTGCGGTAATGAACCTTCGGGTTCCGTGAAATGCGGGGAATTTCTTGACTAGCTGCAAACCAGTTAGCTTCTCAAGAAGGACTCTGCACCATGGAGTAAGTAAGTATTATACCTTACGCACAGAACACAGTCTGTGTCCACTACAGGCCAACAGGTAAATGCTGTGTGGGAAAAGAGTTTGGCTTGTTCTGGGCATCACATGCAGCATATAAATACACCGTTCGAACAAAACGCAAAAGTTATTAATGGTAGAGTACTTGGTACATATAGTTACCACTGAGCTTGAGACGATTAAATAGTTCCCTTTTATTGTCCGTAGGCTGTCAAAATTAATAAATCTCAATAGCAATATTATTTGCATACTCGGAAGCGTACAGCCGTGGTAATGAAACAAATTAATGTGTGCTGGGGAAACAGTCCAGGACTCAGATACACAGTACATATGCCCCACCTCCAATTGTTCGCATACAGATCACACGTGGACTGTATTTGAATTTAATTTGGAAATATGCAGCGAGGAGCCGGCGTCTTTCTGCCGCCATTTAATCGAGGGACACTGAAAAGGGTCACTGAGGGGCTACCACGCTTAGTTTGAACAGACACAGGCTGCATTGTTCAGTGAACATTACGACTCAGACACGGACTGTGAGCACGGGTCTTCTCACTTACTGAAGCATTGTGAGTGAAAAGAGGAGTCACTGAACCACATGCATGAGGGACAAGTTCTCCTGCTCCCCTGCCAGCATGCTCAGCACGCAGCACTGATTGATTCCCTTTCAGTTAAACAGCACTTACGTAACCGTCTCCTGATACTCCACCGGGTCGATCAGGTAGGGTGAGATAGGCGGGGAATGTGGCATGCGTGTGAAAGGCACAAAAACGTTTGGTCGGAAAACGTGACGTGAAGACGTCGGTTTCAGACGGAGACACAGACTGGAGGACCAAATTAAGGATGCAGGACATGAGAGAAAGGACTGGATTCATGTGAATCAGAATAGGAATGAACAATGGTCCCTGGGTACACAGCGGTGGGACTTCAGGGTGCATAAAATGCGGGGAGTTTCTTAACCCGCTGATCCAATAACTGCAGTCTCAAGCAGCACTCCGCACCACTGACCCACAAAACTGTTATTTTAGTAACACCCCGTGAAAAGCTGAAAACTAATATAAAACCTTCCTATTTATTTCCGCGCAATCAAGTATTTAACAATAATCCTCAGGGAAGTCGTATAAGAGGACGGCCAAAAAACAGAGAGTGGAACTGCGTACTGTACAAAAATATAATAATAAATGCAAATACAAAAATTAAAACCTGGAAACAGATGTTAAATAAAAAAAGCTGGCTGAGAGAAGTCCATTACGGAGGCGGAAGTCCGCACTGGACTGTAGTGTCATCAAGAGAAAGAAGAAGAAGAGGAAGATTAATTTCCGCTTGCAGGGGCCAGGGCGTTTAAAGAACAAAGTGGAGGCAGAAGCCGCACCTCAGCTACATGGGTACGAATAACCAGGTCAAATTCTCCGGTAATTACAGACGACAAGGCACAGGCAGGTCTACAGATGTCCTTAAGAAGGCGCCAGGCAGTGAAAGCCAAACCTCTCTCATTAACCTGGGCACAACATAGAAGTTAGCGATCAGCTTCCCGGTACCTCCCACGTTATCGCCGGTATCCACAGGATAGGACACTGGGTTTGGCCCGGATCGGATATAGAAAAAACCAATCACTGTCCTTACCGGGGAACGAACGGCAGTTGACTGTCTCGTAGACCCGCAATGAATCATCCCTGCTCATGAGTCCCTCACGAGCTTCTGGTGAAGCTCTTTCGTTTTATTCTGTGGCTACAGCTCTGGTACTACAACTGTACATAAAGCCAGAAGAGTCTCATTTCTCTTTCTTTTATTTTCTTTCCAATTTACATTCATCGGTTTCCCTTACGAAACGTTCGCTACTAATCCCTTGAAGGGATGGAGGAAGGCGAACATTGTGATACTGGAGCCTACAAAACTTTTTTCATTATTTAATCACACGACGTCTGGAATTTTACTTCCTCGTTACTTTTGTTGAATAATTTAAATGTTACGTAAGCAGAGGCGGCTTTTGAAGCCAAGCACAACGTTCTTTTGGTGTCGCAACGAATATAATTTCGTGATTTATGAACGCTTAGGGATTAAGGTTACAGCTTGTCAGCAATTTATGTGCTTTTGGATGGAGCCTTTCGACCCTGACAAATGATAATATATTTTGCGTTCTACATACAATAAAAAATCTTAAGTATATCAAATCTCAGATTCACGGTTGGTTGACAAGAAAAGTGAATAACGTAAGGGTCAAAGTGTCACGTGCACTGTAGTCTTTTTGTCTTCTATCCTTTTCTCCCATTATGCACAGTTTCTGGTTATTAATTACAACTGCCTGTCACGTGTTATTTCTTTCTGTGGGCAGTCTAACGACAATGCAGTTCTAAACATTATTTAGCTTACAGGGGATATACAATATCGACAGACTCCAGGCACCCTAAATTATTGAATTTTCTTATATGTATATTTCATTAAAACTTTCCTTTTATGAGTAACATTCGGTACGTCTCTATGTAAACGTACCACCATCGAAAATAACTGTCCGTTATGTGGGCCCATATTCGTTCTTCTGTCATCTCGATTCTGAATTCATGCTATGATACAGATCAATCATAAGTAGAGCAGTGTGGGTGTGTGACAGGTACTGAAAATTATTCGGTAAATATTAAGCCTTTAAAGGGTGCACTTAATCTACAATATGCAGGGTCCTCAACATTAGGAAAGAGTGGACACTTCTCGTACCTCAGGAGTACTTAATATCAGCGCAATCGGAGAAAAGAGGTATGGGGTAACTAAGAACGAGGTGGGCTGATCGGTTGTACACTTAGATGCAGCTAAACTCACATTACAAAAACTATCGACGTAAAATCTAGACAGTTATTCTTATGGAATTGGAATGGGCTAAGGAACCCAAGTGGTGACGATAATTACAATAAAAATAACAAAATGTACTCCCTAATATGAGAAATAAAGCAGATGTGGCACTAAAATCAAGGTCGAAACACAGTTCTAATGTTTCTGCCTTACAATAATAACTACTGCCCACCGATTTCGGGTACTTTCCTGCAGACTGTAGCTAACACTGTACCCCAAACGAAGGGTAAAATAATAAATGTGGTACCAACGTCATTCATTAACGTAGCCTCCTAAACAACTTCCATCAAACGCTTCCACTTAGCCGACCAATTAATTTTGATAAGGTTTCGTGTGAGCTTGGCGGTTAAGGAGTCAACAGCGACCGCCAAAGAATCTCTTGTATCCCTTGCACACGACACGAATAGCATCACGAATTTCGGTTCGGTCCCACGTTTTGAAACTCCACATATTTTACCTTCTGCTGTTGATCTTGTTAGATGCTAGGAAGTAGAGTATTGCATGCCTGTATCTAAGGACGACGCAGTGCTGGCAGAGAGGGAGCAGATTAATACCATACGAATTTTATACCTGGGGACTTTGATGAGCCTGGTCACATCCCCATTTCGGCTGCTTTAAATCCGAAGTGAATCTCTCACACTCTTAGTCAATATCAGCCCGTGGCTCGCTGTGGAAATTGTGGTCACGTGAAAAAAATTCCATGACCATAAAGTGGCATGAAACACTTCGTCAAACATAGTCAGTTATTTCACTGCAGGAACTACCATCCCTCATACGTGGTAATGTTGTTCTGATTACGTGGTACGCACTGGAAAGGTAGGCGGCATGTTAGTCCCTGCCAACGTAAAACTCCTTCGTTTTGGAAATAAACGGAGTACAACTACGGTAACACAATGATAACAGACAACAGGTACTGAAATTCGTGACTCTTAAGATGCAAATGTCTAAACCTCAGTGGTCGAGGGTCGCTCACCAGGCCTATATAGAATTCGTTAGCTTAGGTAGTCCAGTTGAAACGTGATGGTACACGGTGACGCACGGGAGGGGAAGTGAAGGGGAAACTGCCGAATGGAGTGTGTAGCCAGTACCCTTCACACCACCTCTGGAACATGGTGTATCCACTGTTACACGTACTACCATCACTACCGCCGATGCGCTCACCTCGGCTGCCAGTAGTCGACTGATTGAACGCCCTTGCCGATTTAAATGGACTCGTCCGTTTCGCCGAAAGACAAAGTCTGGTTTCTGCGCGTTTGCCATCACATTTCAAAAGCAGTCTACCAACACTCAAGGATTCTCCGGTGTTTGAATTACCCCCGCAGCCAAGTATTTGGGCGTCACAATATACAGGTACGGTTTTTGTTAATTTTAGGCAACCTCCGAATAACTGGAAACCCCCCCCCCCAACCCCGCACCCCCCGATAGTTTCATTTCCCGTTCGTTATTCTCCTTTCCGCTCAAAGTACTTGACCGATTTCTGTCAAACTCGGGATAATACACCAATACTAAGCAACTTCCTGTAAAGTAACTTCGTAAATTTGGTGTTTGTGTGACCGTGCCTGCTGGCAGCATCGTCGGTGCATTATAACACAGTCTAGTGCTCCTGAGGATGGGCGAAATTATCACCCGAAACACGTTGAGCTCATCGTAATTATCAATAAAAATTTGTTATTGTTCCATCTAGTTGTCTTTTATATTATTGTAACTTCGTAAATTAGACCATATATTAGCGGTAGGGTGACTGGTGAATGTTGAACTAAAAACGACTATTATTGGTGGTGGCCCGATCGAGATGCTGTCGCGAAATTTTCATGGAGTGACTGAACAAAATCCCGATTTTGGTCATGTCAGGATAGTCGGCGTTACGGCCGAGATTCAAAATACCACATGAACCTGCTAGCTGAGCTGGACAGTTTTAAGGGTTACTTCCCTCACGATCACACATCAATTTTTAAAGGCAGTAAAGCGCTAAGCATATCACTCAGCTTTGTGCGTTCCTGGGCTAAGCATCTGCAGAACTAATCTCCGTGCCACTTTCCTTAATAGTGTCGGCTAATTTCGGTTCAAAACACACAATGTCTTGGTAAAGAGATTTTCATTTGCTGAAAGATTCAGACGCGGCAAGGATTGTTGCTAAGAATCCAATCGGCCGTGCACGAAATTATCGAGAACTTGTTACGGCCGACACGACCCGCAGTCAACGTACTGCAGAATGGTGCTAATTAGAGTGCATGAGCTTATGCATATCGCTACGGGGCAACTGGAGCGTCGATGACGTCAACAATAACACAACACTCCACGAGGCAGAAATCTTGAGTATCTCACTTTTCCACGAGACAAAAACAAAAAACGCAACTCCTGATTAATGTCTCGTTCTTATGCCTAGGTACGGATGCAACAAAACTGTGAAGATTACGGTGCAGCTCAGGATTACAATCGATCCTAGCCCATTCAAAACAGCATCACTACCTGCGACAACTAATAAAATTAAATGCAGTGTTACGACCTTGGAGACGAAACAAGGTATTTTATTGCTACCATTTATGAAGTAGGCGACGGGACGTTTAAATGCATTACATACAAAATAAGAAGCTTATTAAATTCCAAATAACGTAAACAGAAAAAGAGCTGCTCGAAACGATACCCAGTAAAAATGACTTCATTTCAGACTGTAACCTGCGAAGCCACCATACTGATATCGCCATCTTAACAGCAAGTCCATCACACTATTCTTAGTGTTAAGAATAGTGTGATGACGATTATACCGATGTTCCTGTGTCTTTAAGTATCACGAAGTAACGAAAGCAGAAGAAGATGAAGGTAAGAGGAAGGCAAGACAAGCGAATGTTTTCAACTGTGTACGACTGTAGTGTGTCAATACGCATTCGACGTGAGAAGTTCCAGCGGTGCGTCAGGTACTTTCAACGAACGACATACATTACGCACCCAAAACATGTTATTCTTAACTGGAAACAATTATCACGTACTTCAAAGAAAACTTCACGATTGTGCGACGGTTATTATGCCGAATTTGACATTCAGAGGACCGTGCATCGTGATGTATTCTTATAATAAAACCAACGAGATGCAACTAATTTCTCAAATTTATTTTTGGAATAGAACTCTACATTTTTCGGACAGGTTTTCTGTCCATCATCAGGAGTAGAGCACTGTATACACAGCACTAGGTATATGTCATACAGGTTATGTTGACTGCTTGCTAGCAAGCAATTAAATTCAAATCAAATATCATACATTTTCCTTACAAAACCCTATTATGCGAACATGGGAACTCAACGAACACCGCTATTTGACACACGTTTCGATGAGGGGCTTACCTAACATAATTCAGAGAAACATAATTCAAGACTTTACACAATGTTGTGTCACAACAGCGATCAGTTTTGCAACAGATCAGCGCTACACAAATCCCAGGCGATTAAGTTGTGTACAGTGGCGCCAAATATTTGTGGGTCTTCAGTACGGAAATTGCTTTATGTGAACCTTCCGACGCCTAGAATTTTGAGGTGGCTCACAGATTTTTGGAAAATATGTGGACCCCTGTACGAAAAAAGTATGAAAAAGCTACCACATTTCGTGACACAGGCCTACATAATCTCGTGACACGACATGGAATCAGGTACATGTTGCGTTCCACAGGGACGCCAGCGGTGAAGAATTGTTGAAACTAATTGCAGAATGGACTGTACCTAATTTCGTCACGCGACAAGTTACGTCACGAGAATAAGCATGTTCGTCCAGTACATTTCTATTCTTGTTGCCAGTACATATGCCACGGGGTGACCTCACAAGGCAAGGACTTCATACTATGTTTCACTGAAATTGGTAGCTTTTTTTTCTGGAAAATTAACCGAACAAATAACAAATAGTCAGTGTTCATTTCAAGTTTCTATCTGAGGCACGAATGCTCCTGGCACCTGTCAAGCCATCTGGCCCATTGTTGCACCATACAATTAAAAACAGAAAGTTCTGTACAACAAATAATAACTCGTAGCGCATTGCTTGGGGCCAGTATTTCAGTGGGGCAACACGCGAATGCTAACGAAACTGCAAACCGTACATTTCTGTGGTGACAGGCGAACATTCAAGATGATTAGGACTGATTCTGTTCCCTATCTAGGTGATGAAGGTAAGTGAATCTAAGAGAAGACAAAGGGCTATTAACCACCTCATTAAATTACAGACAGCAGGAAAAAGCTGCCTGACATACTTCCGGAAAACTCCGATAATATGTCACAACAGATCACAAAATCTTGGCACTTTTAACCCTTTAAAGCCCACTGGTTAGTGAATAATGAATTGAAAATAAATGGCAACAATACAGACAATGTATTTACAGCGTAATGTGGGGCGTATTCACGTAACCATTTTTGCACAGGAGACACAACAGTACGTTTCATTTCTATTGTTGGCGTATACGTAGCTATAAATCATGTAAAAGTTTACTGTTGCTATGGAAACGCAACAGTGGGTTTTTATTCACTGTTATAGAGCCACAAAATATTTCATACTGCTGTAAAAAAAACAAATATTAAATACAGTATTTCTGCGTCTCTCTGCTCTTGCGTCAGATATCCCGCATGCAAATAGTATCTTTTCTGCACCGTATCTTACTGTCATCTGTGGCCTGTCTGGATCTATCCTATTTTTACACATTATCTCATTACCTGCATGATTTTAGGGAAAAAAAACATTGAAATTGAACTGAAAATAAAATGTTTCTTGTGGACAGACGGAAGGACAGACAAAGACCTAACATAAGGGTGTATAAAGCACACCCGCGTGGTTAAAGTCTGTGTGGTGAAGCCGACTCTTTCAGCATAGTTACTGCGGCTCATTCACTTAGATCACAAAATGTGAACCAGCTGACAGACACTAAGCAGAACGCGCCAGACAACAATGAGGATCACAGGTCAAACTACATTAGAACTCTATGACGTCAGTATGGAGCTGGCTTTATGTCAGCCTTCTGACGCTTAGAATTTTGAGGAGACTCCTAAAAGTTTCGAAAGTTTGTAGACCCCAGCCTAGCAGTCGTATTAGAGTGGCATTTTTCTGGAGACAGTACGGTAAAGACAAACAGGGCGTCAGTCTAGATAACAGGGTGTCCGACTCAGATTCAAACCTGGAACTTTCTGGATACACGTCTAGAGCGTTACAGTTAAGAAATCTGTTCGACTGACTGACTGAAGAAATATAAAAGTAAATTACAAAGATCAGTGTCCTTCTTGAGAAGCTAGCAGTTCCTCAGCTAGTCACACAGTTCCCCACATTTTATGCCAACCGAAGGTTCATCACGGAGCTCACAACATATCGCCACTTACACCTACCCTGGACCATAATACATCTTGAAGTTCCACTTCAATATAATCCTCCCGTCTATGCCTATGTCTTCACGGTGGTCTCTTTCCCTCAAGTTTCCCCACCAAAACCCTGTATGGACCCCTCTTCTCACGCACACACGTGCCACATACCCCGCCCATCTCAATATCCTTGATCTGAACACAAATATTTTGTGGCGAGGAAAGATAAAGAAGCTCCTCATTATGCAATCTCCTCCACTACCCTCTAACCCCGTCCCTCTTAGGCCCAAATATCCTCATCAACCCCCTGCTCTCAAACTTCCTTTATATTCGACAACTTTCGTCAGCGCAACTGTGTCCCGTCCTAAGCAACTCATTGTACATACGCTCCAAGCCTTCTCAGCTCGACGTTACAGAGATGTAACTGGTCAACTTCACGCTCAGGCCGCTTTACACCCAAGATGACAACGCCCAGTAACACTGGACAGTACGCTGTGTGTCCTTTGTCGGTATTGGCTTGAATGCGAAGAGACGTATCTCTGCCAGGAACCAAACTCGTTCTTCTAGCGAGTAGTTCCGTTCCACAAGGACGTGGATCTAAATCACAGTGCCTGTAACAATGTCGCTATTAACCCCGTACGGGTAACTTATTCAGCTGGCAGTGGAAAGTGAATCTTTTCACGGTCTGTTAAATATGACCGGTCGCCAGAGAATAGAGTCATCGTCCGTGGAATTTCTTTTGGGGAAGGGCAGCTGTCGTGCAGGGATGCTACGACGCCCATGGGCTCAACATAATAAATTAAATGGAAATGTAAATAGAATTAACGAGAGGTCGGTCGGCAGGCCCTTGTCTCAGTGAACCAAGAGATTCACTGTATGGAACGAAACCTTTCTTTATTGTGATTTATTGTGTTCATAACATCTGCTGCACGTAGCTGTGACATAAGGGTTGGTTGAGTGGAATTATTAGCCCATTAGACACCGCCATCTTTCACCGTTATATTTTAGCTAGGCATGCGTGTGCTGTATTAATGTGCAAACATGTATGGACTCATTTAAAGAAAAGCGTAGTTTCAATTAGAAACAAGGAAGACATATGAGGAACGTGATATATATTTATGTGTTGGTCTATAAATTTATCAGTATTCGCTGCGGGCGATATGATATTTTAGGAAGACCAACACGTGCAATATCCAGTTGAGTTACTTTCAAGCACTTACACGTAAAATTAACTCATAATATGAATCTCGCGCTTGACATCCACATGCTTGGCCTGCGAAACTATAAAATGGATTCCGACGAAAACTGATTTCGGATATCCGCTTCAGACGTTAGAGAGGAAGCCCAGTTTGGGTCACATTCGTCTATTACTATTTCGGATTTTCATGAAAATAAAATAAAACCAGAATACCTCTCAGAAACGTCTCAGCGCAAAATATGACATGTAGGTCTAAATATCTTTAAATTTTTTAGGCCTGAAATTCATCCGTATAATATTTAAAAATTCACTTGCTACCCTGCACTGAAGAGTCTTCAGGTCAATTGCAAAAAAAAAAAACATTCGGTTAACAATACTCAACGAAATTGCCGCTGATTTGTCGATATTCATATAAAACCCATTAACACACTACGCGGGAAAAGGCAGATTTATAACGTAAGTAACTAAATGACCGACTGACTTACTGATTAACTAACTCCACGCAGCACAGTCGTCCTTGAGATGGTAACATGTCCTCAGCTTATTAAGACATTCTCCGCGTTTTATAAATCCCGAAGATTCATCGCCGAGATCACAACAGCCCGCAACCTGTGTCTTTCCTGAGCCATATCTATTCGTAAGACGTTTCTCAACCTCTTACTTGATGATCCGTTTTTACGTTACCTTCCCATCTCCGCCTAGGTCTTCAAAGTGGTCTCTTCGTTGCAGGTTTCCCCACCAAACACCTGTATACACTTCTTATCTCCCCCCTACTGCCACGTGCCCAGCCCATCTCATTATTCTTGATTTTACCACCCAAATAAAATTCTGCGAAGAGTACAGTTCAAGAAACTCCGCGTTATGCGATTTTTTCCATTCCCGTTAGGCTGCGCATAGTAACTACTATAAACAACACCGTTCAAATTTTCAGAGTAATTTGCACTGAGTGTAAAGGTCGACGCTTGTTCCATATTGTTCCTTTTGTGACTTTTATCGCAAAGTAACACCCTCACACCAACTGCAGCCTAAACCACTTCCATGCCTGATTGTGAACGAACAATGGGTAATGTGTCTGAAAAGCTGGAGGAAGGATTGAGAAGGTGTCGATATTAATCCGCACAATGTAAGGGAATCAATGGTGTGCAGACTGGGGGGGGGGGGGGGTTGAATCTTTTACACACCGTGCTCACTTTTCGTCAAGGTGAAGTTATTGTCACCCGACGCTCGCTTCGTGACCTGAATTAATGCACGCTTGTCTGTAACATGGGACAGCAGCAACTGACCAAGACTTACATTCTGTATCAACACGTGCTCAGTCTCACACAGCCCTGTCTTAATATGCTGACAGCTGCTATCGAAATTCTTTCATTATAATTTCACAAAAACTGAATACACATGTCTCTCTATTTATTTACTTTAAACCTTTTATGATGTTTACATAAGCGCACGTTACAACGCATCCAAACTCTGCTTTACAGTGTGCTACTGAAAACTTACTCGCTGGAAACTTACTTACTTACTTACTTACTTACTTACTTACTTACTTACTTACTTACTCCATGGCGCAGAGTTCTTCTTGAGAAGATAACTGGTTTGGAGCTAAGCAAGAAATTCCCCGAATTTCACGGAACCCGAAGGTTCATTACCGCACTCACAAGCGTCCGCCACCTGTCTCTATCCTGGGCCAGCCCAATCCAGTCCATATACCCACATCACACCTCCTGGAGATCCATCCTAATATT
>Ga0123352_10018112_pt1 | contig 11226 bp, 5 predicted proteins | sample TergutLab28metaG_FD_89700 | JGI IMG/M metagenome (GOLD analysis project Ga0123352, IMG submission 89700) | Labiotermes labralis P1 segment gut microbial communities from Petit-Saut dam, French Guiana - Lab288 P1 | ecosystem: Host-associated > Arthropoda: Insects > Digestive system > Gut ... | reverse complement strand
TGTTTCTGTTGGTGTTGTCTGTTCTGGTATTTTCTGCTTATAGATTATGTGTTCTCATGTGTGCAGTGTGTTTTATTGGTTGATTGGCGATGCTTTGCTAATGTACTCTGGTGTTGTGAGTTTGAGATTGCAGCTACCTTGTTTCGATGTGTGTTGGAGTTGCACGGTCCAATATACATAAGTATTACAGTTTTCTTCGGGTCAAAATAATTTCAAGCGCCAAAATATATTTACACAAACTACATGGTACTATTGCACTTCCAACAAGACGACCTGGAAAGGGAAATTCAACATGTAATTTAAATACTGATACGAAAGTCAAGTGACATCGGGAAGACACCCCAAAAGAGCAGATTATAAATTATTGTTTTCTATATACAATTATTGTGAAGTGACAGTTTGTGTTTTAATAAATGGAGGTTATAAGAACACAAAGAAATATTAAACACACCAAACCATCGCCGTTCGAAGGGGTCACTTTCCTTCAAATTCCTGCTAATGGCAAAACCGTCGTGCGCGCAGTTAAAACCGTAGGGAAAAAATGGGTTAGGGAAAACAAGACATAGGAAACATGAAGCTGTATAAATTTATGATCAACAAACGCAGGAACAATTGTCTTGGTGAACACTGGAATGAGGGGTGGAAGGTGTGGGGGCGATTGAAGGATATAAACTGCATGGCGGAGGGGAAGACTGGAGATTTCGTGAAGACAAGGGTGATATCTGATTTCTTTGTCTTTTCTGCATCCCCTTAAACACCTGCTTGTTTGGGGTCATAACAGCCTCCATCTCCATCTCCAGACACTCCACGTCCTTCACATCTTTCCAAGCAAGGCGTCACAAAGACTTCAGCAAGAAGCACTGACCTAGATGCTTCACCTGCCCTTGCCATCTTTTGGCACGTTCGCAAAATTGCGAAAAGCTACCATTAGCTTCGTCATGTGTGTGTCTGTCTGTTTGTCGGTCGGTCTGTCCGTCCGCGGGGAACAACTCGGATCCCACTGGACGGATTTTCACGAGAATATTTAAGTATTTTTCTGAAGTCTGTCACGAAAATTCAAGTTTCATTGAAGTCTCACAAAAATAACGGGCACTGTACATGGAAACCAATAATTATTTGTGATAATATCCCATTCATTTCTTCTCAGAATGAGAAATGTTTGCATGAAAGTTGTGCAGAAAGTCCGACACACATTATATGGTCAATAACCCCCCTCCCCCGATAATCGTGCCGTTTATGAGATAAAGTGGAAGCCGGACAGGCCATAGATGAAAATATGGCCCATGCGGATTTCAAGCTGGAAACCTAAGGCTACAAACACACACTCAGCATATGTAATAATAATGGCTTTTCCACTCTAACAAAGGTTCCACGAACGCGCCTCATTGTTACGTTGTAGTATATTGCCGGTCTTGTTCTCCGTGAAAAGAGTCGCTGATTCTTTTACACCCTAATGACATCTTACAACAGCAATGCTCGTTCCCCTATACGGCAGCGCGTACATCAAAATTCCCAGGAGACACTAAAATATTAGAGCAAAGAGTAGTTCTACAATATGTGAAAGGTACAGTTGCAGCACATTCCGTATCCCACAACTACGTAGCTACTAATTGAAACTGGCGGGCAGAAACGGTCTCGTTGTGTGCTACGTCATGCGATACGCAAGCGCGACCGCTCACAAGCGAGGGAAGTAGACCGATATGCACGAGAGTTGAGACAATCTTCCGCCACCAAGCTAAACTGCGATGCGCCAACCGGAGAAAGAGGAGGACTTGCTGTATTAAAGGCTCTGAAGATTTTAATACGACGACTGTTTACGCGTGTAATGTTGTGAATGTGAAGCAGACGGAGAATATGGCGAGTGTGATGAGAGGAATATTTTGACGGAAGGATAGTAAGTTAAGAGGAAGATGACGAAAACAGAACGAAGAGGAACTCTGTAACATGCAAAGAATTTTGTGTATTACACGTACAGTCGAACACAACTATATTTCACCTAGTAGTACAGTAGGAATACAACTACATGTTTCGGTCCTATATGTGGGCCATCTTCAGGTTGTGATTTAACTTACAGAGCAGCTATACAAGATGTGTGGGGTGTTTTTGAGGGTTTTGGGGATTAGGTGGGGGGAGGCGGGAACGAGATCTCGTTGTTTCAATAGTGGGTTCCATGACCTAGGGCTGTTACAAGTGGATTATCATTAGTTATTAGGCATTAGTTATTGAACCAACACAACGGGGATGACGCACCTCAAGATTTGTAACATGTAGTCCACCTAACGTAGGGCGGTGATGCAACTTAGGCATCACGGTGTTCAGGGATGCGACACAGTGTACGTTGTTCGAGGTACAGTACCAAACTAAACGGCGTCACATCCAGAAGACATTAGTCTCGATAATCATCTTTGCAGAAAACTAATTTTTACGATCAAACTGGATAAGGTAAATTTGATATATAGCACGTCTGTAGTACACGACATTGTTACTTTAACATTTAAACAGGTAAGTAATAATCATCTGAAACGCACTGCTAATGACGTTTATTTGAATTACAGATGCAATAAATGGCGAACATTCCATTCCATAGTTTACATAAATCGTGGTTTATCCCCAAATTAACTCATGACACATATTCAACAATCTTAACAAGCCACCTGTTCAGACTTTGCTAAACAAGCCTTTATCCACACAATAACATGACAATGGTACGAACAAAATCCAGGATAATATTTTATATATACGTGACGCCCTTAAGAAGCAATTTGACAACCAAAATTTAAGAGATATAGATCACATCTGACTCAAGGGTTGTTCTGTGTAGAGAGGGTGTGTGTTATATAGGGTGGATCCTGGTACTAAACTTTACACTTGTCTTGTTACTTGGCTTTAGTGTCTACCTGAACAGGTATTGGACCCACACTATAAATCATCATAATGGGGTGAAGCAGAGGGGATGAGTTGTGGGTTTTTATTAGTTCGTTATAAAAACACTACTCTCTCTCTCTCTTTCCCGCTATCTCTCTCTCTCTCTCTCTCTCATTCCTGCGACTTCAGCTCTTACTTTCTTCTGTTTCCAATATTATTCTCGTGAAGGGCGATTACAAACAAAATAGTTTCCTGTCTATCGTGTTCGGAAAGGCTTGTGTTTCTATTTAAAAAGGTGTAAGGTGGCAAACGGTTAGGGTAATCAGGCATCTGTAACAGTTTAACAGGTAAAAGAGACGGTGGGTGTTTACTACGAGAGGTAATTGTAAAATTACAAGATACGGTTAAATTACAGAAGAGGGTCCCTACTGGAGAAGATACGATAATTCATTGTGCCTAGTTTACGTATTAACTTTCGAATGCAAAGAAAAAACTAGCGTTGGATGTTCGGATTAATTACAATTGTGGATGTGTAGAGTAACTCTCGTGTTCTATATGAACATTCATCAAAGTATACAATCGTTTTTTCAACTGTCAACACAACCACTATATTTCCTTGTTGATCTGCAGATTGCGCCAGCAAGTTTCAAACTGGTGCTTCATCTTCAAGGGTTTCATTTTTATATGCTCTCTCAAAAAAAAATCGCGAAAATCGACTGTTAACTTCAATCCTGTCCGTCCGTCTACCCGTCCGCATGGAATAGAGCGACTCGCAACGGACAGGTTTTCATGAAATTTCAAGTTTGGGAACCTTACTGAAATGTGACATTCCGATATGTACTATAGCCGGACAAAATTAAGACACTTTGCATTAACTCGTAACGCAAGTTTATCATCTCCCAATGTGAATGATTTTCGTAACTGGCAGAGACTGTGTTCTCTGTGAGGTTTGACATAAAGATGAAGACTATGGAGCACCCAGCATCCAGGATCGGGTATGATCTGTATCTCGTAAATGGTGATCGTCGATATTTAAGAGATATCGATTGTAGAACTGGCCGCTTACGACATCTCAATGACGGTCCATTGTAAATGTGTTTACCAAGAAACAAAAAAAAAATGTTCTACTGTGTGTTACAATACGAAAGCGTCTTTGTAAGAAACTCACAAATCTCATATCTAGGGACAGTAACACAGCGAAATCGTTAGAAGCCTTCATTTCTGTTGACTTTTCCTAATTGTTGAAAAATAATACAACTATTTACCAGCATGTCAGTTGCATACAGTAACTGGCCCCTTTCTAGATAGGCTACAAATTTAAAAACCTCAAAGAATTTGAATAAAAGTACTAAAGAAATCGGTAAATATTTCCTACCGAGTCCTTTTAGATAAGGAACAGGACCGTCAGTATTTGCTGTGTTCCTTTCGTGGATGTGGTTTGAAGAATGTCATTACTTGCTGTGTTCCTGACGTGGATGTGGTTTGTTACTGAAAACTGTTAGGAAGTGACAAATATTGTTCTGTTCTGTGCAATCAAACAGTGACTTAAAGGTAAAAGTGCGTAAGCACAATGACATGAAGACATATAGCAAGAAAGGAGGCAAATTTTACTTTTAAAATGGGTGCCTATTTACCAGCACTTCACGGCATCACATTCCGAACGACTTAAATGTTCATCAGCACCACTGTGAGAACCTCAAATATCGCAACTAATTACCAGTTTCTAAGATTCTATTACATGCGCAGTTAAATCTAAAGAGGGTCGAAGTTTCGAATTTACTGTTTCGATAGTGGGAACAGAAATGAAAAACAGGCTTTCGTATACAATGGGACGATATAGGTAGCCTGCTCTGAGAGTGGTCAGGCACAGAGAGCTGTAGTTGGGAAAGTTGAGAAATCACTTGTCGGAGCAAAACCGTCAGTGTGTGAGAAGAAAGGTATGATGTTACAAAGTTTTGTAATTTGCACGTGAAGTTTGCGACTGCTAAAAGTGGAGCGAAAGCAGAATATTATAAATGCACGCAAAGGAACAAATCATTGAGGTACTTGGTTATCAACTGTGCATGAGAACAATCATGAAATTTACATTAGTCAAGCGCAGCTGTTAATAAAATTAAGCAACAACCAGACAATATCAAGAAACGTTTTGAAATAAAGGAGTCATTTCTAAACCCCTGGAACTTAAAACACGTAATTTTTTCAATGTCTTTGCTCTCTATAGTGTTAAAAATTATATTCATTTTCAAGAGACGAGAATGTTCAGAACACCGGTTTAAAATTTTTTAAATATTACAAAAGTAATTTTAGATAATATAATATAAACAGCCAACTAGATGCAACAATAATAATTTTATTAATAATTTCAATCAGCTCAACATGTTTGGGCGATAATTTCGCCCATCCTCCGGACCACTAGACTGTGTTTACAGCTTGTGGTATAAAGCACAGACGATGCTGCCTGCCTGGTGACCAGGATGACGTGGAACTCAGTTCCACCTCAGTTCCACTACACTGGTCAGAACTCCTCTGGACTAGTGATCAGCCAGACGCAGAGACCTATACCTGACAACACACAACACTCATAGGAGACAAATATCTATGCCCCATGCGGGATTCGACCCTGCAATCCCAGAAAACGAGCGGTCGCAGAACCACGTCTTAGACCGCGCGCCCATTGGGTTCGGCAGTAATACATATGCAGAAAGTATGCTTCCGGTGCCAGCTTCCAAAAGGCTGTTGATTTATGTTACGACTTGATTTTTATCGGTTCATCACACTGCTAGACCAAGCACACAGATCCATGGCGAGAAAGCATCTCCTGCTTTGAGTCCACTAGGAAGGTTTGTACCTCAAGTGGGCGGTGACTGGGGAGCAGCTCTATCGAGCCTACTCAACAGGCGCCTTCTCACAATTTCATCACTTCAGAATTTCAGACCATTCAGACCACGGAATATGTCCAGCAACAAAATAATCGTAGCTCTTTTCAGTCCTAATTATTTAACACCCGAAGTCTGGTTGAAATTAACTTTCCAGAAAATCTCTTAATCTTCAAAGTTCAAAATCGGGTATCAGGTAAAAGAGACATATGGAAAATGGACATAAAACAATGTAAAATAACCAGATGATTTGGGCTTGGATTTGTTTCTGGTACAACGGAAAGCGCTGTCGAGTTCAGCCGGTCACTGGCTGCTAAGTTCTGAACGTCATACACCAACGTCAAAATCGTTTACCACTAAATGACGTTTGGACGACTAGTAAGATTTATATTGAAACTTGCACAAAATAATACCCTTCATTATCCAGTGTTCCTGACACTAGAACCTACAGAATCCGGTTTCCAAATTGATGTGCCCTCTTTCCTCCAAGTCACGTATTTATGCATACAAATGTACGCAATATGTAGATGAGACTGGAATAATATACTTTAATTAAACCGATAGTCTATTAAATACGCTACTTTGAATTGCACATACTCCTATGGGCATGATATGCTGATTTCTTCTCCTCCTTGCTTGATATGGACACTGATGTCGAAAGCATTCCATGAATTAATGAATACAATGATTCAAAGAACCATAATTTAATCAGGGGTGCGAAATGAACAGGTACGACTACAAATGTTCCAATCAATCGAAATTCTGTCTGCCGGCAGATCACAAGTAATTGAACGTATTATGAATGTCTCTGTGACGAAGTTAGTGCACCAGCTTCGCATCAGGAATTACTCCAATCTCGGAGCACCAATCCACAAGCTAACAGACAGGACTATGTATCTTCCTCAGTCCCTCTCGCAAATTTAGGACAACAACGTGAATGATCACAAGACGGCTTCAGTCAATATCGTTAACAATTTATGATTCAATATGACACTACAGTCCCATGTTATAAAAGCTGCAACTACCTCAACCGAGCTTGAGAAGCTGCTAGTCGCTCATGTGGGCAACTAACTGCGTGTCAGTTTATAGAACCTGAAGGCTCACCGCAATGTACACAAGGGCCGTTTATGGAAACTATGACTCGGAATTTGAATAAATTTCACATCCCCAAATTTTATTTAATATCATTTCAACCTTACCGTCTCACTTAAATGCATACTTTGCGAACGGCTGTTTACCTTGCTGATCTTTAGCTAACACTTTGAAAAGATCTGTCACGTTCCCCCCGCGCGCTACACGTAGCGCCCATCTCATCTTCCTCGACTTGAACAGAACCTCATCTGTCACTTTCTCCCTCTCATGTCCAAATATTCTAGTCATCTATTCGCCCTCATATATCCTCAGTTTGTCTTTCCCTAAGGGTGAAATATTGAATTTAAAAAACCTGATCTTATAACACAGGATATAGGTTTAATTATGATTAGGTACTTTAATTTGTGGGTTTATATCTGGTAAATGACGAGAAACTAAAACATATATTTACGATTAATTACACAGGATTACCTCTCACAAAATTAATATAAGATAATAAGGCTTTTCCAACGGACTATTATTTATACGCTGACAGTCTCCCAACGTGTTATAATCTCAGTGAGTACTTCCACGGCTCTATACGTCGTCCCTATAATTTGCTTCTAGTCACCAGTCTATTAATTAACCCATCAAGAGCCAACCTTCGGATATTCAGAACAAACCGTTATTTATCAATTACTATTTCGACCACTGAGTTAATTGATTCCCGAAGCAACACAGATGCGTTTCTACGCACTGTCAGATGATAAAGCATTTTGTTTGTGATTGGTCATTAAAATCAAATTAAAATTTTGTTCGACATACCTTTGTCCTAACAGATACAAAACTAAATGAGTTTTTTTGATTAGTTTTGTATTCACATTTTTTCACGTTAATAAAAGCCTATTTAAAACGCGGCTTAACCGGATGAAGTGCGAATATCGTGTAACAGATGTTTAAGCCAGTACTTCCTATCTCACATCAAACACTCAGTCTTTGTAACAAAGACCATCCAGTTAACGCTGTATAAGTAAGGTCATCTCTTCTACCGAAACGCATGCGAAAAGCACCGTGAAAAATTTAAAAAGGGGAGAGGGGGTTCAGTATTCATGAAGGTGGTGTGTGTAGTAACCACTGTGCTGCAAAGGCATCTTCGGACTTTATGGAATGTGAATATCCATTACCCTTACACTGTTCTCCCTTAAAGACTAAATTAACAGCAAATATATGGACAATCTGAAATAATACCCCTCTCTTGTATATGTATTCAGAATTGATGCTCAAAGTATCAGTACTCCCTAAACTGTTTGGAGACAAATATTTATTATGTTTATTAATTCATATATTCTTTGTATATTTAACGACGTTTGCAATAGCACAATCATACAACGTCGAATGTTGGGATGATAACGAACTAGCAAATTGAACGGGGTGTTTCAGCACAGGTAAATCCAAAGATTTAACTGGAAGGATTGGGTTAAGCCGGAGAGACTTGGTCATGATATGAAAATTGACCTTAGAGAAACAGACTGTGAAGGTGCACATTGGACAGAACTGTCCGAGGGCAGAGCCCAGAAGCAAGTTCCTGAGCGTGGCCATAAAATGTGGGGTTTCATAAGAGGGGGGATTTCCTGTCTGAATAAATACACAGCAAGTAGAGAAAACTCCTATAACGTCAGATAGATACCATGGGGTTAAAAGTGAGAACGGCCTGATATTATCCAGCTACTTTTTAAGAAACTGGCATAAATAATTTAGTGCAGTAATGAAAGACGATTGACAATAGGTTAATCCAGTGTATTTCAATGTGACCAATATCAAACTGAACTGAAAAGAGTTTATACAACCCACCCTTTTCACGGAAGGGGATCAAATCTTAGGCGGAAATGATGTGGCAGATTTTCCACACGGCAATGCATGATATAAAAATTGTCTGTCCTTTCGTTTTATATTCTTAACAACTACAAGCTTGCCACTCTGCAAACACAATTCTTCTGTGTTTATTACACAGATTATCCTTCAAAAAAGTCAAAAAAGTAGTTTCGAAAAATAAACAAATTGATAACGCAATACTTTTTGTAAATCTCTCGTAATCTTAACATAAAAGTATCCCGCAATCCCAAAAGTCTACAAAAAGCAGAAAACTTGTGTTCTGCATTTTTATAACTTTCTTCTCGTTAGTATTCCCTTTGACCCTTTGACCTGTTGTGTTTCGGAATGGGTACAAAAACAATTGTTGTACAGAACGAACGCACCCACAGGACACAACAACAACAACAAAATCGTAGATAGAGGGGCAATGACGTATGCGAGAGATGAATCCCAATCTCTGTATTTAAACATCTCACAACATGTTCAACATTTACAGTAGGTCATTTAACTGCACCCAGCAGCAGTACGAGTGATATAAAAATCACTAATCTAACCTAAACCTTCCACGCCACAACATAGATCATTCGAGTACTCTGTGCGCTGTACACCCCTGCAAAGGTATGGCCTCAATATAGCTCAGGTTATTCACTACCCAAACAACAAACAACCAACCTTGGGATCTGCTATATAATTAGAAGAAGCAGCTGTAATTTATTTTCTACTTTATACAACCCGGAGTTGCGTTCCGTATTGATAGAATGGCGGCAGGTAACATATAATTCTGAGTCTCATTATTGTTCGACAACAGTGTGTGTGTTTACACATCGTTATGCGCGCTCTAACGGCCAAATCTTGTACCACACCATGCCAGACTACTTTTGCCTATGTAGGATCATTCCATCCACAATGGTCGTCGTTTGCGTTTGCTTCAAGGCATTTCGAATACTGCATGGATAGCAGTGAAGGCAAAATGTGCGCTAATACATTTTAAACCACCTTAGAGGAAAGTTTCATCCTTCGTTCAACGTGCAAGCATATATAATTAAGGAAACAAATTTCCATTTCATAAAGACTCTCTTTTGTGAATGACGTGTAAACTATCACAGAGTCAAGGTAAACATTAATGCAAGCTTAAAGTGGCTAGTCACGTCAAAAGATTCCATCTGCTGTGTTAAGATAAGACAGAAGTGTTAGAAGAGTGTTTGGGACTGAGATAAAGCAATAGAAAGACAGATAAATCAGGCAGGGCATAAACTTCATTGTAGTAATTTATTTCAGCAGATATTACTGGGGCTATAAAATGAAAAAGACTGAGATGGGTAGAGCATGTAGTACGCACGGTATAGATAACAAGTTTTTGTCTGGAATCTCAATGTCAAAACTACTTCAGTGATATATTCGGAGATACAGAACAATATAGGCATAAATGTAATTCATATAGAATCTGAAGGTGTGAACTGGGTTTATGTGGGTCACAACAGGGTTGAGTGAAGGAACGTAGTGGACACAGTAATGACATTTCTGGGATCACAGCAGCCGTGACAGTCTTTGAGTAGCTTAGAAACTATAAACTTTTCAACAAGTACTACCCTATGTGCAACTGCTTACGTAAGGATGTAGAAGTTGAAGATTCACCGTAAACTCAGTCCAACGCCGAGCATTCGATTGTAAGAAGCAATGGAACATTTTCCGGTCCGCTTCAGGTTCTGAAGGATTACAAATACGTGTTATAGCATCAGAACCCATCATAAACACAAATCGAGTCAAGAAATGCCTAAACGTATTCCGGTTTATTTTGCAATGCACATATTTCTCAACAAACACAACCTGAAAAGGATAAATATAAGCAATATGGAACTTCATAAGCTATTACAAATACATTATAAGTCAAACACTCAAAATATGCACATGGATTTATGTTGCCACGTCAGAGCTTCTCAATGAGAGATGTTTGTAGAAGAAAAATGTCCATATGTGATGTATTAATTTTCAGTTGCCCTCTACTAGCTCAACCTATGCAATTTGCAATATTACTGTAACCACAGTAACCAAGGCACCTAATTTTCCGTGCGGTCCCTGAATTTTCACGATCGACTATTGCAAACAAATAAGCCACAAACAGCAGTATTTTTTCCAGACATATCATCGTGTAAAATTGCAGTTGCCTGGAGCGCAAAGGTGCATGGACCCTTCTTACAGCAACTCTACATCACACAATAACTCACCTTATCAACAACTAGCAGCGATTCAATTCCAGACAAACACAACACCTGAGCACCGTACGTTCGTTTATTTACTTCCCTACAACATGTTTCGGTTGTTCTATTTGACTTCCATGAGGTAGAAAACAAAAGTACATAAATGGAAATATCTATGGAAGATGCCTCACCTTCTCATTTACTTACTTACCCAATGGTGGAGAGTCCTTCTTGAGAAGCTAACTGGTTTGCAGCTAGTCAAGAAATTCCCCGCATTTCACGGAACCCGAAGGTTCATTACCGAACTCACAAGCGTCCGCCACCTGTCTCTATCCTGGGCCAGC
>Ga0123352_10018111_pt1 | contig 11227 bp, 11 predicted proteins | sample TergutLab28metaG_FD_89700 | JGI IMG/M metagenome (GOLD analysis project Ga0123352, IMG submission 89700) | Labiotermes labralis P1 segment gut microbial communities from Petit-Saut dam, French Guiana - Lab288 P1 | ecosystem: Host-associated > Arthropoda: Insects > Digestive system > Gut ... | reverse complement strand
TAATGACGAACTCAGACCCCGGTGTAGAGCAAAATAAAGCTCTGGTGGGTGAAATTATAGAATATGTTTGCAGATAATAGGAGGAGTTATCATGTGGCAATGTCCAAAATGCGGCAGAGATTTCAAGAATACGAACCAAGGGCATTATTGCGGAAAAGTAGAAAGTATTGACGCTTACATCTTTGAGCAGGAGGAGAATGTGCAACCTATTTTGCGCGAAATCACTGAAACGGTTCGCGAGAATGCTCCAAATGCCGTAGAGAAAATGTCATGGCAGATGCCTACTTTTTGGCAGGGTGAGAATTTAATACAATTTGCGGCACATAAGAAGCATATTGGCTTGTATCCGGGTGGAGAGGCTACAAACTTCTTCACCGATAGGTTAGTAGATTATAAAGTGTCAAAAGGTTCTATTCAGCTTCCGCTCGATAAGCCCATCGACCATGATTTACTCGCAGATATTGTTCGCTGGCGTGTTGAACAGGTGGAACAAAAGAAGAGCTAATCGCAAAGACATGCCCTAAAGTCACTAATATAGCATATCATACTGTATTAATGATTTTAGGGAGTGAAGTTGATGTATCCATATGGTTCAGACCCTTCGTATGAAATGTTCGCAAGGGCGGCTGACGCGCGTTTGCAGCAAGATGAAGTCGAGCTTTCTGTGCAAGACTTATCTAACGCATATGAGCAAGTTATGGTTCAGCACCAAGAGATTAGCAACAATAGATGGGATGAGGACAGGTACAGACCCGGCGATAGGCACAGGCCGCCAAGCGGTGGACACAGACTCCCAATAGGCGGACAAAGGCCGCCACACAGGCCACCACACAGGCCACCGGAGGGAGGCTTCAGACCACCGGGGGGCGGGCATAGACCACCACATGGTGGAAACAGGCCTCCGGGTGGACATGGGTACCCAACGGGCGCACCACCATTGTTTATCCCAAGAGAGTCGGCGGCGTTGCACTCGATTGACGCGCGGGCGATATCGCGCTGCATGAACGACTTCACGTATGTTTGGCTTGTTGGTGGCAATGGGTTTTGGATGTTCCCGACATTCGTAGGCCCTCGCTCGATAGCGGGCTACAGATGGGGGCGTTTCGGCTGGACATACACCGGTTTCGACATTCGCGCAATAAAGGCATTCAGTTGCTAGCAATGACTTTTGTAGGGCGGGGTAAAAAGGCTCCTTTTTCAAAGGAGCTGTCAGCCGCAGGCTGACTGAGGATTACCCCGCCGCTGTTACTAAGGAGGAAACATGGCAGAAGTTGCAAGTGCAAGAATAAAAATCACAGGTATGAGCTGCGCGGCGTGTTCGGGCAGGGTTGAACAGAAATTAAACGAGCTTGAAGGGATAAGGCTCGCGACTGTCAACCTAACGCTTGAGGAAGCCTCCATCAGCTACGATGAGCAGCTCTTGCAGCTCGAGGACATCATGAAACTCATCGAGGGCATGGGCTTTGGTGCGTTTCGGAAAGCTTCGCGCAAAGAAGAACAAGAAGCATTAGAAGAGCTTAACCGCAAGGATACCAAGGCATTGAAGTTTGAGCTTGTTATGTCGATAATACTATCAACCCCGATGGTAGTCGGCATGATTTTGGGCATGGTCGGCATACACAATGAGCTTGTAATATTCCTGCATAATCCATGGTTACAGTTGGCTCTAACCACGCCGATACAGTTCTATGTCGGGCGCAGGTTCTACAAAAATGCAATTAAGGCTTTACGAAACGGCTCGGCCAGTATGGACTTGCTGATTGTAAAAGGTACGACGGCGGCCTTCGCACTAAGTATCTATAACGGTTTTTTCGCGCCGCATATTGAGGGTGCGTTTATGGGTATACCCGACCTTTACTTCGAGGTCAGCGCGGTGATTATCACGCTCGTGCTGCTCGGCAAATACTTCGAGCGTTCGGCAAAGAACAAGACTACATCCGCCATAAAGAAGCTCATCGGTCTTGCGCCTAAGACGGCAAGGGTCGAGCGAAACGGCGAACAGACAGATATCCCGATAGAAGAAGTTTGCGTTGGCGATATCATACATGTGCGCCCCGGCGAGAAAATCCCGGTGGACGGTACAATAATCCGAGGGCGTTCAAGCATCGATGAATCGATGTTGACAGGTGAACCGCTCCCTGTTGATAAAACTGTCGGCGATATGGCAATAGGCGCGACGGTGAACAAGTTCGGCAGTTTCACCATGGAGGCCGCGCGAATAGGCGAAGAAACCACGCTTGCGCAGATAATCAGGCTTGTGGAGGACGCGCAGGGCAGCAAAGCCCCGATACAAAAAATGGTGGACAAGCTCTGCAATGTGTTTGTGCCTGCGGCGATAGCCATTGCGGTGGTGACGTTTGCTGGTTGGGCATTCTTTACCGGAGACATCACCGCGGCGATAATCTACGCTGTTGCGGTGCTTGTCATTGCCTGCCCGTGCGCGCTTGGGCTTGCCACGCCAACGGCAATAATGGTTGGTACAGGGCTTGGCGCACAGCATGGCATCCTCATAAAAGGCGGAGAGCCGCTCGAACGTGCGCACGAAATCAGCGTGGTTGTGTTCGACAAAACAGGTACGATAACGAAGGGCAAGCCAGACGTGACAGACATCTTGACGCTTGGCAACTTGTCCGAAAGCGAATTGGTGCAGATTTGCGCAATTGCCGAGAAAAAGTCGGAGCATCCGCTCGGCGAGGTTATTTATCTCTACGGCGAGGAACAAGGCCAACAAGCCATCCCGGATCCCGACGAGTTCGAATCGCTTCCGGGCAAGGGCGTACGAGCGAAAGTTTTTGACAGGGAAGTATACCTTGGCACACGTAAGCTCATGCGCGAGCTTGGGGTTGAAACTTCGATTTATGAAGAACAGCTGCAAACCCTTGAGAATGCCGGGAAGACGGCTGTGTTTGCGCTTATCGGCGGCGAGATTCAAGGTATAATTGCGGTTTCGGATACAATCAAGGATAGCTCGAAACAGGCAATTACTCAACTTCGGGATATGAATCTTGAAATCTACATGTTAACCGGTGATAATGTGCGTACCGCAAACGCAATTGCCGAGCAGGCAGGTATCAGCAACGTTATCGCTGAGGTGTTGCCTGCGAACAAGGTTGCCGAAGTTGAAAAACTGCGCCGCGCAGGGCATGTTGTTGCGATGGTCGGTGATGGTATTAACGACGCGCCCGCGCTTGTAGCCGCAGATGTCGGCATTGCGATGAGTACGGGTACGGACGTTGCGGTGGAATCGTCCGACATAACCCTACTCAATGGCGACTTGTTGATGGTACCGATGTCTATCAAGCTCTCGAAGAAGACTATGCGCAAAATCAAGCAGAATCTGTTTTGGGCGTTTTTCTACAATGCTATCGCGATACCATTCGCATCATTCGGACTGCTAAGCCCTGTTATCGCAGGCGCGGCGATGGCGTTCAGTTCGGTGTCGGTTGTCCTGAACTGCTTGACACTCAAGAAAATTTAGCGAGGCGAATATGCAAGTATTCAGCAATCCTAATTGCAAGAAGGTTAAAGGCAGCCATATCCTTGAAGTTCTCTGCGCCCATTGCAAGTGTTTCATTGCGCGGTATCAAAAAGTGGGCGAGAGCAACTTCGTGAAGATGTACAACGAGCGTATTGTCGAAGGCACAATAGATTTTTCGCAGTACCACGGAGCGATATTCTGCCCAAACTGCGGCGAACGCATAGCAACTCGCTACACTACGCAGGATAAAAAAGAAGCCTACAGGCTTGTGCCTTCGGCATTCAACAAAAGAAAAGTGCGCTAGGGTGCATACATTTGAAAAAAATCTTGACAAGTGTGCGGGAATGCGGTATTATAAATCTCGCGGTTGTTGAAACATTACGGTTGCCGAATATGGAGGGTTACCGAAGCGGTCATAACGGGGCGGTCTTGAAAACCGTTAGGGGGCAACCCCACAAGAGTTCGAATCTCTTACCCTCCGGATAGGGCGATTGCCCATTTAAAAGGAGCTGTTGCGAAAAGTATTAGACTTTTGCGACGCTCCTTTTTGCAATTGCCGAGATAATTAAAAAGGAGGTGCTTGCTGTGCAAGCGGAGCAATTGGATGAGGTGCAGCCGATTGGCGGGATATCTGCGTTTTGGCTAAAAATAATCGCCATTACAGGGATGGTTTTACAGCATTCGGCATTAGCATTACCCGGAACATTTCCTCTTGGGCTTGAAATATTTTTGCAGATTTCAGGCGGACTTACTTTTCCCATAATGGCATTTTTGCTGGTGGAGGGTTTTAACGCAACAAGAAACCTGCATAACTATATGAAACGGCTGGCTGTTTTCGGCGCAATTTCGTTTATCCCCCATTTATTTGCTCTTGGCTCAGGGTTGAATATTATGTTTACTTTACTGGTTGGCTTGTTTTTGCTTAACTTTCGCCATAAGTATGGTAACTCTCCTAAGTTTTGGTTCGCATTTATTGGGTTGATATTGGTAACCGGCCTGTTTGACTGGGGAGTAGTTGGCCCAATAGCAATAGTTTTGTATGACATGATTAAGAATGAAAAAACGCGACGCATTGTAGTACCCATCTTTATTGCAGTGGGTGTGATTGTACATGGTATTGTGTTTAGTATAGTAATGGCACCATTTATTGATATGGAGGCATTGTTGGCGGATACGACTATTGCAGGTGCATTTTTCCCATTGGGTTCGCTGCTTACGATTCCTCTGCTGCTTATGTATAAGGGAGAAAGAGGCAGAGCTGTTAAATGGTTTTTCTATGCCTTCTATCCCGCACATCTGGCGGTGCTTGCGATAATATCCGCTGTGATGGGCAACAATGTTTTTCTAAATTTTGTTCGACAATTAGCATATGGCCTTGAGCCTTTTTTATAGTATAACGTTTCGGCACAAGAAAGTGGTTGTATATGTTGAATGTCTCTGTTATGATTATGGAGACATATTTCATCTTATGATGGATGCTCAAAATACAAAGGAGGTACGATTATGAGAAAAATGATGGAAAAACTACAAGTTAAAGGGTTTATAGCCGGTATGCTGGTAATGGTGTTGCTGTCTTCTATTACAGTTTTTGCGGCATCAAGAACAGAGGCGATTACTATTACATTCCACGACATCAGGATTGTAGTGAACGGTAATGTGGTAACACCTAAGGACGCGCAAGGCAATATTGTTGAGCCGTTTATATGGGATGGAACAACCTATCTGCCTGTGCGTGCTGTAGCTGATGCTTTAGGCTTGGATGTTACTTGGGACGGAAATACATATACTGTGTACTTATCGCACGGTGTGCCTGTTACAACACTGCCTGCACCTGCACACCCTTCGGAACCTGTAACGCCGCTTCCTGCACCTGCTCCAACTCCTGCACCGGTTACAACGCTCCCGGCTCCGGCTCCGACACAAGCCCCACAGCCTTATTAAGCATAAACTCTGAAACATCTTGTGTATTACAGTCGTTTAAGTTGAAAAACGACTTATACGGCTATATCAAAAAGGGCAGCCACTTCGTAATTAGCGAGATGGCTGCCCTTATGAGTTATAATTATGTGCGGACTACTTTACTTCTGTCTTCCACAGGCCATGCAGGTTGCAATACTCGTAGATGGCCAGAGGCTTGTCGTCCACGAAACAGAAGGACGCTTTCGGCTCTTCGCCGACATTCAGTTTCTTGCGCTGCCCGCCGCGCTCAGTTTCTACGAATATAAACACAATGTGGTGTTTTTCTTCCATTGGGTGAGGCACACTGCCGACTTGAACTTCCATAGTATTGCCTGACATTGTGTAGACAGGCAAATGCTTTTCGTTGCTGGCTTCAACCGTGTTTGGCACAAGTTCGGTCATATTTTGACCGCAGCATACCAGTGGCACGCCTTTGTTGTCGATCATACCGACAAAATTTCCGCAAATCGTACAGATGAAAAATTTGTGCATACGAAAGCCTCCTTTTATAAGGGGTAACCGGAAAATTTCTTACTCGGGAGAAAATTGCTCCTTACCAACGCCACACTCAGGGCAAACAAAATCGTTTGTGATGAAATCCCATTTTGTGCTCGGCGCGATGTCAACATCCGGAACTCCAAATTCTTCATCGTAGACATATCCGCATACGTTGCAAATATGTTTCATTTCAACGCACCTCCTTTTGGATGTATACTTACGTATTCAGTATAACCGAATGCGTAAACGGCCGCTTAAGCCGTTTTCTAACTTAAACGACTATGTACGCTTATATTATCACCTTCCGGGGAATATTGCAATACGCTGCTGAATTATGTTGAAAAAGTTACGTGTACATTGACTTAGTGCCGTTTTGTAGCAGTTATGGCGACATTGGTTCAAACATATGCCTAACTTCTTCTGCACTCACATCGGTTGTAAGAACCTTCATGAGAATCTCTTCAAGAGTCAACACATCACTGCGCCAATCTAATACCACAGGGTGAAAAAGTGTTTCAAAGCCCTCTGTACCGCTTAATACAAGTCCGTTTACGATTTCTATCATTTGAGCTTCGCCATTTTCAAGGTTAGAATGGAGCGTTACACGGTAAACAATATCTCCTAATGTGAAATCAGCTTGAAAATACATTCTACTATCTGCCGACAATTCTCTGTTATCTACTTGAATATTGTCAAAAGGTATATTGCGTACAATTTTCCCCGACATAACTTCCGGTTCGATAGATTGAGGATCTTCGTGAGGCGGCGGTTCTTGAAACATAAGAAATCTGACAGGCACTCCATGTACATATGAAACTACCATGTTCTGCTCATCGTTTTCATTGAAAATATATTGAATAAAGCTATAATGTACTCTATTTCTGCCCATCTGGATTCTTGCGATACTAGGCTGATTGTTGCACGAAAACATAGCATATGCAGAAATACCTACAAGTGTCCTGCAATCTCCATAAAATGCTGTTGCAGAAGATATCAAATTGCCGTAAGGAAATACAAAATTTAGTTCTTCATCTGAAATATCATGCTTAAAAGGAGCTGGTGATGATGTGTATGCGCTTATAAGCATTCCAACCGGCACAGGGGCATTAAATACTACCAAAGGGGAGCTGGTTTGTTTCGCATCAAAGAGCCTTAAAATTGTGATAATGCTTTGCTCTCTTGTATATGGATTTTGCGGCGCAAATAGGTTATTGCCTACGCCGCTCATAAGTTCGGCGGCCTGTATTTGCCCTACGGCATCAACTGCCCACGGTGATATGTCGCTATTATCGGCAAAAGTAGGGGCTGCGCTTGAAAGCTGTTGGCCAATGGCTTCAGCTAAACGTACAAGCATAACAGCCGCCTGCTCGCGGGTTAGCTGGGCAGTAGGGCCGAAGAGATCATCCCCTACACCAAACACTATGCCTAAGTATGCCGCTTTTTGTACATTTACATCGCTGGTATCGGAAAAAGTTATGCGTCCTGTTATTTCACTGTGTTGCTTTTCATATAAGGCTACGGCTAAAGTTGTAAACTCAGCTCTGGTTATTTGTTGAGTGTAATTACCTTGCAATACTTGGGGTACAATCCCTAATTCGATTGCTCTTGTTATATCCCCAAACGCCCATGTGCTTGCGGTAGATGCAAAAACAGTTACGGGCAGTATACCCACTAAAAGAACTGCTATCAGAGTTGCTGATGTAAATCTTCTTAGAAAGGTATTATGCTTGAACATGGATTTTCCTCCTTAGCCGGTTACGGACTATATCTTAACATTCTACTCTTGATCCTCTTGTCCAAATTGTTTAATACTACTTTATCACTTTTTAGGAAATATTGCAAGATACGGAAGCACTACATTGACTTTGTGCTGTTTTGTAGCTAGAATGTATATATAGTGGCAACTACATATGAGGAGGCACATTATGAGACAGATTGGTAAGCAAGACCGTACCATGCGCAAACCGGCGGTTGTAGCGCAATTTGGGGAAGGTAATTTCCTGCGGGCTTTCGCAGAGCAAATGATAGATGCAGCGAATGAGAAGGGTGCGTTTGATGGCGGAGTGGCCGTTATTAAGCCGATTCCTTTCGGGTCGCTCGAGGCGTTTGAACGGCAAGATGACATGTATACTGTGATTCTCCGCGGGATTATGGGCGGGCAGAAGATTGTCGAGAGTAGGGCGATAAGCGCGATAAGCCAAGTAATCGACCCATTTGCCGACTACGAGGCATATCTGGAACTTGCACGCAGCGAGGCTCTGCGCTTTGTGATATCGAACACAACCGAAGCCGGCATTACATACGATGCAACTGACAAGTTCGACCAACATCCGGCGGCAACATTCCCGGGAAAACTCACGCAATTTCTGTATGCCAGATTTGAGCATTTTGCGGGTGCGCCAAACCGTGGGCTGATAATCCTACCTGTTGAGCTTATCGACCAAAACGGCGACAACTTACGGGAATGCGTGTTGAAATTTGCCAAACTATGGTCACTTCCTGCTGAATTTACAGCATGGCTTGATGAGGCATGCATATTCTGTAATTGCCTTGTGGACAGAATCGTGTCGGGATATCCATCAGACGCGGAAAATCTCGAGAGCGATCTGCTTGGCTACTGCGATGAGCTTATGGTAGTAGGTGAGCCTTTTGGGCTGTGGGTTATCGCGAGTGATAGGCACGTACAAGTGCAAAAAGAATTTCCTCTTGACGCGGCAGGTTTGCCGGTTGTTTTCACAAATGATGCACGTCCGTATCGCGAACGCAAGGTTCGTATACTGAACGGAGCGCATACTTCAAGTGTACTGGCGGCGTATCTTATGGGGTTTGACACGGTGGATGCTGTTATGGCAAACATAACTACACGCAAGTTTGTTGAACGCGCCCTATATGGTGAGATAGCTCCAACGGTACAGCTTCCGCCTGATGAAGTGCGCCGGTTCGCAGAGTCTGTAGTGGAACGTTTCGAGAACCCATTTTTGCAGCACAAGCTGCTCAGTATTTCATTGAATTCTGTGTCTAAGTGGAAGGCCAGGGTGCTGCCTTCGCTCAAGGACAGTTTCGCGTCTACAGGGGTGCTGCCGCCGTGTCTAAGTTTTAGCTTAGCGGCACTGATAGCGTTCTACCGCAGCGATAAGCGCGGAGATGGCTGTCTTATCGGCATACGTTCGAACGGTGATACATACGAAATCCGCGACGATGCATACGTGCTTGACTTCTTCGCCGAAAACGCAAACTTAGAAGCACACGGGCTTGCTAAGGCAGTGCTGGGTAACACAGCATTTTGGGGAGAAGATTTGAATAGGCTCAATGGATTTACAGAGCTTGTTGCCGAATATCTCACAGAAATAGAGAAGCAAGGTATGGAAACCGCGATTAAATCAGTTATCTGGTAAATATGGAGGATACCTGCATGAAGTTGCTTAAAATTAATGAGACTGACAATGTGGCGGTTGTGCTTGAAGTCGTTAAAACAGACGAGGTTTTTGAAGTTAATGGAGCTACATTAACCGCGCGAGAAGATATTGGCGTGGGGCATAAAATTGCTCTTGAGCGTATTGCCGCGGGCGAGAAGGTTATTAAGTACGGAAGTTCAATAGGGGTTGCGATTGTCGATATAGAAGCGGGGCAGGCAGTTCATACGCACAATCTGAAGACAGGGCTTAGCGGCTTGCTCGAATACAGCTATAATCCGAAACTGACCGAGCTTTTGCCGCGCGAGGCAGGTACATTCAAGGGCTTTCGCCGTGCAGGCGGCAAAGTCGGCATACGCAACGAGATATGGATTGTGCCGACGGTTGGCTGTGTCAACGCTACAGGAGAGGTTCTTGCGAAAGCGGCGCGTAATTTCGGCGAACTTGGAAGTATTGACGGCATATACTCGTTCGGACATCCGTACGGCTGTTCGCAATTAGGGGACGACCACGAGAACACTCGCAAGGCACTCGCGGGGCTTGTACGCCATCCAAACGCGGCGGGCGTGCTTGTGCTTGGCTTAGGTTGCGAAAACAATGATGTCGCGAGTTTCAAAGAAATTTTGGGCGATTACGACGAGAATCGCGTAAAGTTCCTTGTCTGCCAAGAAAGCGACGACGAATTTGCAGAAGGTATTGCCATCTTACGCGAACTGGTGGCTAACGCAAGCGTTGCTAAGCGCGAAGACATATCCATGAGCGAGTTGATTGTCGGTCTGAAATGCGGAGGGTCTGACGGATTCTCGGGCATTACGGCGAATCCGCTGGTCGGTGCGTTTGTGGACAGGCTCGTAGCTGAGGGCGGCTCGGCGATACTAACCGAAGTTCCGGAAATGTTCGGCGCGGAGACAATTCTAATGAACCGCTGCCGTACGCCGGAGTTGTTCGAACGCACAGTCGAGATGATAAACGGCTTCAAGCAATACTTCATCCGGAACAACCAGCCGATATATGAAAATCCATCGCCCGGCAACAAAGCGGGGGGCATATCCACGCTGGAGGACAAAAGTTTGGGTTGCACCCAAAAGGGCGGCACTGCCGACGTTGTCGATGTTTTGGGCTATTGCGACTCTGTAACTGTACGTGGCCTAAGCCTGCTGGCAGGCCCCGGGAACGACCTTGTGTCCGTGAGCAACCTTATGGCAAGCGGCGCACATCTGATACTCTTCACCACAGGGCGCGGTACGCCGTTTGGAGTTCCTGCTCCAACGGTGAAGATATCGAGCAATACCGCTCTCTACAACAAAAAAAGCGACTGGATTGATTTCGACGCAGGCCCACTGCTTACAGGCACGCCAATGCCAACCCTGCGCGACGAATTATACGAATATGTCCGCACATTAGCATCAGGTGAAGTCCTCGCCAAGAACGAAATTTTGGGCGCACGCGAATTCACAATATTCAAAACAGGTGTGACATTATAGACATTGAATGCGGACGCCATATATGGCGTCCCTACGTTACGTAGGGCCACGATATATCGTGGCCGTTTGCGTCATCATGAAACAGTATAGGTGAAAATTATGATTACAATCAACGGAAAACACAACACATCCATATGCTACACTTCAAACCTTGAGGAAAAAGCGCGGGAGCAAATCCAGACGGTGTGCGACCAAGAGGCGTTTGCGGACTGCAAAATCCGCATTATGCCTGACGTTCACGCGGGTATGGGATGCACGATTGGCACAACCATGACCATAACCGACAAAATCGTGCCGGGTATGGTAGGTGTGGATATTGGCTGCGGCATGGAAACTGTGCGCATAGATGCCCTTGAACTTGACTTTGACCGACTTGACGAGATTATCCATAAACT
>Ga0123352_10018110_pt1 | contig 11227 bp, 12 predicted proteins | sample TergutLab28metaG_FD_89700 | JGI IMG/M metagenome (GOLD analysis project Ga0123352, IMG submission 89700) | Labiotermes labralis P1 segment gut microbial communities from Petit-Saut dam, French Guiana - Lab288 P1 | ecosystem: Host-associated > Arthropoda: Insects > Digestive system > Gut ... | reverse complement strand
GCAACAATGTTATCTTTGTGATAACCGCTGGCGGTCAAGAGCGTCGAATAACGTTTATGAACGCGAGGCTTGATATCCGAGCGCAGATGGACAGAATCCAGTTTGCTGACAGGACTTCATATAAGTGGAGCGCCTTTGTAGGCCAGTAAATTTGACATAACAAACAGGTAAGAAAGAGTGAGTCTGAGGTTTAACCTCGGACTCACTCTTTTGTTTTGTATAGTGATTTTGGAAGAAACTGGAAGCGGTATTTCATGCTTTTTCCGTCGCATTTTCAATTTATGCCAAGTATGCCCTTGCTTTTTTTTATCACGTCTTTACTGCCGTAGCTCTGCGACATGCGCGGTCGAAATTTCCTGCGATACAAAACCGATCCCTGATAAAATTTTTTTCTTGGTATAATGTGCTTATAAGAATCGCGTAAGCCGTGTAAAAATACGCGGCAAATTCAGAAAAGGGATGAGAATAAATGAAACCAACCGTTATCGACCATATCGGAGTTGCCGTGAAAAGCATCAACGAATCGCTGAAATTCTGGGAGGGAACTCTGGGGATAAAATGCACAGGCGTGGAAGAAGTTGCCGAACAGAAGGTCAAAACAGCTTTCCTACCGCTGAAGGATTCTGAAGTAGAGCTGCTCGAAGCAACGAATGACGACAGCCCTGTAGCTAAGTTCATAGAAAAAAAAGGCGAGGGAATCCACCACCTGGCCATACGCGTTGACAACCTTGAAAGCGCGCTTGCCGAACTGAAAGAAAAGGGCGTGCGGCTGATCGACGAAAAACCGCGCAAAGGCGCAGGTGGAGCTATGATAGCGTTTATCCACCCATCGGCCACGGGAGGAATTCTCCTGGAACTGTCTCAGAGAGACTAGGAGCGACGTTCAATTTTTTTAGCTTTTTTGCTCCGATTTTTAAATATTTTGCCTCACCGTGCGGCGCTTGGATTAGGTACGTTCCTTGGAGGGCTTTTTTGGGCTTTCAGCAAACGCAAAGTAGATAAGGCCGAGGCAAGGTGTGTATCTGCCTTGGGTGTAGGGGTGACGGTAGCGAGAAAAATCGTCAGGTCATCTTATGTGAACGGCGGTAAATCGGTTGTGGAATTTGCCAGGTTGAAACGGCTTGTTCCGCGATTAACATCTCTCGTAACTATTGAGGGTAAAGAACATCTGGATGAGGCCGTGGCCCGCGGCAAGGGTGTCCTCATAATGACAGCGCATATGGGTAACTGGGAGCTTTGCGGAGCGCGTATGGTAGCCGAAGGGTACGCTCTGGCGCCCATATACACTCCTCAGAGGAACATCGGCGGCGTGGACGATCTGGTATCTGTTTTGCGCGGCTCGGCGGCTGGTTTGGACATGATTCCGAGCGAAGGCTGGGGCATGAGGGCGATTTTTCGCGCGATACGGAATGGAAAATTGCTCGTTATCCTGCAGGATCTTGACGCCAGAAAGAATGGTGTTATTGTGCCATTTCTTGGTTTGCCATCCAGCACTGCTACAGGTATTGTCAAGATGCACCGCAGCTTTGGCGCTCCTGTTGTTCCTATAGTGTGCTTTCGCAACCCTGACGGTGTGACTCACAGTATTCATATTCATGGCATATTAAGCGATTTACCTGATGAAGACGGAAACCATTTTGGAGTAAATATGGAAAACTCTCTCAAAATGTGCAATAATGTACTGACTGACTGGGTAACCGCACATCCTGAACAATGGATTTGGCTACTTGATAAGTGGGAATCAACGCTCGGAACCGCTTCATGATGATTTTAGGGGTTGACCCAGGGCGTGATAAAATAGGCTGGGCTTTGGCAAATTGTGACGGTGACCTGTTCGCGTCTGGAATCTGTCCTGTATCTGAGCAGGAGCATTTTTTAGTGGCTTTAAGGGCAGGCTGCTGGGAACAGGGGTTGCTCCAATGGATGATGGAAAAGCCAAAATTTCCAGCTCCACGGCCGGAAAAACTTTCATTTATAGCTATAGGTAACGGCACGGGAAGCCAGGAGGTGGCAAAATTATTTGAGCACCTTGGCGTACAGGTAGTTACTGTAGACGAGAAAGAAACAACGCTGGAAGCTCGATGGCTTTACTGGGATTTTCACGCCTTATCGTGGTGGCAGAGATATTTGCCTCGTGTTATGTGGTTCCCACCCAGGCCATTGGATGATTTAGCGGCCCTGGCTATTGTCAGACGCAGTTTGCTTCTAAATAAATGATGCTGAAAGGGGGGTAGTCGATGCTATGGCCAATGACAAACTTGTCGTTCTCGTGAATACATTTGGTTCGTCGCTGATCTCCGTTGGGCGCGAAGTTGGGTTTGAGGTAACGCTGGATAAAGCGCATGTATCCCAAGGAGTTAAAGTGGACAATGTATGCGTGGCTTCCCTTATCGGCCTCGTGGGAAGCGGAGTGCAGGGAACCGCCGCCATAATGCTGGACGATGATGGGTTTTCTATGATTGTGAGCGCTATGTCCGGTGGCATGATCAAACCGGATAACAATGACCCTATGGCTATGAGCGTAATAGGAGAGCTTTCCAATATGGTCAGCGGCAGGTCTTTAATACAATCTGCTCTGAGCGGGGTGGACGTAACTCCTCCTCAGGTACTTTCTGGAAGCAATATCAAGAACGTTCCAAGCCAGGCACCTGGGATTAAATGTTTCACCCTCCCCTTCTCAATACAGCCTACGGGGACTCTCTATCTAGTTCTGTCGTTTAACACAGCATAAAAGAAACAAAAAAAGGGAGCCTGCGCAGGGCTTCCTTTTTTTGTTTCTTTATACCTACCCCCTGCCTGCTTACACCAGTGCCCTGCCTCTGAACATTTCTAGCAGCAGGCCGTGCCGGAGGCCGTTGATGCTGACTTTGAAAGAGCTGACTCCCAAAACCTCCATCGCGCACTGGACTATGCACGCGCTGGCCAGAATAATATCCGCGCGCTTGGGGGGAAGCCCAACGATTTTCATGCGCTCGGCGGCAGTGGACGATGCGTAGAGCGCCACTTGATCGTCTACCTCGCATTTCGTCAGATAAACCCCATTGAGCGCGTCCGGTGAAAAAAATGGCAGCGCCAGTTTGACAGATGCCATCGCCACTACTCCACCGCCCAGACCTATGGTAAAAGACTGCTCGCTACGCTCAAATTCTCCGGCGGAGGTCAGAATATCACGGATGTACTCTTTCGCGGCGCACAGTGATTCAGGGCTTGCCGGCTCGGAGGTGAAAAATTTTTCGGTAAGGAACACGGCTCCAAGCGGCACGCTCAGCAACTTAACTATTTGCGCCCCTTTGCCGAATATGAACTCGGTGCTGCCGCCGCCGGTGTCGAAAACCGTCGTATTCCCAGCCGTCACGCCAAGCGCGGCGGTCGCGCCAAGCCAGGCCAGCCTGGCCTCCTCTTCGCCGGACAGAACCTCAATTTCGATGCCGGTACGCTCTCTAACCGCCCGCATGAACTCGTCAGCGTTGTTCGCTATACGCAGTACCATCGTCCCCACAAGGCGTGGTTTGGCTCCTTTTTCACCGGCCAGTTCCGCCAGCTTTCCAATGACCTCCACGCCACGACGCATGGCTCCCGCATCAATAAGCCCATTATCCAGCCTTTTGCCGAGCCGCACTACCTCGGTAGTGTCCATAAGTGTACGTAGCACATTGCCTTTTTTGCTGATGACGCGCAGTTTAATGGAATTGCTGCCAATGTCTATTACCGCTTTTGTCAGGACTCTGTGGCTTTTTTGAGGTCTCCTGAAATTCACGCCCACACCTTCCTGCTAGCACGGTTCTTACGGCGCGAAATTTTCTCTCTGAGGACAAAAAAAGCCGCCGTAATCGGAATTGTAAGTATCAACCCAGCAGTTCCGGCAAGGCTTAACACGATTTCCTGCCCCACATAGGGATCGTTCATTAAGCCCCAGAAGCTTGGGCCGGCGTTGCTTATCAGAATAGCTATCGGCAGAGATGTTCCCAGATAGGCCAGTATCAGCGTATTAATCATGCTGCCCAGTATCTCCGTTCCTACCCTGACGCCAGCAGACCAGAGGCGCGAAAGTTTTACGCTCGCATCGTACTCAACAAGCTCCGACATGGCGGCTGTCATTGATATGCCAACGTCCAGCACAGCTCCCACCGCCGCAATAAGCACGGAAGCTAGCATAAGCCCGCGCATGTCTATGTCGATCATTGTGGTGGCCAGCAAAGAAGCGCCCTCGCCGGCAAGGCCGGACAATTGCCACAGCCACACCGTGGAATAACCCACGAAAAACGCCCCTCCTATTCCTCCAAGAGTTCCTAACAGCGCTACCAACCTGGCTTGTTTGCGATTAACAACGCAAAACACCGTCACCAGCGATATGAAAAACACCACTAGGAACGCCAGCGGTACAGGTGCAACTCCTCTGGCGGCAAGAGGGATGAAACCCCACAAAAGGCAAGCGATTGACAGCCCAAGCCCCAGCAGAGCCTTCACTCCGGCGCGTCCAGCAAAGGCAATGAGGAGGGCGCAGCTTAATACAATCACGCTTATGACGGAAGGGATGCGGAAAACATCAGCGATGGAGTATTGCGAGGAACCATCGTCGAAAACGTCTGAAACGAGGACGTAATTTCGCCCGGAGACCAGCCGGGGGCCAACACCTTTCGCCTGCATCGCCACGATAGAAAATAAATTTCCAGCCTGGTCGCCGGACAAAACACGTATCATTAACTGTACGTCCACACTCTGGAAGGGCGAGTCTTCCTCAAAATCTCGCGGCGTCTCTCGCCCGACTTCCACAATCCGCACTATCAGAGATTCGCTGTTATCCCACGACTGCAACGCGATAAATTCCACAGCGAAGTGCGCCACGACGGCTACCAGCACTGCCAGGGCCAAACGTAAAACATAACCGGCGATTCTTGCGCTCATATAAAAAAATTCCCCCTAACAGATACGGAAAACAGCATAAACACGGGACGCATTGGAAGCTTCGGAACTAAATTATGACACAAAAATTTCACAAAAAACAGTAGGGAGCGCAGAAATGCCCATTACAACCAGAATTTCAGCGCCGCTGCATTTGCGGCTGCAAGTGCTATACTTAATACAATTTAAGACGTCTGTTAGGGAAAGGATGGTAAAGATGGGAGAAACGAGCGAAGCAGGCAAAGCAAACACAAAGGTTGAGTTCAAACGCTGGAAGGACGTCGCCGAAGTTATCAGCGCCGCTGGAGAAATCGCCAAAGCAGGCGACAGCTATTTACGCTATGCCTCCTCCGACAAAAACGACGACAAAATTCAGGTCCGAAAAGCCTGGAAACAACTCTCTGATAAGTATTGGGATCTTTTGTTCGCTATTGTGGACGCTCAAACCGAATCTTTCCCCAAAAACCTGACTTTCGACGAAGAAGAACGTCTTTTTATTGATTTTGGCTACATCAACGAAACTCTGACTCCGCGCAATAAAAATTTTGACGCTGACGCAGCTTTGCAGTCAAAAGCCGCCGCCGGTGTGTTTCAATACCAGGCATTCTCTGATTTTATCGCCGAGTGCTGGGGAATGATCACGAAACAGCCAGCACCAGAGCCAGTCTGCGGAATAACAGGCGAGCGCAAGCTCCAGCAATTGGAGGCGCAGTTGTCCGATTTACAGGAAAAACGCGACTCAGCCGCCCGCAGACACATTTCCCGCGCCAACAATATTTCGCAGGCCGAGCTTGACGATGTGTTATCCGACCTGAACAAACACCTGATTTCCGGCATGAAGGCGGCGATGAGAACCAAAGAATACCGCGAGGCCAAAGAAGATATCAAACAATCCATGTCTCAGTGCCGTTTCCGCTACAACGAGGCGGAGCGCGTGATGAACGTTCAGCTTTCCGTGGCGCAGAAAAACGACGAAGACCCCCTTGGCCTGCCGGAGCTTGAAATGTTCACAGAGCTGCACGAATCCACAAAAATAATGGCGCGTAAAATTATTTACACTCTGCAGGAAGATGAAAAGAATCAACGCAGGAGCAAAAAAATTTCCGACGAATGCGCGCAGTTCTCGCAGCAAATGATGCGAAAAGAGCTGAAAAACAGGATAAACAAGAAAAAAGAATACCTGACGCTTCCAGCCAAAGTCGCCCGCTGCGAGCAGTCGCTTCTCTGCCCCGGAGACTCTGAACCCGCGCTTTTTGAAACCATGTCCCAAATGCTGGAGGAAATGAGCAGCCTTGACATGGACATGTTCGCCGTACCGCGCACCAGGATGTACGGCGTGCCGCGCGTCATCTTCGTTCCAGGCCAGGGCTGGGGAACTTACGACTGGGCTGATCACACAATTCTGCTGCCGGTATTTCCGGCTGTCAGCGCTGAAAAATCGCTGGCCTACGCGCTTGCTACATTCCGCTGGGACAGCGACGAAGATCGCGTGCTAAAAAATGCCTACGAAGCCATCAAAGAGAACAGAGGCAAGTCAATCCTCGAAATGGCAGCCTCATTTTACAAAGATTATTTTTTGTGGATCACCAAAGAGAAAAAAGGATTCCGCATCCTACCGCGCGACACATATAAGGCGTTTGTGCCTATGTTCGCGCCACGCAAGCAGGAAGATTAGAATAGACCTAATGCAGCGGGCGGAACTGCGCGTCACAGGCATAGTTCAGGGCGTCGGCTTCCGTCCTTTCTGCGCCAGAACAGCTGAGGCTCTTGGACTATGCGGAACTGTGCGAAACACTTCGGGCGGCGTGGAAATATTACTCGAAGGCAAAAAAAGCCTTATAGACGCTTTCATCCTTGCCATGCGGGAAGATCACCCAAGCGCGGCGGTTATTTCAGGTGTGGACGTGCGCCGCGTTTCATTGTCCGATTTAACCAGCCCGCTTTTTTCAGATTTTTCCGTTATTGAAAGCCGCCGCTCCAACTCTGAAAAAAGCGAGGGGCTTATACCGCCAGACCTGGCTGTCTGCGAGGACTGTCTGGCCGAAATGCGCGACCCACCGAACCGGCGCTATCGTTACCCGTTCATCAATTGCACCAACTGCGGGCCGCGCTACACAATTATCCGCGAACTGCCCTATGACAGACCGATGACCACCATGAAAAATTTTGCCATGTGCCATGAGTGCGAGCTGGAATATAAAAACGCCCTCGACCGCCGCTATCACGCGCAGCCCAACGCATGCCCCAAGTGCGGCCCAAGAGTTCGCCTGACGGATTCAGCGGGGCACGCCATATGCGAAGGAGAAGCTGCTATTGCAAGGCTGACCGCCGAAATATCGGCTGGTAAATTAGCCGCTATCAAAGGAATAGGGGGCTTTCACATCGCCTGCCTGCCGGAGGACAACCCCGTCAGGGAATTGAGGCTCAGAAAGCATCGTCCTGACAAGCCATTTGCTCTCATGGCAAAAGACATGGACGCGGCGCGGCGCCTAACACTGATATCGCTGGAAGCAGAACGCCTGATGACCGGAACGCAGCGACCGATTGTCCTGTGCCGGTTAAAAGACGGCGCGCCGGTTTCACATTTGGCAGCGCCAGGGCAAAAGCGGCTTGGCTTGATGCTGCCTTATGCGCCTTTGCATCACCTCATCATGGAAAATTTTGACGCGCTTGTCATGACCAGCGCGAATATAAGCGACGCGCCGATAGTTTCATCGGAGGCCGAGGCTTTTTCATCACTGGGCGGCATTGTAGATTTTTGCCTATGCCACGACCGCGAAATACACGCGCCCATCGACGACTCCGTGTTGCTTCCGGTAGATAATACGAATAATGCCATCCCGCCTGTCTTTTTGCGGCGCGCGCGGGGTTACGCTCCCAATCCAATGCCCCTCGCGGCGGCATATGCAAAGACTCCTTACACGCCAAATATCCTAGCGGCGGGCGCTCAAATGAAGTCAACCTACACCCTGACGCGCGGTAACGTTCTTTTCCCAGGGCAGTATCTTGGAGATTTGGGGCAGTTAGGCACTGCAGCTTACTATAAAAACTCGCTCGCCCGCTTCATCCGCCTGTACGAAATCGCCCCGAAAATCTTCGCCTTTGACAAACACCCAGGCTACACGGCAACGGAGCTCGCCAAGGAATTTGTAAGCCCCGATTCTCATATTTGCCCGGTTCAGCATCATCACGCCCACCTTGCCTCAGTGTTGTTTGACAATGGATATTCTGAACCGGCCATTGGCGTCATATTTGACGGCACAGGCTACGGCGATGACGGCACGATATGGGGAGGGGAATTTCTTGTCGGCGACGCAAATCATGTTGAGCGAATGGCGTCTCTTCTACCTTTCAAGCTGCCCGGTGGAGAAAAGGCAATTCACGAGCCGTGGCGCTGCGGCCTCGCCCTGATAGCCGAGATAGGAGAAACAGAAACAGCAAAAAAAATCTGGCCTGAACTGATGCACATGATAGAGCCTGTAACCGCCGCGCTGAAATTCGCTCCTGTCACCACGTCCTGCGGCAGGCTTTTCGATGGAATTTCGGCTATCCTGGACTTATGCAAAACAGCAAGCTATGACGGGCAAGCGGCGGTGGCCCTTGAAAACGCCGCTACAGACTCTATAAAAAGCGCCGCGCGTGAGCATGAAGATAAAAATTTCAGCTTCGAGATAACAACCGGCAAAGACGGATTTGTCATTTTAGACTGGCGAAACGCGGTGCGGTCGCTACTCCGGCGTAAAGTCAGGCCGGAAGACGCGGCGCTGATATTTCACCAAATACTGGCCATCGCCGTAACCGACACCTGCGTATTGCTGAGAGAAAAGACCGGAATAAACCACGCCGCCCTCTCTGGCGGCGTATGGCAAAACGCGCTTTTGCTGGAGCTTACTTACAAAACTCTGAGCGAGCGAGGCTTCACTGTCCTGACTCACTGCTCAATTTCGCCAAACGACGAAGGCGTATCCGTCGGGCAGGCGATAGTGGCGGCGCATCAATTCCACAGAGGTACGCAAACGTCAGGAGCTGGCCTCGTATAACCTCCTGAAAGCCTCGCTGTTGACTATGTATGGGTTTTCTCTGGCAAAGTCTAATGCCGTATTTCCCGCATTATTTCTTATCCTCGCGTCCGCACCTGCTTCGAGCAATGTAGTTATTATTTCTGGGTTATCACTATACCACGCCAGATGCATCAAAACAGTACAACCGCAATCAATTGTAGCGTTTACGTCCACTCCTGCAACAACCAACGCTGTTATTATTTCGAGATTATTACTGCGCGCAGCCGCAAGTATCAGCGCCATATCGCCGCGGCCTGTCATATTTACATTCGCTCCAGCATCAATTAGCGCGATTATCACTTCAGGATTATTATTGAGCATTGCCGCAACCATCAGTGCTGTATTACCGGATGCGTTTGTTGCATTTATGTCAGATCCAGCCTCGACTAGCGCACTTATTATTTCAGGATTATTATTGCTCGCTGCCGCAAGTATCAATGCCGTACGACCGGATGCGCTTGTTACATTTATGTCAACTCCAGCGTCAATTAGCGCACTTATTATTTCAGGATTATTATTGTTCACCACCGCAAGTATCAATGCCGTACTACCGGATGCGTTTGTTGCATTTATATCAACTCCAGCGTCAACTAGCGCACTTATTATTTCAGGATTATCATTGTGCATTACCGCAGCCATCAGCGCTGTATTACCGTACTGGTCTGTCGCATTTACGTCAGATCCAGCCTCGACTAGCGCAGTTATTATTTCAGGATTATTACTGAACATTGCCGCAACCATCAGCGCTGTATCACCGTACTGGTTTGTAGTATTTACGTCTGCTCCAGCGGCAATTAGCGCAGTTATTATTTCAGGATTATTATTACGATCCGCTGCAATCATCAGCGCTGTATTACCGTACTGGTTTGTCGCATTTACGTCAGATCCAGCGGCAATTAGCGCAGTTATTGTTTCAGGATTACTATTATGCGCCGCCGCAAATATCAGCGCTGTATTATCGTACTGGTCTGTCGCGTTTACGTCCACTCCAGCGGTAACCAGTGCGGTTATTATTCCAGGATTATCTATTGGCAAGCACAGCAAACATCAGCGCTGTATGACCTGATGCGCTTACCGCTTCAGAATTAAAGTCTCTATCTCTTGCCATAGATTCTCTGTCTCTAATGTGATCATACATTACTCTAATGCGATCATATCTTTCTATCGTAGCATCATGCATTCTCGCAAGATCACCATGCATGCCTCCGAACATACCTCTCAATTCGCTATACGTTATTGTTTCTCCCCTTGCATCATTACCATTTACCACTGGGGAATGTCGAGGAATATTATTGCCGCCTCGATATTCGCTTGGTTTCAAAAACAATAATAATATAGGCAGAATAAATACAACGGCAGCCAAAACCAGGACCCCGCTTGCAAAAAGGCTATGTTTTTTAAGGCGCTTAAAGAAGGTCGGAATGGGTGAAAAAATTTCATCAGATAATTCAAAATAATGCCAAAACCGTCTTATTAAATAGCTCCGTAGACTCTCTTTTCTGAAATACACGATATTTTCAGTGCCAATTTTGCGAAAATCGAAAACCTCATAGCCAACTTCTGTCCAAAACTTCGACCATGTGACATTTTCTTCGCGCCACCAGCTGGCTTTTTGGGCTTCTTGCGGTAAGCCTACCACCATTTGTTTAATTTTTTCCAAAGGCAACTCTATGGTTGAAGTTTGTACATTCTTTTCCAAATATGACCGTAGTGCGTCAAGACGATTAAGGTCAAATTTTTTCCTAGTGGACACTCTTATGCTCTCCTTCGTATCATTTACTGTGATTAATTACCACTGAAAAAGCCACAAAGCCAAACATATTTTTCATTCTACCATAAAAATCTGCCCGTAATTATCAGCAGTACCGCAGTCAAAATCTTGCCCTGTTTAGAATCTGCTGTAAAACACCACCTCTGCCCTTTGGAAGAGTAGCGCGTAGCGCCAGGGTAGTCTTTGTAGAGAAGGATATTAAACACGCTCTTAGATTTTCTTTTCTCGGCAATATCAATACCTGCCATGATTTTCACGCGGGTGTATATGTATATATTCCAGGCTTTCATCATAAGCGCATAAGCGATTTGAGAATAGGCAAATCTTTTTCCTCAATATCGCGATAATTACGTCGTTTATCAAAATATCCCCCATCTTTTTGCCTTTTTACATAATTCCTTCGAGTATAGCAAGAGTGATGCATCAGTTAGTAGGCGGAATTTTACTGGGTACAATTTTATTAGCATGGTAAAATGGGGAGATATTTTATTGT
>Ga0123352_10018108_pt1 | contig 11228 bp, 9 predicted proteins | sample TergutLab28metaG_FD_89700 | JGI IMG/M metagenome (GOLD analysis project Ga0123352, IMG submission 89700) | Labiotermes labralis P1 segment gut microbial communities from Petit-Saut dam, French Guiana - Lab288 P1 | ecosystem: Host-associated > Arthropoda: Insects > Digestive system > Gut ... | reverse complement strand
TTCCCTCCGGTTTCCCCACCAAGACCCTATACAACCCCCTCTTCTCACCCATACGCGCCACATGCCCAGCCCATCTCATTCTTCTCGATTTTATCACCCGCACAATATTGGGTGAGGAGTACAAATCATTTAGCTCCTTGTTATGCAGTAATGAGACCGCTTTACCTTTCATTTTTACCTCAGAATATATGCCTGGTAATGATAATGATTATAACGATGAAGACTTTAATTCATCATTGGGAACGACGTAACTTGAAAATTAAGCAAGTGGCTAAGTTACAGTATCATCGTTCCAGAAGCACAACGTGTAAGAGTTAATGTGTGTTTGTGTGTGTGTGTGCAAATGATGTAACTGACCATGCCTAATTTAAAACCTATCTAGTTCTTCTAACCATCAGGACCTCGCACAGCCTCTCAACAACTCTGCATGTGCGAGCATCCAAAAAGGACGAAACGCGTTACAACATCTTTTAAAACTGAAACACGCGGAATCGACTACGAGATAAATATGAGAACTATCAAATGTAGCTTATCTACAAAGCAGACCGCCTACAGGATTGCAGTTTTCGTTAATAATCAGTACCTTCACGCATGCACAAACTAAGATAAATCTGGTGCCACAGAAAGTCGGTAAATAAATAAATATTAGTTAGGGTTCCGACCGTCTTGGATGTCACGTGGAATCACATCTCAGACGATTCGATGCTCAATTACACCGCTGTAAAAAATAACACAAAACTCTCAAATGTTGATTAACTATTGAGTTATTTAACTGCGTTTCTCCTCCAGGTAAGTGACATTTAGCAGTGTAACTGTGACGAATATCAGCCAATGTGTAAAAAATCTGTAATGGGTAATTTAATGTTCTACACCAGCATGTTTCTCCAGCGAATGAGAAGAATTATAATAATCTTACAATGATCGATAACACGTTCTTGCTTAGTGTTACACCATGTAATGTGGTAAATGTGTTCTGAAATTATGGAGAGGAGAGTCGCTTAAATTTTTTAAATCTACCTTGAAAAGGCAGTCAGATGATTCATGGGAAACGCCGAAGTCCACCTACGAGACAACAAGACGCCACACCCCACTAGACCGTAGTATTAATATTTAACCTCGTCAGAACCTAAATTCTTCAGGTCAATTTTCGAAACCTGGCCCTTCCGTCTAAGATCATACACTTTTCGAAATAGATATTATTTTAGTTATTAAATAATTTATTATTCATTTGTAAATTATATAACAATACTCCATCAATTACTGGTCTTATTTAACCGGATAATGTTTATAATAACGGATGTATTATACAAATACGCCACGAATATTACAGCAGTGGAACAATCCGCCACAAAGTTTTTTCCCCGCACAAAAACCAAATAGATTGACGGATTATTAGCTATTCTATCTGTACGGTAACTCATTGTTGACACTGTCTGTCCGTCTGTTTGTTCATTAATCTCTATATGACGGAGTGTATCATAAGCCTAAACCGTGAACCGATGACGTTGAAAATTTATTTTAGGAACTTTAATTAAAATGCACGCCTGAATTGCAGTACCCCTTTTTTCAGCAAAACAGAACTGTTACTATAATTGAAGGCATTTGATTTAATTAAACTTTCCTTTTATCTTGTTAAATTCTCATGAAAAATGCATGATAGTTTTGATACGTTGAATATTTCCTGTGCTGTTTTTCATTTACAAAATAGTCTTCTGTTTATGCTCTTCTACGGTAACATATTTGCCAGTGATGGAAATCTACAAGCAATCAGAATTAAGTGGCAAGGGCCGCCAGAGAAATTTGCTATTATATAACAATCATATCAATTTGCTTTAAAATATTTTTTGCTGCTCGTTCTCAGTAAGGTATCGAGTCAAAAACACAAAACGGGCCAGAGCATTTTTAAGTCTCATTGTTTTCTATAAGTTCCAATAAACTCTAAAGTTAGATCAAATTACACATTCCTGATCACTGTCAAGGTGCTGAAGTACCTTGTGAACGCAAAAAAATTCGACGCATTCCACATCTCACCATAGTTACAAATTATGTAGGAATTATTGTGTGTCTCATTTCGCACCAAACACTGTCACCGGTAAAGTGTTACCTACTGAAATAAGTGTGAACTTACACCCTGATAAAAGTACATAAATTCTGCGAACGCATACCCCACTGCTTTATACATACTACGGGATTTTCTTTCTATTTATTACAAATACAATGTGCATTGTTATTATCCGAGTAGCTCGCTCAGTACAGTGTGTACAATACCTGCTCAATAACTGGTTATTCTCTGCTTGCCTTGGTGCTCATTAATAATAGTAGAACTCACTACACACTAAAAAAAAGGAACGCTATTTTTATACGCTGTGTATAAGGTTGGCACCACTGGGTGATGTACAACAATAATACGAGTGGCAGTCGATTCCAAACATAGTTCAACATAAAATAAATATAAATGGGTCATGGAAACGGTCCGACGATTCAAATATTCATCGGTATACTCCTAAGTTGGCTGTAACATGGGCTTAAGGCAAAATCACGAAAGGAAGCATGGTGCAAGAGGAACCAGCGCTCTACTGGCTTGCCTCTTTTTGTATTAATATTGATTTAAACACAACAGCGAACAGCGGCGGCAAATGTATGACGAAGTAAAATATACCTGTTCAGACTCTTACAAAGTTTATCATCGCTAAAACATTGGCTCGTCAGTGGTAGGAAAACATAACTCTGGCTTAGGTCATGGTCATATTGGAAACGAATTCATACGCGTAACTAACAGTGCGTAGTCGTCACACAACCATCGTTAGATCAGACTCGTCTCTCTGAAAGCGTGAATGTATTAGTTTCAGTTGCAAATTGGAGCATTGTGTGAATATTTGATCCTCGATAGCAGTGTGTTGCGTGGTAGAGTTATGGAGGATATTCAAAGGAATTGCTAATTTCATTATTTTTACAGCAACAGGACAGAATGAGAGTCTAGCAAACTTCTTCCAAAATTGAAGAAGAATAGGAAGAATTTTGCAGTTATTTCGGGATGAATCCTGAGACGTGCGTTTACATTTTAGAAAAAAAAAATCCTCCGAGGATGGAGTACATTTCACCAAGTCTGGAAAATCATTCAAATTTTAGGAGGTGTGTTAGAGCAGAGGAAAAGCTAGTTTTAACACTGAGGTAAGGAGTTTTTCCTGTACCTTAATTTCTATGGCTATTCTCAATATAATCATTCAGACTTTTTCGATTTCTCCACCTAACATGAAACACTTGCCACAACTTCCCAGCATTAAGTTTTCCTGTCAAAAACTAAAGAAATCTGTTTCACTGCATTCACTTTTAAGTCAGACTTTGTCGGACTGATCGATCGAAAAGAAGCTTTTTTTGTTTTGAAAACAAATTTTGACGACTACGGACGACTAAACACCTTATATTGTGACCACACGCATCTGTACCTGTATGTTTGTTACTTTCCGACGACCATGCGCGAATACGGAAAACTAAACAGCTCATAAAGTGACCACACCTATCTGTACCTGTATGTTTGTTACTTCTCGACGACCATTCACGACTACTGACAACTAAACCGTTCATATTGTGACCACACGCATTTGTACCTTACTGTTTGTTACTTTCCGACAACCATGCGCGAATATGGAAGACTAAACAGCTCATAAAGTGACCACACGCATCTGTACATGTGGGTTTGTTACTTTTCGACGACCATTCACGACTACGGACGATTAAACAGTTCATAATGTGACCACACGCATTTGTAACTGTATGTTTGTTACTTTTCGACGACCATGCGCGACTATGGACGACTAAACTGCTCATAAAGTGGCCACACGCATCTGTACCTTTATGTTTGTTACTTTTCGACGACCATTCACGACTACGGACGACTAAACAGTTCATAATGGGACCACACGCATTTGTTCCTTAATGTTTGTTACTTTCCGACAACCATGTGCGACTATGGACGACTAAACAGCTCATAAGGTGACCACACGCATACACGTATGTACCTGCATGTTTGTCCTACGACCATGCACGACTACGGACAATTAAACGGCCCATAATGTGACCACATGCATCTGTACCTCCATGTTTATTTCAGTCTGACGGCTAAGCAAGACCATGTACGATTACGTAGTTGTATTAAGTCGCCTTCAATGTGACCTCAGGCTTATACACAATGTAGCAAGAACATACTACATAACTAACAACCTAATGATGAACTCAATCACAGGCAGAATATTCAGCCAGACATATACCAGGCTTATTCAGAAATAAGTACTGTTTCGCTGTAAAAAAATCGAGTAAGGTTTCGTATAAAATTTTATTGTTAACAGATTCTACATTCTTCAAACTATTTTTCCACATATTCGCCGCCATTATTGAGGCACTTATCGTATCGGGGCACAAGTTTTTGTATACCCTCCTCATAGAATGCGGCCGCCTGCGATGTTAGCCGCTTCTGCATTGCATCTTTCTGGTCATCGCCGTCGTCAAATCGCTTGCCGCCCAGGAACTTCTTTAGGTGTAGGAAGAGGTGATAATCACTTGGCGCCAAATCAGGGCTGTACGGAAGGTGGCCCATTTGTCCCAACTTAAATGAGGTGATGAGGTCTTGAGTTTGAACAGCAGAGTGCGGCCGAGCGTTATCGAGAAGCAAAAGAGTGGTGGCACTGAGCATTCCGTGCTTTTGTTTTGAATTGTACGCCTCAGTTTCTTCAGCGTTTCACAATAAACAGCAGAATTTATTGTTGTGTCTTGGGGAAAAAATTCTACGAAGAGAAAACTTTGTCTGTCCCAGAATACGGTGCACGTGATCTTCCTTGTTGAAACGTCTGCTTGAATTTTTCCTTTTCGGCGAGGCAGTATGTTTCCAGTGCAAGGACTGCTGTTTTGGTTTAGGTGTGATATGGGACACCCATGTCTCGTCTCCTATCACAATATGGCTCAACATGCCGCCTCCTTCCTTGTGAAACCGCATCAGAAATGTCTAATCACATGCAACACGCTGGTTTTTGTGCTCCTCTGTGAGCATCTTGGGCACTCATCGTGCACACACTTTCCGATAATCCAAATGACTACTGACAATGTCATAGAGTAGATTCCTTGAAATCTGAGCAAAATGCAAGGACAGATCAGAAATTGTGAAACGTCTGTCGTCACGCACTCTTTCGTTGACCTTACGCACCAAATCACCATTCACCAAAGATGGACGCCCACTTCGCGTCTCACCGTGCACGTTCTCTCGTCCTTCATTGAACATCCGAACCCATTTCCTAACCATGCCATCACTCATCGCATTGTCACCATACACTTGACAGATCTGGTAATGAATCTCACTTGGTAGCACATTTCTAGCGGTCTAAAAACGAATTACAGACCGTATTTCACAGTCGGCGGCCCCTTCAATTGTCTTAAGCATATTTAACGCACAGGAACAAACGTAAACATAAGACGAACTTCACGAAATGGCGTCTGTGGCTTCTTAATTGATACAGGAAGTCATTGCACATGCGCAAAGTGACAGTCTCGAGGACGCGCGAGAGATATGCGCAGACGGTTCTTACTTTCCGAATAACCTACGTATAAACGTAAATGCATGAGGCGCTCAGCCACTGTAACCAACTTTCCACAGACATGACTTATTATGCTACTGTCTGCGTTAACGTTATCATCCCATCACCTTTCCGGTATTTCAAATGGCTTCTGTCCAAGAATTGTAACGACTCATATTTTGCATAGATTTATCTCCATCCTACTTCAACTGCATATTGAATCATTTTAAGTTTCCTGACTGCGATATTTTCGTAACACTTACAGTATGGGATATTTACAAGTCAATAATTAATACGCGAGGATTAATATTTTCAAGCGAATGAATATTCCGTAACGTGACGCCGTGAAGTCTGGTAGAAAGTTACCAATGTATAGGATTCGTCTGCCCATATCCCAGGTTGTGGTAACGTTAACGCTTTCACTGACTTCTTCTTCCAAGTTCGGTTTAGACATAGTTCAGCTCGGAACATGGAGTCAGTTCACTCCCTAGAATCTCTTAAAACTTCCCACCAGAATATACTACGTCACGTACCAGAACACAGCAATTTCTACAATTTTTTTTATGGTCGTCTGGAAGATTCGTGTTTTCTTTGTCTTCAGAATGGGTGGAGACGAATGCAGTACGTCCTTCTGAAACGTCCATACTTCTTACCGCACCGCATGGCGTCACATTTCAGAAGACCCTAGTCTTGAATTATATAAATCGGTAACCTATCGCAGAGGAGGTAAAGGGCGGAGAAAACTGTAGCCTGTTTAATGTCGACGCGGTATGTGGAGTTAGCTAACCACTCTACTGGATCGAGGGACACGTTAAAATAGAATAGTATAACAGTTGTGAGATTTTGTTTTCACAGCGGCATTTTTGAAGATTCTTGTCGTGTCTTCATCGTCAGGGCACCATAAGCTTCATCTTGAAGGTGAATACGATACTTCGCGAGGTCAGGAATTGTCCTAGTAAAGATATGCACTTAACATTCGAGAAGACTGGAACTTTCAGAAGAATAGTTTGTATATCAAACAGCCTTCTATTTGTATTTGTTGAAAATCCACAAAGTTGTAATTCATGTAAACGAGAAAAGCAAAAATGGCAATCCAAGCACACTGTATTAGAAACCTGAATATGAAATATCACAGGTACTGTGAAAAGATACATAAATATAAAAATAACTCAATCTAATAAGAAAAAGACTATTTCGCCCAGATCAGTCATTTACACTTTAAACAAACTCGATATACAAAGACGTCACAGAAAGAACATACTGTCTATCCCGCATTTACTTGGTTGCATCCAATTGTCGTTAGTTTCTTGAATTAAAATTAGACATAAGTTAAAATAATTACTACACTAAAACAAAGACTTGTGCTAAACATCTACTGAAGGAAGGATTGACGTTACGGAAGTTAAAAAGCTATATACACTAGGGATTGCTTTGTATAGAGACTTATAAGAGTGCTTCTTTATCCAGCTACACAAATCATATCCTCTAATGTAGAGACAAGAAACATTTTTGCAGGAAACCGCTTTGTCTAGACAAAGCCTCCTACAATTCAATACGACGCTGCAATAGGGGAACCCCAAGACACGACATGGCAGTGACTTCTGAATCGAGCACAACTGACTTGCATATTTATGCTGCATACATGGGGGAAACAGACACGCGAGTCACAATAGCGGAGCAGATAAAATGAAAGGAGCGAACATTCCAGACGCACTGCACAATTTGGGGCAAAATTATGTTATTAATAATAATAATATTATTTCTTATTAGCTTTATACAAAGAGTAAAACAGTCCTTGTTCAGACATGGACAGGCCTTGAGGGTTCCAGAAAGTTGAGGCTCTCAGATTTCATGACGATCGGTTGTCAGTCCTACGCACCGGCCGCCTTTACCCCCCAGGATATACTCCTGCTACTCATTTCTGTTGGAGGCTGAGTCGATCTCTAGGCCATAGTGCCAATGACACCATCGGGAATCGAATCCTCCACCTTCCGGCTTGAAACGCAGTGTCTTAACCAACTGCGCCACCGAGTGCCCCGAAAAAAAAAACACTAATGCTGTTTAACGTAAAGACTTCCCGTAACAAGTCATGAAGCCTCAGAATGGAAATGGTATGTTGGGCTTCCGTCCGTAGTTTGACATTCGACACAACTGGACGGCATTGTTGTCAGGTCTACTCGCCGGCCGCAGTTCATTCTTAAGGAAATTCCTTGGTCCTCATTTGTGTTAGAGGCTGGGTGGACCCCAGGGCCACTGCATACATACATACAGAAGAAACAGAACCCTAAAAGGAATCGAATACGAACCCTCCCATCTTGTGGCGCAGTGCCTCAACCTGCGTCACCGCTCGAGTTGTTTAGTATAGAAATTTAAAATCTTGTTTTGTAGGAGGTAATTATGACAATGTGGAAGTTTTGGAACCTAATAGTCTGTAGGTCTTACAACTGCATCATAACGGCATAGCGAAAACTGCGTTGGCCTCGTGCTTTGACCTAATAAATAGTCAAGACTTGATAAAATTTAGAGTGAAGACCTATTATAAACCTGTATAAACATTCATGAGTGTTAAATGCACTTTATATATTATAAACCACGAAACTGGCGCAGATATAAAAACTTGACCTCACGTATCTGCGTGTTTTACGTTATGGTAGTGCGAACTATAGGGTGATAAAATCGAGAAGAATGAGATGGGCGGGGCATGTAGCACATAAGGGGAGAGGAGAGGCGTATATAGGGTTTAGGTGGGGAAATCTGAGTGAAAGAGACCACTTGGGGAACCCAGGCGTAGATGGGAGGATAATATTAATATGGATCTTCAGGAAGTGGAATGTGGGGGTATGGACTGGATGGAGCTGGCTCAGGACAGGGACAGGTGGCGGGCACTTGTGAATGCGGTAATGAACCTTCGGGTTCCATAAAATGCGGAAAATTTCTTGACTGGTTGAGAACCGGTTAGTTTCTCAAGAAGGACTCTGATCTATGGAGTAAATATGTAAGTAAGTAAGTAAGTAATTATACGCGTATAAGTAAGTAAGTAGGCAAATAGGTAAAAATAAGTAAGTCATTAAGGTAGTTCGAACAAAGATAAATTATCTCCAAAATAAAACAGGTTGTTCCGTAAGCTGATATGAAGGACAGACCTAAGTGGGAATATTACAGAAGGAAAATACCGCTGTAGAGGAGAGATGGAGAAAGCAGTACAGCAATGAAGCCCATCAGTGTGTGTAAGTGGAGAAACACTGCTTGAAACTGAATATTGCTAAACACTTCTATAAGAGTTGCGCACTGAACAGACCTAGTTTTAGTCGGCGCATCCCTTGACTCTTTACTCTGTAATTTCCTATTTTGGCTCCATTTAAAACACTATTGTATATTTTGACTTTTGATATCAATAAACTCTATTATAATTCATTTCGGGTCGGAATACCGTATCGATATAGCGACTCGCTACGGGATGGACGGTCCGGGGATCGAATCCTGGTGGGGGCGAGATCTTCCGCACACTTCTAGACCGACCCTGAAGCACACTACAATGGGTACCGAATCTTTCCAGGGGGTAAAGGTGCCGGGTCGTGGCGTTGACCACCCACCTCCATCCAGCGCCGAGGTTAAATAAAGCGTAGAGCTATAGTCTACTGTCCCTCTGAGCTTTGTGGCCTGTTGTATGGTGACCTTCAGCTTTACTTTTATAAATAATTCCCATTTCATGATGTTCTCGACACACAGACTGAAGGCAATGATGATTTCTGCTCATCTGTTCTTTCTGCAACATCTTGATTTTAGAATAATTTCGCTTGTCGAATTGCTGCAGTAAAAATTTGGGGAAAATTTTGTATGTCTCTTTACAAACAGCGCTTCCCACATTAGAACACCGCTCGGACACTTCATTCGTATACACATTACTGAATTACAGTCTGATCGAATGAATATGGTAATAAATTCTTCGAGTATCAAACCATAAACTGTGCGGTGTAATGCTGTGTGGTATGTAAATATGAATCAAAGATCCCAGTTACAATAAATATTTAGTCCTCTATATAATTATGTGCTGAATACTGGGGCGACAGTTTCTTTCGAAACGTCTGTGCGTAAATACAAACCTACACAAGCCGTTACTCGAACAGTCACTCTAGCAAGGAATTCCAAGTTTTTTTGTTGACGTTTTGCTGACCGTGCATCTCAGTATATTTATCTCAGTATTTAACCAACTTGATATACAAAATTTGTTTCACAATAAGTTTTATTTCATGCCTCTACATGTTTCGAGCACATGTGCTCATTATATGGTCAAAATTGCATTACACAGCCTCTGGTATCATCACACCTATAGGTGTGATGTTACCAGAGGCTGTGTAATACAATTTTGACCTCCTGTTGATGAGCACATGTGCTCGAAACATGTAGAGGCATGAAATAAAACTTATTGTGAAACAAACTTTGTGCATCAAGTTGGTTAAATACTGAGATAAATTCCAAGTTCTTGTTGCGCTGGACCAGTTTTAATCACAAAAATATGTCGGTCTGCTACGGTTCTGAAGTCACTTACCGTTCGCCGCTGTTTGATATAGTAAAGCTACGAAAGGCTTGGTTGAAATTGAAGGTAAATAAAAACCGGAATATCAGAATTGAAATGCTGAACAGGCATTTTCCGGCAATTAAAATGTTAATTTTGAAACCTCAATTAATTTCTACTTCATTTTCGTTTAGTAACGAGGGACAATGCCTCAGTTGTAATTAAGACTGCAGCACTGTGTGCACACATCCTGCCATCTTTCGCTGACACTAACTGAAATGTAAACTGGCTCAAATTAAATTTAAACTCAGGTTCGGTTTTACTGTAAAAAGAATTTTAATGACAAATTGATCACGCACATAAAACGTTTTGTGACCACCACATTATGCTGTGAATAACTTCACACAACTTCGGTTATAATTTTTTATCATCAACAACGAAGGCAGGTTACAGAAGATTACGATGTGTCTCTAAACACACGGAAGAATATTTTGTACAGAGTAATATATTGGTTTGTTGCAAATAAAGAGTTTGATGTACCTGACTCTCAATCTTTGAAAGAGCGCAGAGTGCAGAAGGGCTTTACGTTATTGACATTACAACAAAGGAGTGAAATAATTTAATTGGATACCTAGATACTTCCTTACCCAAATTGCTCGAAACGATTTTGCCTCAAATACGCGATTATCTAAGTGCAGTACAAAATAAAGTACATACGCCTCATTCGTCTAAGCCCTACCGGGAAAGTAGGGTGAAATAGCATACTTAGGGGACAATTGCGCCCACCTCAAACAACACTGAGAGAAAAACATGTTCTTTTTAACTAATTAACACTTTGTTTATTTCTTACAGATTTTCGTTTACTTCGCTGTGTACAAAGCACATGAGTAGCATGAGAAAAATAAGCAGGCAGTGTACTACGTAATATCCAACCTGTTTAACAAAATTAATTAAATAGCCGATGCCAGAGGTCGCGTGGTCTAAGGCGTCAGTCTGCGACTGCTCGCCTGCTGGGACTGCGGGTTCGAATCCCGCAAGTGACATGACTGTCTCTTTTGAGTGTAGTGTGTTCTCAGGTAGATGTCTCTGCGATGGGCTGATCACTCGTCCAGGGGAGTCCTAACGAGTGTGTGTGTGTGTGTGTGTGT
>Ga0123352_10018104_pt1 | contig 11229 bp, 8 predicted proteins | sample TergutLab28metaG_FD_89700 | JGI IMG/M metagenome (GOLD analysis project Ga0123352, IMG submission 89700) | Labiotermes labralis P1 segment gut microbial communities from Petit-Saut dam, French Guiana - Lab288 P1 | ecosystem: Host-associated > Arthropoda: Insects > Digestive system > Gut ... | reverse complement strand
TTTTCTTTTTTTTTTTTTTCTTTTTTTTGTCCCCTTAAAACTACTGCCCCCTCCTTCCTCTCTCCCCCCCCCCCTCCCAACCCCCCCCCCCCACACACACACGCACACCAAATTTCAATATTGTAATCATACATTCTGTTGCTGTAAGCCGAACTCAGACGCAGGCCGCCTCATTTTTTAGGTTCGTAGATAACACACAACTGTAAACACACACACCCTGTAGCACTCCTCCTAACAAGTGATCAGCACGTCGCAGTGGCCGCTACATACACAACACAAAAAACGAACACCCATGCCGCCCCCGGCGGGATTCGAACCCGCGATCCCAGCAATCGAGCGGCAGCAGACCTACTACGCCTCAGCATGGCGATCCGGATCGGCCAGTATAGTAATTATCCTTTTGGAGTCGGAATTTTTTTTTTAATTTTAGCACATCCTGTATATAAAATGTGAATAATACATGAACCAAATAAGTTAGAATTATGAAACAAACGGCATTTTGAAGAGAAAAACGGAGAGTATATACCATGTTTAAAATATTCAGTACCTATATTTGTTGAATAAATATACAAAATGCAACTTGAGAGGTTAGCGATGCGGTACGACCACTATAGTTGCCATTAGGCGTCAAAAGGTTAATATGCCCCTATCTTAGTCCGAGGCCCAGGGCTTCGAATCTTGGCCTGTAAATAGACGGTGGCAGTTAGTGATAAATTTCGCTCAAGTACTATTAGTGGAAACAGGAACTAGCTGAGATAATATATCAAAATAGGCCGCTAGCCATACTTTACAGAGTCTTCGCTCATAACCTTTCGGGCATTCAAGTCTAACGTATGTAACTTATATGGCATCGTTAAACAAAATGTCACCGCACCTCATATGGTAGCAACTCAAGCTAATTTTGATAGCCAGCCGGAGTGCCAACCTGTCAGTTGATGCTGCGTTCCCATGTATACGATGTCACTTACACCTTCAGAACGTGCACCTACATAATATATTATCCATAATTCAGAAGCGTATTCTGCGGCTCATTTGGAAAGAAAAAAGTCCAGTAAACTGTAGGTCGAACCGACATGGTTATCGAGCTACGCGCTAGTTCGGTGTAGTGCTGAATAATAATGTCTTTTAACCACGCCTTTATTACCATAATTTTAAACTTTTATGACATGTTAAGTGTCGAGACATTTACAAAATGTTCTAAACGCCTACTACGAGCCTGCACGCGTGATGTCAGTTGTGCCATTCAGAGCTGCCACTACATGAATCTCATTTCGTTTCTAATATCAAGGGGCGACTTTATACACGGTTTATAGTAAGTGACGCTTTGCTTCAGACTTACCACCGTGTACCGTTACCACCATGTACCGTGTTCTGTTTGGGATTAGCGGTACTGGCTTTTCAGGAAATGCCAAGATTATTATTATTACCACTACCACTGCTGCTGCTGCTACTACTACTACTTCTACTACTACTACTACTACTACTACTACTTCTGGCCCGGGCTAGCGTAGTTGGTACAGCGACTCGCAACGGGCTGATCGGTTCAGGGTTCGAAAGCGAGATTTTTCACACCCGTCCAGAAGGGCTCTGGAGAACCACTCAAAATCCTTCACAATGGGTACCGGATCTTTCTTCGCGCTAAAGCGCCCAGGGCGTGGCGTTGACCACCCGCCCCCATCTAGCGCCGAGGTTACAGAAATAGTAGAACTACACATCAACTCCACATATGTGCATGGCACGTGACAGGGTAAACTTCACTTACTTAATCACTGCTGCCGTTACTGCTACTACTGCTGCAACTTGGTCTCTAATGGGCCAGACAGACGAAAACGTGCTAAAAATGGTGACAGCTAGATATGCTGTTTCTTGGAGCAGGAAAGTTTATAAAATTGCTGCTCTCGCTGACATAAATTGTGTTTCTTAACGACGTGACAGGTTTCATACTGACTCACAACCCACATCTTACATTCCAGTTTCTTGTTCGATACAAGAATTTAGCACCACGCGACAGTGGCAACGTTTCTCGCCAGCAAGTAGAAGGAGTGTAACTTTGGAGGGCGACGCGAAACAAAAAAAAATCTTAAAACAAGTTTATTTCTCATGAACGGGACCTTCACGAAGGTCAGCCATATATCAGATTCCTTATAATCTTTAGCTGCATCATCCCCGTTGTGTTTTATTTGCAATTAAATAGGAGTTCTTTTAAGTCAAATCACAACTATTTTATGCTGTTATCTTTATTTAAGCTGACACCACTGTCGTGTTTCCATATTATATTTCCAGGACTTAGACTACTAATGTATACCAGTGGAAAAATGAACGACAATGAGATCTCGTTGAATTTTAGATACATGTATCCTCTTTTATGATTCACACTATTTTATTTATGATGCACACTGTATAGTTTCTTCAATTATATGTAAGTCAGCTTAAATAAAGATAACGAAATAAGATATTTGTGTTTTGACTTAAAAGAACTATTTAATTGCAGATTCCTTGTACTTTCTTTTGTTTCCTCGTCTACAAATAAATTATGCAAAGAAAATATAACCGCAGACCCCATGCAGGAGGGAAGGATCGTATATTCCTATAGATATCCAAGTCCAATATAGAGGTAACTTACCGATCATATCTATTGTCAAGCACGCGATGATGATCATGATGATTATAATAATACTGCTTGTGGCAGTGGTGATAAGTTTACACTATGAAGTAGAATCTTTCTTTAGAAGCCGACAGTCGCTCAGCCGATCAAAAATCCCCACATTACGGACCCCAAGTTTTATTACTGTATTCACAAGAAATTATGCTGCTTCTGATCTTGAGCCAGACGAACACAGAACACATGTAACTAATGCTGTGGAACAGAGTTTTTCTTGAGAAGCCAGTACTTCCTCGGGTATTCACGAAGTTCCACGCATGTTAAGAAACCCGTGGTTCCATTATAGTTTTGAAAAAGTCCCTCCTTTGGTCCATATCCTAAACCAGCCTAAGAGGGTCTACAACGTCCTGTCATGTTTCTTTAAGAACGATTTCAGTGTTACAGACTGCTCTCATCCACGCATAGATCTTCCCAGTAACAATTTTCTCGCGACTTTCCTCATCAAAACCCTGTCTGTATTTCCCTTATCTCCCATACTTGCCATACGCCCCGCCATTCTTGCTGTCCTTCATTGGTCACCCTAATAACATATGGCGGAGAGTACAAATCAGGCCGGTCCTCATAAATGCAATTTACTCTTGCCTACCGTTGCTCCTTCTGTGGTCCCGATGTTCTCATAATCACCGTGTTTTCGAACACACTCACTGATACAAGATAATGCCGACCCACTGTGCTACATTCTTAATTACATATATTTGATGGAGTGCAAGAGGATCGCTCTGCTGTAGTCGAAACTTGTAGCAGAGAGTACCAAAAACACAGTTCGCAGTCGTGCTGCATCAGTACGAGAGACCACGTTTCACAACAGTGGAACACAACAAGAGATATATTCACTTTATTATATGTATTTCAGTCAACACAACTATATAATAAAAGCATAGGTTAAAGCGACATGTTTCGACTTGAAAACTCATCGTCAGGCTAAGCTAAGAACCACGAAGTTCTTTGCAATGTGGCTGTGCGCATTTGGGATCCCAGATGGCTCACAATGTGTGCTGTGATCCGTACCATGTATATAATCACAGCACACATTGTGAGCCATCTGGGATCCCAAATGTGTTGACTGAAATATATAATAAATTGAAGATATAGAATCAATACACAGCGGGATGACTCCTTTCAAAACAACAAGAGATGCAATTTCCTTCGCTCGTTAACAGTTCTGCATAGCAGAGGGTAAGACAAAGAATTGTGAGTCGGATGGTAACAACAATTATCCGAATGTAATCTGCTCGTAGCCGGTCCCAGTGGCCGCGCGGTCTAAGACGTAGGTCTGTGGCCGCTCGCCTGCTGAGATTGTGGGTTCGAATCCCACCGGGGGCATGGATGTTTGTCTGTTGTGAGTGTTATGTGTGTTGTCAGGAAGAGGTCTCTGCGTCAAGCTGATCACTCGCCCAGAGGAGTCCTACCGACTGTGGCGCGTTGTTGTGTGTGATCTAGAAACCTCGTGAACGAGGAGGCCATGGCCCACTGGGGGCTGTCGCGCCAAAAACAAACAAAATATGCTCGCAATTTTCTCCGTACATGCAATATTTAATACAGATTAAATCTGTAACAGGCTTTCAAAACTCGCCGATCGAGTCAGTTCTCGATGCACTCATGTACAGTAACGGCAGTCCCTGACAGTTTATTATTAGATGCCGAAGAAAGCAAAGAAAATTCTGTAATTTACGGTGTTTGTCTTTTTTGATAACAAGTCCACGCTTGTCCAAAGAAATGTCTTGACGTACAATATAGTAATGGTCACCAATTATTCATTATATAGGCTATGTACTGTGTGTACATATCTGTACTGTTAGGGCTCTGTCATAAACCAGAAATATGATATACGATTTTCAGATAGGAATCATGTTGCCCTTAGACGGTATACTCGGCATTTGTGACATTATTGGAAAGTAATTTCAGTGATAAATTGGCGCGGTGCCGTTTATTCTACTGTATTTCACAAGATTTTCATGTTAGAAAACTTTATTAATGGAACTTCCGTCGAGGGAGTAGCTCAGAGAAGAGTGAGTGAGCCGTGAATTCGAGTTGCCGCGGACCAGGTGAATGTTGTTGGTAGTTTGTGTTTAATGTTTTATATCTTATGTTTTTTAATATAATTTTACGGACTAACAATGTTCTGTAGAATAAAATACCAGCGAAAAAGGCGAAAAATTCAAGACGAATGCCGTATTTCCAAGAAGAAATTTAAATTGTGCTTCTGCTTTGATGTGGAAGGTAATATAAATTGTTTAAAATGCAATCAAGATATAAACGGCTTAAAGCCAAGTCGTTACTACATGCACGTTTAACATGAAAAACTATGCATTTTTCCTTAATCCACTTATACGCTTACATGTTACATGATTCCTAGAATAAACAGCCGTAATCTACCCACACAGCACGGACCGGTTTGTTCTTCTAATGGAAACAAACTTTGTTCTCTGTGAGGTACGAAATGAATATTTATAATTTAAATTAATCAAAGTGTTGAAATGGTTAATTCACCGAAGGAAAACAGTATTACAGTTTACTACGAAGAGTTAATTTGACACGGGAAAGCGAATGGAAAATAATTGCAAGTGTTGGAACCCACAATTACAGGTTGAGCATTCGATCTGATCCCCAAGTGAAAATATTCAAAAGGAGTTGTGATAAGGCGCAAGACGATAAATTATTAGCAAAGTAGCTCTATTATTCATCAGATGTTGTCAGGTGTCACTTAGGGCAGGAAGAAAGTGTGCGGGGGATTGCAGTGAGCAACAGCATGTAACTCCTGTTCATGAATAAAATGAAGGCGCAGTTGAAATTAGCTTCACTGTGTTAGGATTAATAGTCCGACATTCCCAGCCGTCCCTTGAAGGTGAATTCCATAATGGAATGAATCATAAAAACAGCCGAAGCTCGCTTTGTGTCCTGAAAAGGCGAATGCATTTAAGGTCACTTTACCACAAAACACAGTGGCGAAACCGACAAGTGAGATAAATGACGTAAGTGATAAGGTGAAAGACAGAGTGTTAAGTTTCAGTGTTTTATTGCCAGTGGTGTAAGCACAGATACTAGTGGTGACGCACAAATGCTTGTCTACATACCTGCTTGCGACTCTAAGCTTGAAAGTAAAAGAACTTCGTCTCTTAAACCAACATGCCGTCGTGAATGGAGAATGAAGTGTAAGATGAACTCTCGTATAAGTGTGAATTCCCTTTATCAAAACTCGTTATGTGCAGCGACTGACGAATTTCCCGGATTGGAAGTGAAGCAAAGGCGGGTTTGCGCAAAACTGCTGGATAAATTACGCGACATTCCTCTAAACTGTAAGGTTAATCATGTGATCTGTGCGAGTATCGTTCATCTGGGAGTGCTGTATAAAGAGTCTGAAATATGGATAATGTAGAGGAACCAACTAGATGCAACAATAACAATTTGCTGATCTTCCAATCAGCTCAAAATGTTTCGGGCAATTTTTTTCCCATCCTCAGGAGCGCAAGACTGTGATTTACAGCATGTGGTATAATGCACCCAGATTGCTGTCGGTCGGAGGCCTGGAGCGCTGCGGCACGGACTGTGTGTTCGGTGTGACGGATGTTGCTAGACACGAGTCGAGCAACATCCTTATTAAACACGACTCGACCCATAGGCTGTATGGAATACATAGCAGTAGTGATCGGAGCTTGTGAAAGAACGCGAACCAGTAGGGAGACAGCTGGCTCACTTAACGTTTCAAATTCATGTCATATAGCCATTTTTCTATCGCCTGTTCATGTTTTAGTTACACAGGGTGGACATGAAGTACAATAATATTGACATTTGTTTGAGTTTGTGTGTACATAAGCGCGCGCGCTAGGCCTTGTATGTTTGTGAGAAACCAAGAGAGGCGATGTACGTATAACGTAACACCGAGGCACGTTCGTGCTACCATTGTTGCAGTGGAAAAGCCATAAGTATTACATATTCTGAGTGTGTGTTTGCAGCCTTAGGTATCCAGCGTGCAAGGCGAATGTGCCATAGTATGTTGTCATATGTGGCCTGTCCGGTTGTACGCAATTTTTTCACGTTATCTCATAAACGGCACCGGTTTTGGGAAAAAAAAAATTATTGAACATAAAATTTGTGTTTCGATTTTCTCTACAAATTCTGTCTGAATCATTTATCACTCTTAGAAGAACTGAGCGAGATCCTGTCATACATGTGTGTTAGTCTGCATGTAGAGTGTCCGTTTTTTTGTATCAGCTTTTATTGGAAGTTTAATCCTCTCGACAGTTTTTCGAAAAATCCTCAAACGCCATGTATAATGAAAATCCGTCCAGTGGGAGCCTAGTTGCTTCATGCGCACGGACGGACGGACAGACAGACAGACGTGACAAAGCTCATAGTCGCTTTTCGCAATTTTGCGAACTCTCCTAAAATGCTTAAGCTTAATCTTTCTTAGGCTTAATAAAAATATGTGGTTATGATTTTCCACACCCCTGTGATGGCGCCCGAAATTGTCGCATCTTTACAACTGGTTGTCAGGAGTCACTGAATCTCACGTGCCTTCCCTAAATATTTCATTTTTCTTTTTAAAATTATGCCGATCTACAATTTCCAAGGAGGTTGACGATTTACTTATCCAAACGCCGATGATCTCAACCGTGCATTTTATATTTCCATCTCATTTAATCGTCCTTGAAATCATTTTGTGGAACAAAGTTTTCCCACCCTGAATATCTGAAGTTGTATATATTCTCCTATCTACGCCTAGGTTTCCAAAGTGAACGCATCCCTGAAAGTTTCCAAACTTCATTTTCTAGATATCGACCATTTCTATCACACATTCTACGATCCTTGCTCGTTACATCATTCTTAATAACATTTCTTCGAGAGTAAAAGTTGTGAAGCTCTTCACTACGTAATTTTCTTCATCTTCGTCTCCCGTCTCATTCTTTAGGTTTCCTTTTTTATTAGAGCCTCGATATTAGAACCCCGTTGTCAAACACCCTCCACTTCCCTTAAAAGTAAGAGACAAAATAATAGAACCGTACAAACCAGCAGACAAAATTACAGTTCCACACATTTCATTTTTTTTTCTGTTTTTACAAACGAGATTTTCAACTAAATGGCCGGAAGTAGGTTACTTTCTGTCTTTAAGTTGTTTTTAATTCCTCCGTGAACTTAAGTCTGATTGTCTTCGTTGTTTGCTAAACACTGAATATTCTCCACATTTTCAAAAGATACAGCCGTAGCGCCCTCGACTTGTGTCCATCGCCTTCCCATTCCAAACGACCAGCTGATTACTCGCCGTCGCAATTAAGGTATTTCTTGGTTATCTTTGACTCTCCAGTTCAGCGACTCAGTAATGCGCCTCTGTTCGATGGAGCAACTACCGTTAGAGTCTAATGCAAACATTCCTTCCTAAAAACCGTCACCTGTCTGCTGGTCAGTGAAGTTTTGATCTCAGTTCTTCTGGGATGTTACGCAGCGTAGATGGGTAGGTTGCTGACATTTCGGGACAACCTATCCGTCCCATCTTCAAGGGTCACGAAATCACATATGGTTAAGAAGTTTCTTGTCAGTATGGAAACCGATTTGTCGTCAGCGCCCACACAGTCCGGCCATTGGTGCTGTTCCGAGATAAATGAATCAAGCTCACTGTATTGCACACTATTTCTCTAAGACACATTTACATGTTATCATTCTAAATCCTGATTTCACGCATAATTAATGATATGCCCATCTCACTGGATGATATGTAACCCGTGCAGTTAAAACAGCGTCATATAATAATCAAGCCAATGGGCATGATTAGACAGAGCGAGCCCATAAACCCAGCCTCGCCTATGCATACTCGCAAAGAAATCCTGGAAATGGAGCGACATATCTCACTTCAATTATCGTTGCAGGTCTGTGCACAAACAGCGACCATGTTACTGTCAGCTTGTGTATCAGTAATGGAGGCTAATAACAGGGTACGTCGTATAATCATAGAGTCCACTGGGTTTACAATTGTTGAGAAATCGCTTAAACCATGTTTAGAGACGACTATCAGGCTAATAGTTGGTTCAGCCGTAAAGCCATTATTCATCAGCCACAACCAAGGCAGTTGGCTGGCGGGAATGTCATTAAAATACCCTCTATCAGTACATTATGCGGACTAATATTGAATGTCTCGACACGTACATTGCAAACTGCAGCGTTTATCTTTCACAGTTTACATATCTGGACAAATCTCTCTGGTGCTCGAACAAGTCACGTCAATACTACCGGCATATATTTTTTTTCGTGACATAACACACTCCTATTGGGCCAGGGCATCCTCATTACCGAGGCTTCACGATCACACTCAGTTCGACACGCCACACTCGGTAGGACTCCTCTCGACGAGTGATCGGCCTGTCGCAGGAGACCTCTACCTGACAACACACAACAATCACAAGAGACAGATATCCATGCCCCCGGCAGGAAGCGAACCCACAAAAGCAAGCGAGCGGCCGCAGACCCACTGATTAGATCCGGTGTACAACGGGGGTCTGCATTACCGGGACTGCACGGTATGAATTCTAAGTGAGAATGCAGGGGTAGGCAAAAGAGGCTCGGAATCGTGCGCTGACGCCCTCTGATATCAACAATGCTGAACCCTCAGGTTACTGAACCCACAGCCTTATCGATTATACAATATTCTTGGAGTTTATTCTGAGAAATATGGGAGCACGAAACAAATGCCTTGGTCGTTACTTTTTCTTACATATTTCTTTACCGGGAGGAAAAAAAATTGTAATTTCCAGTCCATTTGTTAAAGTGATAAATGAAGATACAGACACGACACACTTACGATGGGTAACATATGTGTGCCCCGTCTAAAAATGTGAATAGCATACACAGAGGTACTCGTAGTTGAAGTAAATAATAAGCAAAGTGGTATACTGGGACAAAAAGGCGTAACAGAAGAAGATGTTCGAACAGAAAAATGGGCAGTAAAGACATTAAATTTACTAGCCTCACAGCAGGATCCACTGACGCCCTTAGTCACAAGGGCACACGTGGCTTTTGACTTAGTAACACTGTCGCCTGTTTTTTTTTATAAAATTAAATATTTCCGAAAAAAATAATATTCGAACGTCGTTAAAAGAAAGAACTAAAATTAAGTAGCAATTCTGCATTTATATTTTAATTTAAAAAATGAGCGGAATTTCAAGTATAATTATTTATTACAAGTTTTTAAATGAAAATATTGCAGCACCCCTCGGGAATCATCCAACGTATAAAATCCCTTTCGTCATCTATCTACTCCGTTCCACTGGCCCTGATCTTGTCTCTAGGCGATCAAATTCGGGTTTAAAAGTTCACAAGAGATCGGTCTCCGTCTGGCAATGGTTTCATTGCTTAATAACCATCACCGTGCAGCCCACAACAATACGAACTACGACACTGTCCAACAGAAACAAATTGACTGTTCATAATATTACATCTTGGCATTACATATCTTAGGGCTTGTACATGTAACAATGGTAATTAGAGTCTACATAACTTTTAATTAACCATCAGCTTAAATATCAGCAACACGTTTCGGCTTTTAAAAAACCATCTTCAGGCTGAATAGTATTCGGCCTGCTGATGGTTTTTTTAAACCGAAACACGTTGCTGATAATTATTTAAGCTGATGATTAATTAAAATTTGTGTATAGACTTTAATTACTGTTGTTTCATTTACTAGTATATTAAAAATAACACAACGGGGATGCCTTGCCTAAAAATTATCTTAGAGCTCTTACAAATATGTACTTACTGTACTTTATGTGTAGGTCGGTTGACTACGGCAAGTTACAACTTCGTATTTGTAAAAGTCGCCTAAAATTTGTCAGCAACCATAAACTTATAAAACGTCAAAATCGTGACGGCTGCGTCAGGTTTTTGTTTTCGTGTTTCGTCACTGAAATACGAAAACTGAGGATAAACTTGGTGCAGCATGTGGCACGCATAGTGAGGAATATAATTATTCACAAAATAATAGTCGAGAACGCTAAAGGATGGAGACCGCATGCGACACCTGAAGGTAGACGGCAGAATGTTATGTTCTGTTTGCAAGAAAAGGTTTTAACGGTGTGAACTGGATTCAGCTAGCTCCGTATAATATCCGTTGGCGGGATTTTATGATAACAGAAATTAACATCTAGTTGGAACTAGGGTAGGGAATTACTTGACCAGATGAGCGACTACCAGATTATGACAAACTCTTGTTCTTGATTAATGACCAAACCAGTTTTTCATCCGGCGGTGGGTAAACAGTTCTTCCTTCTTCCCCTTATTCAGCTTCCACTCATCAAACGAGCATTCTTTTGGGGTGTAGGACACTAAGTTTGTTCTAACAGAGGCAAGGATTGTAATCAAAATCCTTGCATCCTTCCTACGCAATAGACTATTTTATCCTTCCAATCACATCAGCATCCACCTGAACTAAATACAGTCACACTGGAAACGTAACCATGAATGTATCTCAGTATTTAACCAACTTGATGCACAAAATTTGTTTCACAATAAGTTTTATTTCATGCCTCTACATGTTTCGAGCACATGTGCTCGAAACATGTAGAGGCATGAAATAAAACTTA
>Ga0123352_10018102_pt1 | contig 11230 bp, 7 predicted proteins | sample TergutLab28metaG_FD_89700 | JGI IMG/M metagenome (GOLD analysis project Ga0123352, IMG submission 89700) | Labiotermes labralis P1 segment gut microbial communities from Petit-Saut dam, French Guiana - Lab288 P1 | ecosystem: Host-associated > Arthropoda: Insects > Digestive system > Gut ... | reverse complement strand
TAACAAAAATATGTTAACAAAAATATGTTAACAAAAATATGTTAACAAAAATATGTTAACAAAAATATGTTAACAAAAATATGTTAACAAAAATATGTTAACAAAAATATGTTAACAAAAATATGTTAACAAAAACCTTCACAAAAACACTTTTGTTGAAGTAAAGTGCTATCAAAATATATAAAGCTAATTCGGACGGTGGCAAAAATGTACTCCTGAGACAAGACAATGGCGTGGTAACATTTCTGCCGGGGGCTCTGTACTGCCGTCGATAGCGTGCCTCCATGAATTAGCCGCACGTTATGAAGTCAGCTATCCTCGCACATTAACATCTGGGACACCAGAAATGCTAGCGAATAGGTTCTTGCAGATCCTTCCTCCAGCGAAATTATGCTACCGCTGCTGTCCCGTGGAAAAGCAGACTGTGAAGGCACACAAGCAACAACCAGATTTCGTCTTTCGGCGAAACGGATCGAGTCCATTTAAATCGGCGGGGGTGGCGTCAGTTCAGTCGACTACTGGCAGCCGAGATGTGCGCACCAGCTGTAGTAATGCTGGATACACCATGTTCCGAGGTAGTGTGAAGGGTACGGTCTACCGACTCCATTCGCCAGTTCCCCGTCTCTTCTCCACTCCCGTGGGTCACCGTGTGCCATCATATTTCAACTGGACTCTACATCCCACTGTGACCTAAGGAAGCAGCTGACAGGCCAGCCAGAAAAATGTGGTATATTTACATGCAAAGTTCGGTAGAAAGTGTAGCACACCTGAAGCACTGCCAAAGGCGCTTCGATCTTGGAGCACCGTGAGACTGAGTTCGTGTTTCAGAATCCTGCGACGACTAGGTGGTTCGATTGTGTTGTTTGTGTTGTCCTGTCTGGTGGGAAGACTTCGATATGCCGCTCCACCGTCCGAAGTATATCAACCAAACTCGAAGGAATTACAGTTCACAACTAATTTTGAATTTAACAAAAAATTGAAGAAAAAGTGCCGATCCCGTTTGCCACGTGGTCTAAGGCGTAGGCCAGTGTTTCCCAACCGCCGGGCCGCGGCCCCGTACCGGGCCCTGGCATCAATTATAGCGGGCCGCGAGGATTCTCCTCGAATTGATAACTAACTTAAATGTATTTTATATTTGTCAACACGCCACACCGTACACATAAGTGTACTAATACTCTTTATGATTATGCCATAATTAATTATTAATACTTATGTTAGTTAAATGTATGAACTTAAAAAAAATGGAAAGGTACTGATGAGTGAATCTGTTGGGACCGGGCCCTCGTCTTATAAAAAAAGAATTTACCGGGCCGCGGTCTCACAAAGGTTGGGAAAACACTGGCGTAGGCTACGACGACTAGGGGCTCGATTCCCGCCGGGGTCATGGATGTCTGTCTGTTGTGAGTGTTGTGAGGTAGAGGTCTCTGCGACGGGCCGAAATCTCAAGTGGTGTACTGCGGAGTGTGGTGTGTATTACTGAGTATGAACTAGAAATGGCAACAGTAAGGAGGCCTAGGCCCACTAGGGCTGTCCAGCTTTGGGAACAAAAAGCCGACAAGTTGTAAAAATTAATGACATTTTCAGTCAAGAAATCGAGAACATATTCACGATGCATAATTTCCATCCTAATGTTCGCGTGGCACGATCTAAGACCTAGCGGGTTAGAGTGGAGGCTTCATTATCAACCAGCCGAAAATACTGACCAATGGAAAGCTTTTAGGTCGTGAGAACGAAGAACGATTTTCCACAAAAAAAATGCTGAATAATGACAAATATTCAAAACATACGTTGTGCCTATTTCACTAACAGGCATGATTAAGTTTGGCCGAAGACGGAGAAGCCACTGTCACGTTACAACTGAATATCAAGATGTAGCCTACCTCAGCGGTGCACAAACCCCGCACGTCGACAAGTCGTGTACCATATCGCCTACTATTTTGGGGGAATCAGAGTGCAACCTGCTGCATGTCACCCTTTTGGAGCCAAAAATTCTCCGGATGCCTCCCAGATTTTGGAAAAATTTGTGTACCCCTGGTCTACTTGTAATATTTTTTTTTTTCGATTCTCAACAGGCGTAGAACGTTTTTATTGAATCAGAAGAAAGTAGCAGTTTCGCGAATTCGGACGGACTCCATGCCACGCGACGTCTGGCCTACGCCGACCACCCAAATCAAGTCACCCGCAGCCCCTGATCTACAGATGTTCGCTGCCTTTTGGCCCTATTACGTCTGAGGTGCGCCATCCGCGTTGTGTGTTTATAAACTACAAGGTGAGGTAAATTCAGTCAAAAACACAACTATGAATATATGGCTAAATGATGGTGTTTGTTAACAATGGAAAAACTACATGTTTCGGCCTATAGCGGCCATCTTCAGGTTTTGACAACTTTCTTGCTAAAAGAGTTTTACATAATATACCTAAACCGCGTAGTGATGTTGAGATCTCAACATCATTTTAGTTCCGAAGAATAAAGAGAAGATGTCAAGATTAACCAGATCCATTGCCCCAACAGACATCCCACCAAACTTACCTTAACAAAAGCACGTAAACTGATGATCAGATCTCAACATCACTACGCGTTTAGGCATATTATGTAAAACTTTTTAGCAAGAAAGTTGTCAAAACCTGATGATGGCCGTTATAGGCCGAAACATGTAGTTTTTCCCATTGCTTATAAACACCATCATTTAGCCATATATTCATAGTTGTGTTTTTGGACTGAATTTACCTCACCATATAGTGACTTTAATTGTTTAACGATGATGTTTAATTCTTCATATGGATAGCACCGTCTATTTGGCACTGAAAATAAAGAACAAGCAAGTAAACCTAAGAATCTTTACTAACGGACCAAGAAAGAGATGACGCACTTCAAACACGCCGGATGCAGGCAACGCCACTCGTTTGGCAGCTTACAGTACTGCCAATGTGTCATAAGCGAACAGCTGTCATGTCAAGGGTGAATTCGAACCCGCACGAAGAGCTGTGAAAGAGGCACCGCAGCAGATTGTACTGTACCTCTGTATGTGTACCAAGTGCCTGGCTCATCCGTCTTTGTTGAAGACTCCCAGTCTAGTATATGGCTCCACCATAAAACGGTCTGATCTGCTCAGCGCTTTGATGAAGGATGCTGCGGTCCACATTTACATTAAGACGTTCTCTAAACATTCCAAACACACGCTCTGTGGTGCCAATGAATACACAGCCACCAGAAACACGTGTCTGTCCGCTGGAATGCGACTAAGCGTAAAGCGTAGACAGTATTAGAAACAGGTTTCAGGATTCTGAGAGAATCCGTATTGAACTCTACCCCCACCCCCGCGCCCGCTCCAAATACACACAACTGGGACGGTAGTAATGGTAAGGAAGGAGGTGGTGGTCAGTGGTTCTGTTGTCACGTTTATCCGCAGGTTTATGTCTCTTCCGAGCGGCAGTCTAACTTTCAACGCGAACGCCGTTGTCAGTACAATCAAACTGCGTGTTACCGAAGTCTCTACGTATATTTTGCTGTACCATCTCGTTGAATTCCATTGTCAGATGTGTCAAATCCAGGAGCATCAGCTGGCTGGGTCTTGTGCAACGTGCATGCCTAAAACGACCCTGAATGAAGAACTCAATAGCAGGAAGGTGGGAGGACGACGGCGAAAACGCTGGATAAGAGACGTGGATGAAGACGCCAGGATGATGATCATCGGAGGTTAGCGAGTGGGGAAACAAGATCGACAACTCTGCAGCAGAACTGTGCAAGAGGCCGAGGTCCACACTGGACTGCAGCGCCACACATGATGATGACTCTCCTGAACTTAACTTTCTCAGCTGTAATACGGAACTTGTCTAGTTGCTGACGTTGCGCTGTTACAGGCGGCAAGGCGGTGACACAACTAACGCCACGAGGGTGGGGAAAAAAGCTAACAGTTGCTCAGCTAGTAGAGAAATCCACCTTTTATTGAGCCCGAAAGCTCATTAGTGTATTCAAAATGCTACCCGTACAGATATTTATTATTATTATTATTATTATTATTGTTGTTGCTGTGTTCGACGTTGTGACACCTGGTCATGGAAGAACATGCTGCCTTTGTCAGTAGGGTCAAAGGGAGGAGGGTGAGTTGCTGCTCACTTCAGCTGTGAGTTTGAAGACTGCGTGTCGCTACGCAGTGTTGGCGCCCACAACGATTATTATTATTATTATTATTATTACAGAATAGACAGATGCATAAATATAGACAAATGGATATATATATACATACAGACCTACGGACAGGCACACACACACACACACACACACACATATATATATATATATATAACCAGACAGATAACCAGACACTTTTCTATACGTTACATATGGCCGACAAACGGAATCTACCCTCTACATCAGGCTCTCAACCGCTCTCCCATGCAGCAACCCCCACAATTTTCCACATCCCGGAGAATCTCCAACTGTGAAGACGTTTAGAGTTCAGAAAAATTGACAGTGGCGACTGGAATCCAGCTGCAGCTACATTACTGTACAGAAAAGAACTTTTAAATGTGCGTGCGTGTTTGTGCACACACGTGCGTAAGGTCACATTGTTAAGTTCGAACGATTTTCCGGTCTTTCCAAGAACATTTAGAATCTTACGCGGTATTTCAAAATTTCACAATTTTTATGCATATATTCCACAATTTCTCGCGGGGCCCCTAAACATGTTCTACAAAACGATCGTTCGGTAACGGCTGTATAGGCTAATCATCATCCTCCGCCCCCCACCTCACACCCAACCCAGAGGCACGAAAGTCCACCCAGCCTGCAGGCCAGCAAGTCAACCTACCGGCCGCTCTTTGGCCGGGATATAGTGAATATTTCACTCATGGCCACTGTACAAACTGCCGACCTTAAATAGCATCAAACGATGCGGATAGACGATCGTGAATGGGGCGTATCGTAAAGGAAAAGGAAGGCAACGAGCATGGCCTCTATCAAGGTCGCTACTGTACCGACTACAATAACCGGACAATGGTTATAGACTCTAGCCCTGGTACTACACATATTCTGTTTCGGGCAAATGAATGCTACACTGACACCCATCATCATCATCATCATCATCATCATAAACATCAGGGATTGGGCCCTTTGATCCGTCCCGGCCCCACAGTTACAGCTGCTCGCGCCAACGCTTCTTCGGTCTTCCAATTGTTCTCCTTCCTTGTGGTCTGTAGTGGTATGATTTCAAAGGGATTCGGTTTTGTGGCATTCTTTGCAGGTGTGAAAGCCAGTTCCGTCTCTATTTATCTACCTTGTCTAGTATACCTGCAATCCGTAGTTCGCGGCGTATGTAGTCATTTGTTTTGTGGTCATAAAGGGTGTAGCCTGCCAGAGGTCTCAGTAACTTCATTTCTGCCGCTTCAAACCCATACAACATATTCGCACTATTTCCGTCGTAATTCGGCGTACGGCCATTAACATCGGCGTTTCTCAAAATCTCCTACCCAGCAGCATGCTCGAATACTTTTTTTTTTTAGGCATCTCATCACGTCGCGGCACATCGTGTGATAACTACTGACCTAAGCGTCAGCCCTGAAGAACAGAACGCAAAAAAGTAACCCAACACATTGCAGGCGCGCATGAGGTAAAAAAGTACTGCAGGTAGATTTAGGGGAACCCTCTGCCATCGGCACGTTGCAGCCCACATCTGTCCCTCTGATACCATGAACTGTATCAAATCGAGGTATGGAACAGGTAGAGTTCACCCTAGAACAGACCACTAAGGCCCAGAGGGTAGGAAGAAGTATAGCTCTGATCTTTCTTTAACCTCGGCGCTAGATGGTGGTGAGTGGTCAACGCCACTCCCCGGCCGCTTTACCCCAGGGAAAGACCCGGTACCCATTGTAGAGGAGGATGAGTGGGCCCCAGGGCCGGTCTGGGCGGTTGCGGCAAATCTCGCCCCAACCGGGATTCGATCCCCAGACCGTCCAGCTCTTAGAGAGTCGCGCTATACCGACTGAGCTATCCCGGCCCACATCCAATCGACGTATGACACAGGTAAAGTCGCCCCTATGTATAAGGAGGGATTAGAGGTAAAACTCCACCCGTTCTTAACCTAGGCGCTGTACGGATGTGGGCGGTACTGCAAGGAGTATCGGCCAGGAATCTCTTTCCCTTGCAATATACAGTCTTGGCGCAGTGGATGGAATTACTCGTGCACTAAAGCAATTTGATTTCGTGTCTACAAAGCGTACAGACATTCATGTGGTCGCTCTGGTGCAATAAAATGTAAATATTTACATTTTGATTTGTTTGCCACAAATTACGTAACGGCAATTACAAACACGTTATTCGTCAAATACGAATAAAATAAAATTATTTAAATACATAAAACTTAACAATACATTTTCGGAACGAACATTACATGCGTGTCCACAAAACGGTTTGTGGACACGTCAATGACCACGGCATTCCTCGCCTCAAAGACACATATGAGTATTTTCATTTGTAACTCCGAACGACCCCTTGTGATAAAGATATACAGATGTAAGAATGGCAGTGAAATACATAACGTTCTTTCTTTGGCACCCTGTCCGCCCGATGATGGGTCCTTTTATACGGGCCGAGACATGCTGCAGTAAAATCATACAACAAACACAAAAAGAGTTATGCCTGGCGGCCACTCTCCTTACATCTGTATACAAATTCGAATATACCGTAAATCCCACGGTTCTTCAATGTTCCAAATGCACAGCTCAATTGAAGCCAACTCACATGTTCCAGCCGCTCGACTCTACAACCCGACAAACAGCTCACCTGAAACAAAACAATACATACAGATAAGCATATCAATTGCCATGAAAATGTATCAGTGCAGGTAACAAGTGATGAAACCAGCAGAATGACTCAAGATCATTACAAATCATCAGGACCAAAAGCTGATAGTCCAGTGGGTTCAGAACAGACGCATAAAACATCGACAGTGGGCAGTGTGAAGACGTTCGACCAATTACAAGAGCCATCTTGTATCAGACATAATGGGACGATAATTATAAGAAACAAGCGAGTTGTATTCAGCAATTCACCATACAATTCGGTGACTGAGACAAGCCACGTGATTTTAACCAACAAAAGCCCGTAATAATACTTCTAAAAGTACTAAACTCCTATATGTTTCGCATTTTACTGGCCCATCACCAGCGAATGCATTGATTGCTGTTGTATAATAGAATCCTGAACAGTAAATGTTGATCTTTTAAGCAATCATACATACTTACTCACTCAATGAAGCACAGTCCTTCTTGAGAAGCTAACCCGTACTCAGCTGGCCAAGAAATTCACCGCATTTTATGGAACCCGAAGGTTCATTATAGTATTCACAAGTGCCCGTCACCTGTCCCTTTCCTGAGCCACATCGATCCATTCCATGCCCCCCCCCCCTCCCGCCCTCCGACTTCCTTGATAACTATCTTAAAATTATTCTCCCATCTACGTATGGGTTTTCCAAGTTACCTCTTTCCCTCATATTTCCCCACCAAAACCCTGTATACACGTCTCTCCCCCATACGTGGTACATACCACATTTAAGTAAGCAAGAAATCAAAATGCCCTTACCTTATTTATACAACAATTAATGTACTCTCTGGTAATGGAACAGTGAGGTTCGAAACACGTGGGAGTTTGGTGGTTTTAAAAATATAATTGCGGTATGTCAGCTGTGTGGGCAGAATTACAGAAACTTAATTATAATACACGAACGGAAGATATTACAAAAACAACTAAAGGTGCATGGTCAGTACCTTACGTTCTTTTCTGTAACCCTAATGCAGTACGCTGCCTTCAAACATGGTTCTTTTGCTCTCGGAAAGTCCAACACTTCACCGCATTTTATGGAAACTGAACGTTCTTAGCAATTAGTATTTCACCTTCTACTACACACCTCAAATACAAAGCTATAAATAACGGCGATCGAAGTGGTCCATGAAGACCTTGAACTGCCTGACCCCGAAAAAGAAGGCACAACAATCCTTCGAAACATCAGGATCTATTGGCCTAACGACAGCGCGCAATATGCCGTAAGTACAGCCTTCAGCAAAACCGCTGGGAGAACCTCAAATCCAGGAGAGAAGGGGTGGCTTCCGGACCTTCATAGGCAGGAATATGGGCAAGGAAGCGGTACTTGTGCACTTCACTGGTCACATGTGCGTCATATTTTGGATGTTCCCATAACTATCAAGCAACTGTAATATTCAAAGAGTCCCCAGTTCGATGACGTCTACCATAAATCCCGAAAGACAAAGCGACCGGGATGACAATCGCCTGTCAACTGCAGAAAGACGATGGAAACCAAACATGCCTCAGGCAAGAGACGATGTCTATTATAATGGGGTACAGCCACTGTCACGAACCTTGGGTTAAACAATAAACAGGTCCGAAGCTGAAGTAGTACCCCCAGCCCCCCTCTACCAACAAGTACAAAACACACAGGCTATCTGGGGTCATTCGCTACACACAATAACTGTCACTAGCAAAGTGCTGCGTTGCTGCAGAGTCCTGACCGGCATCGTGCCCCGAACAGCTAACTTACTCACAGCTTATCTTTAATGAGGATCTCCCAAGTTTCTTTCTTTTTTTTTCTTTTTTTTGTGAGATGTTTGTGGGATTATAACGCGCATGCAAGACAGTAATTAGCGCTGCCGTCCAGATTGTGGGCGGCAGTAGTCATGTGAGTCTGATCAGCGCGAACCCCAGTAAGCACACAAACAGAAGAATAGTCGGTGGATCGCCATATCGAACAGCTGGACCCAGCACGGATTTCCTCACGTTAAGACGTCACCTGAATTGTAATCAGTGCCACCAATAACAGGTGTATAGAGCTGCACCACGATGGGATGGAGATACTGAGATCAACAGGATGACGCGGCGGGACAAGTGAGCAAAGGTGTACACTGGATTTTCAGCTACAAGGTCAACTGTCCTGTACATGTGCCTGTATCTGCTGAAACACAATGCATTAAACTGTATCGGCCAAACGGGCGGCACATATCAAGTCCGATAGGGACAATGCTTTTTCACCTAGTTTCAGACAAGGGCGTTTAAAGCGAAAATAACTTCCGGGTGTCAGCGGCTACATTCATATGTAAATTTTCCGACGATAAGCGTAAACGTACACTGTAACACTGCCCAAGAGACGGCACTGCTCACTTCAGACGTACCGTCTTCGAACCTCGGACGGCAGACCGGTTTTCCTGGTGGAAGAACTTCCCGCCACCCTTCAGCCAATGTGACAGTATCTCAGTTCGGCCACGATTGCTCCCTTACAGATATATTCCAGGCCAACGCTCACCGACATTCCACAACCTGAGAAACCCACAGACTCGTAACATAAATCATAAATCAATAACTGATGGCCTTCGTGACTTTTCAAGCCAATTACGCACCATCGTCATCAGATCGTCACAATATCCAGATTTCGCTTGCAAGAAAGATGGTTATTTATTGCAGGTGAACGGAGACTACAGCCGCTGAGATTTTTGCAACGGGATTGCTGACAATTCAAGATTTCTGGGCTGTGACACCGTGTGTCTTGGTGAGTTGGTCCAGACGTTCATAGCGTCGCAGTACCATTGCCTTAAGGTTCAAGAATTCTACTTCGGACCGACAATTTCAAATGCTGATGCCTCCTTACTTGCTCTTCTTGTCGCGTTCTTCTTCCATTCAACCTCAGTTCCTTTCTCTTCCATTTCTTATTAACTCAATTCATTTACCTATTTATTCATTCATTTATTTGCGTGTTTACTGATTCCCTACATTTCTCTTTACGGGCTCGACGGTCCGGGGATCGAATTCCGGTGGGGCCGAAATTTTCCGCACCGGTCCAGGCCGGCCCTGGGGCCCACCCAGCATCCAAAACAATGGTTACACGGTCTTTCCCGCCGGTAAAGCGGTCGGGGCGTGGCGTTCGCCACCCACCACCTTCTAACGTCGAAGTTAAAGAAAGAGTAGAGCTATACCTCTACTCCTCCTCTGGGCCTTCTTGGTCTGTTCTAGGACGAACAATTCCTCTATTTCTTGTTCATTGTACCGAGCTTTCCAAGCAGTCTTCCTTAAGATTCAGGATCCGTGCTACATGTCCACTGCACATGAACCACGCTTACACAACATCTATTTTTCGAAGTATTGCAGACTATAAAGTATTTTTTTCCTTAGAAATTTCAAAATTAAGTCTTACCTTTAAGCTCAAGTCTGATCTTCAGTCCATGTGTATCACGCATATTCGCCACTTAAAATATTCGTACACTGAAGTCTCCATCAGCCAAGAAATACATTTCCCTCCACAACATGCCTGGTGAGGCGGAAAACATGTTAAAAGTTTCCGGAACGCTGTGGGACAGGAATTTATCCTAGCCGTTTCTTCAATTTTACCCCGGCAATGTTTGCTAGCGGTATGTTATAACCCATCCTTTATGCACAGAGGAGGAACAGGGTACGTTTCAAAAGGCCATTTAGCAAATCGATGACCAAGCGGGACCGCCAGTAGCAAAAAAGCCGAGTTCAGTGACTTGGTCGATAATGGCGGCAACTTTTGATGTTTTAACAAGACCGTTGGGCTATACAGCAATAATGAAGAAATATATACATAAAGAGGAAATTTATAGATTGGAAAGGTCCGTTAGAAGCTTAATATAAATGCATACGACCTGTATATTTGAGAAGCCAGAACTCCAAAAATGGAGGCATCAGGTTTGTTGCTACGGCGGTAACCAATCAAAAGTCCAGATGTCACAATTCAAACAACCAGAGAGAACAGAGTTTCTGAGGTTTGCTGCCTTGTGACAGCCTGTAGCTTGCTTGAGTTTGCTGGCGTTTACATGGACGTCACTACCTCTATAGCCGTGCGTATGTGAAGCCATTCATTGAAACGACGATACAGATCTGTGCTACGCGGCGTCATATGCCGAAAGGCCGGCATCTTCCTAGTCACTTCCGTGAGATCAGTTATCGTTTCTGCTAACAGTTCCGATACCCACCCCTGTCAACGGACGGAAAAAGTAATTCGGAATCGAGAAAATCATTTCCGCCGCGGACATGGACGTCTGCCTCATGCGAATGTTGTACCTTGTCAGACAGAGGTCTTCAGGAACGGCTTATCCCTCGTCTATACGAGAACTACGGATTGTCTGTGTGTGTGTGTGTGTGTGTGTGTGTGTGTGTGTGTGTGTGGTGTGTGTGTGTGTGGAGTGTGTGTGTGTGTGTGTGGTGTGG